>Ga0302305_1000206_pt1 | contig 39464 bp, 35 predicted proteins | sample III_Palsa_E2_3_FD_198764 | JGI IMG/M metagenome (GOLD analysis project Ga0302305, IMG submission 198764) | Peat permafrost microbial communities from Stordalen Mire near Abisko, Sweden - III_Palsa_E2_3 | ecosystem: Environmental > Terrestrial > Soil > Palsa > Peat permafrost | place: Sweden... | reverse complement strand
TCGTCGACAAGGGTGGCCTGACCCGCGAGAACGGTGACCGCTTCCGCGCGATGATCCTCTCGCAAGGCAACACGCAGGACCTCGCCACGTTGTACAGGAACTGGCGCGGCAAAGATCCGAGCATCGAGCCCATGCTGCTTAATCGCGGCCTAAAGGAAGCACCGCCTACGAAGCAATGATTTCCTGGTGTTGAAACAGGATAAGGTCGGCTGTACCGCGAGGCGTTCTTCCTTGTTGTTGATAAGTTCGATCTGGCTGAAGCGCCGCACCTTTGGGTGCGGCGTTTTCTTTTTGCCCAATTCGCGCAACAACTTGATGCACAAATCAGCGTTGTGCCAACGCGACTTGTGTCGATAGTTCTCCAGTAACGATGCGTGTTAAAACCATCATCGTCGGGTGGAAAGTAAGGGTGCAAACGCGTCATAACGAGACTCGCCACAGTGACGCGTTCCCATCGCATTGTTGCGGGCGGCCGGCATCGCTCTGAAGTCTCGATCAACGCTGGTGTGTTCGTTGCTCAACGCGTCCCATGATCTAAGAAATGACTTCCAGCACATGACGGCTCACGATCAGTTGCACACGCTACGAAATCACTGACGCGGCAGCCGAAAAGGCGTTGCTTCGATCGGAAAAGCCTGTTGTCGCCGTTTCCATAGTGTCGTGAAGGGGAGACGTTCGGTACGTGGCAGTAGTTGCACAGTCACCTTAGAGGGTGCCGGCTGAAGTATCCGAAAATTGTACGACCTCGAATCATCGACGCCGCTGATTCCTGGCGCCCGAAAAAGAGACCGCTTCAAAGACCGCACATGTGTCAGCAATGACCGGAGGTGACGTGAAAATAATTTTCGCAATACTGATTTTGGGGGCGTGGGCCATGCCTGCGTTCGCCGATGACCGCGTTCTTCTCACACACTATGAGCAACAGTTGGCCGATGCACTGACAAATGGCCAGCCGGCGGTGTGGACCCAATATCTCGATCCCCATGTGATTTTTGCCGAAGAGGACGACAGCTACAAAGGCAAGGCAGAGATGATCAAGGAAGTCAGCCCGCTGCCAAAAGGCCTCGGCGGAGAGATCAAGATCGAACTTCTCTCCTACTACGAGGATGGCGACACTGCGGTGGCGCTGTTTCGCCAACACGAGACGGAGCGTTATTACGGGCAGACGATCCATGCAAGCTATCTGACCAACACGGTGTGGAAGAAGCGCGTAGACGGCTGGAAACAAATCGAAGGACAGATACTCGCCGAAAAGACCGATCCGCCGTCGATCGCACTATCCTCAAGCACTCTTCAGAAATTCGCGGGCACCTACCGCCTCAAGGATTCCGCGCCGACCTATACGCTGGTGATGACAGACGGAAAGCTGATGGGCGGGCGTACGGGCCACAAACCCTCCGAATGGCATGCAGAAACACGCGACGTCTTCTTCGTCAAGGGTGATCCGCGCATTCGCAATATCTTCGAGTATGACGCGTCCGGCAAGATTACGGGCTTTGTTGAGCGCCGCGAGAGCTGGAGTATCGAGTGGGAAAAGGTCGACTAATCCGAGTCGACTAGGGAAACTCTGGTTTTGCTGCGCCATCCAGGCATGCATGGACCCGAGAGTAGGGTAGAAAACAAAATAGGTGCCAGAGTGCACATTACGGGAAGTGCACTCTGATCCTGATTTCAGAACCGAAAACTCTCGCCATTTATGCCTGTTCCTCTTTGACTAAAGATTTCGACAGCGCCGAATCCGCAGGCATGATTCCATGGTGTACCTCTACTTCATGACGCTCATGCGAGGAGTCGTCTATGGGTACTGTCGATTATGGAAATTCGGAGATGGTGCCGCGTTTGGCCGCCTGCTCTGATTGCCCGACAACCGGTCAGCATGTATTGCACGATCGACTCATCGGTACATGGAATGTCCGGTACATCAACTACCCCGAAACTGGGAGCACCCGGCATCGCCAGGGCGAAGTCCGGTTCGGCTGGATCCTCAATGGGTTTGCCGTCCAGGATGTCTGGATATGGCATGCCGATGCCGCCTACCCAGTAGAGAGAATTGGCACGACGATTCGTTTTTTCGATCTGCAGCTCGGGTCATGGCGAATCGTGTGGATCGAGCCGGCAGCGGGCACAGTCATTCAGCTAAAAGGCGGTGAAGCCGAGGGGCGGATTGTGCTTGTAGGGCATGATACCGACCGATCGCTACTGCGGTGGTCATTCAACAATATCGAGGCGACTGCCTTCGAATGGCGAGGTGAGCGATCCCGCGACGAAGGGCAAACTTGGCGCCTGGAGTCGAAATATCACATGCAACGCCGACTGAGTTAGGTTTCGCGCCATGTCCGCTTGTACCCGAAGCGCATTTGGTCAATTGCTGGGAGTTTCCGCGTCGAAATCACATTGTGGGTCTCCAATACGTAAAACGGTGGACCGCTGAGCCTCGGTAAACACCGAAAGGGTAGAACCTCCAAAGATCTTTGAGCACTGTCGTACACCAGTTAACTATGTCATCCCCGTGGATTGAGAAGAAAAGCATTGCGTAACAAAGGCTTTGTCGATTGACTCCGGGCACCCCCATGCCTCGGCTTGAAAAGGCTGACACGGTTACCTGGGTTTTTCGAAAAAGATGACACGGTTAAATGGAGCGCCGATACGCGCTACTCCTCCCGGATACGACCCTGCTCAGGATTGATCCCATACATCAATAGTTAGGATCTGATCAGGTGGACAGGCAGCAATCTTGTCGTGATTTAGGGTGACCTTGGCCGTCCAGTCGCCAGGCATCACGTAGTCGTCGCCGGTAATTTCCGGGCCGCTGTGTGGCGGCGGCCCACCTGCAATCAGCGGTAGCACGACGCTTGCTGCCGCGACAAAGCGGTTAGGGTAGCCATCGAAGGTTAGTTGGGTGGCATGGCCGTCCTCTGTTAATTTGCGCAGCCAGTCGATGCCGCTCACGCTGGTTTCCCAAGTAGCAAGCACGAAGGCCTTGTGGTCGGTCGCTCTGCCACGTTCCTCGGGCGTCTGTTGAGCAATGACAAACCACCACCCGATCATGGCGGTCTGCCCTTGTGGGCCTCTAAGTACGTGCAAATCATCTGGTTAGTCCGGGTCCGGCATCCTCGGCTAGTGTGCCGTAACAGGTGAGCGGTCTCTAGATGGACCACCTGGTAGGTCGCAAGGACTTCTTAAACGCCTTCGTTTACCTTTGCAGATCGAGGAGGCCATGCGATGAAACAGGCTATCTGATCCCCTGCTAGTGCGACATAACGGGGCTGTCGGCTGCAGGCCGCGTCTGGTTACAGCAAATCCAGGACTTCTGCGGAACGGGGACAGGTCGATGCGTCCACTGTGCATCACTACGCGTTAGTTGCGCCGGCGATGGCGAAGACTTCTGCGATGAAACAGGCTACGTCGGTTTCCAAATAAGGCACAGCGGCGCGGTTTTACAACCTATTTAACGTCTCACAGGAGGCGAGATTGCCGTTTAGAGTGATATATTTATATCATACAATCAATGATTTAGACGAATTTTCGAGTTGCAATGGGTGATCCGGTTGTGTAAGTCTTCCCGCTCCGGGCGCGCTATTCGCGGTCCGGTACCCCTGAACCGGCGGGAGGCGCGTGTATGTCGGACAAGCTTATATGTCGCAGCGGTTTGGATCTCTACCTTTCTGGCGCGCCGCTCATGACTTCCCCGGAAACGGCGCGAGCGATGGGGTTTAAGACCGTATCCGCGCTGAGCAAGGCTCGCTTAGCGGGCCGTTTGCCCATTCCCATGTTTACGGTGCCCGGGCGGCGCGGCTGGTTTGCATCCACCGAACGGATTCGTGCGTGGCTGGAACAAACACTTCAGCTTCCACCAGAGGAGGGACAGCCATGACGTAGAAGCCCACACGCAATTTCTGGGCAACTTACGGGCTTTGAAAAAAGGAAAGCCTCGCAGGCCAATGCGAGACTTTCGGGTAACAGCGGTTAGTAGCTTCCGCAGCGTTATCTTCGAAGCTCCCTTATCTCATGTCAATGCCCCATGCGTGGCGATTTCGTGCATGACGGGCGGGCATGTCCTTCATGGTCGGTCCTTCAGTGGCCGAACTACGGGTTCTGCGCCTGCGCAGGACGTGGGAGATATTCATGATCAAGCAAGTGATCCCTGGCAGTCGCTGGCTTTATGGCGAGCGAATTGTCGAGATAGATGGCCCTCTATCGTCACATCAGGTCAGGGTGCTTGACTTAGGCTCCGGACGTCTATTAGCGATCTCGATGCATGAGTTGCAGCCGATCCCCATCGCTGTGAAAGAAAGCAAACTGTTGGAGGTTTCGCAAGAAGAATGGGAACGTGCGCGACTACTCGCACAGGCATTCGCGCCGTATGCAAATTCGACCTATTTGCCAGGAAAAATTACGAAGGCGATTGCAGAACAAATCGGTCTCAGCCTTCGACAGATTCTTCGGCTTCGTACGGATTACCAATCAAGCCAGCAAACGACTTCGCTGGTGCGCCGCCCTGGAGGCCGCCCCCTAGGCCTGCGACTTCTCAACCCTCAGGTTGAACAACTGATCCAGCACGTGGTTACAAAATACTTGGCACGCCGTGAACCGGATACGAAGGCGAGTATCTGCGAGCGTGTTCGGTTGATGTGCAAGCGTCTGAATCTGTCACCACCCGATCCAAAAACGGTTTTGTCACGCATCCGCGCCGAGGAAGGTTTTTGGCTTGAGTGCCAACGTCAAGGCACGAAAGCGGCGCGCCAGCGCTTTGAAGCTCGCCCAGGCAAGCTCACCGTAGAGGGCGCACTTGCCCTGATTCAGATCGATCACACGCGGGTTGATCTCATAGTGGTAGATGACGATGAGCCAAGCCGATCTTTGTATGCCGTCAGCGCTTCACCCAGTGCGTGCGGAATGGCTAGTCCAAAGGCGAACACGACCACGATCATGGGCAGGACGAACCACGCACTGTGCTGCGTCAATTGCACGCCGATGCCGCCGCCCAAAGTGAGCATGACGCCCAAGGTCATCACGCGATTGGTCTTCCATCCTGCGAGAATCAGTCGTCGATTGGTCCAGGCGCCCAGCGACGAGCCCACCGCCAGCAACACCCCGCCTAGTCCGTAAAGCAACTCGCTCATGCCCAAGCGCTGGAACATGAAGGGTGCCAGCGCGTAGTAGCTGAACATCGCGACGTTCGAGGCGGCTACAAGCAGGGCAGAGCGCTGGGGCTCGTGTCCGAGGTGCTCGCCGACCAGCTCGACCAAGGTCTAGCTGACCAGAGTTGACTTACCTTCTACATTTACACTTCTCGGCACCCCGTAGGTTCATCGATCCGATCACTCGCCGCAGGTACACTCGCCCCGGCCAACTTGGCTGACAAGCATTCCTACGGTTAGTCTGCACCTATGCGAGCAAAGCCCAATGCACAGCCCAATCAAAGCCTGATCGATGGAATCCTCACCCTTCAAGCGTTGGCGTCCGCCTCCGAACCGGTCGGGTGTCGGGAGCTTGCACGCCAGCTTGGTGCAAACACAACGCGGGTGAATCGTTTGCTCAAGACGCTTGCCTATATGGGTATCGTGAGGCAGACCTCCGATCGCAAATACACGGCTGGTCCAGGTATGCATGTCTTGGCGGCGCAGAGTCTTTTCGCGTCGGGACTCATTCGGCGTGCATTGCCGGTGCTCGAGCAATTGCGCCGTTTCGGGCATACCGTGGCGATGGGCGTTTTGTGGAACGATAGTGTGAGTTACCTCTTCCATGCACCCCCGGGTATCGAGGCGGCACGTGGCCTGGGGCGCATCGGCCTCCTGCCAGCGACGACCAGTGGTATCGGCGTTGTGCTGCTGTCGCAGCTACCGGACGAAGAGGTGCGCGAGCTCTATGCGGACCGCGAGATTCCCATGTTTCCTGATGGCGTCGAAAGTCTCCTCATTACGCTTGCTCGCACCCGGGAGCAAGGCTATGCACGCGTCCATGTGGCCGACGAGCGCGATCACCATGTTGTGGCAGTACCCATAGGCAACCCCGTAAACGCCGGTATCGCGATGTCAGGATGGATACCCGAATCGGCCACAGGCGAGCTGGTGGAAGCATTGTCATCAGCGGCGCGCGAAATCGTCTGAGCATTCGAGGCCTTCGTTGACGTGTTGCTAATTTAGTAATACGTTCCTGGTCGGTATTGTGGGAAGCAGGGTCAAACAATGAGTAAAGGGGAGAGCATCGGTGCTAACCGTCTGCGCTGGTTTCTGCTGGCACTGTTGTTCGGCTCGACGGTGCTCAACTACCTCGACCGGCAGGCCTTGTCGATTCTGGCCACCACCATCCAGGCGGATCTTCACATTGGCGATATCGCCTACGCCCACATAGTCCAAGGCTTTTTGCTGGCCTACACGGTCGCGTATTTGCTGGCTGGTCGGATTACCGATGCTCTGGGGTCGCGCCGATCCTTGGCGCTATTCGTGGGTTGGTGGTCGGTCGCCAATCTCATCACAGGCATGGCACGCAGCGCGTTTCAACTAGGCGCGGCGCGGTTTGCGCTGGGCTTGGGTGAACCCGGCAACTACACGGTGGGTTCGAAGGTCGTCTCTGAGTATTTTCCGCCCGCTCAGCGTGGCCTGGCGTTTGGAATTTATACGGCGGGTGCGATGGTAGGGGCAACTTTGGCGCCTCCCTTGATTGGCGGCGTCGCCATGGCGTACGGATGGCGCGCGGCCTTTATAACGACTGGCGCGGCGGGGCTATTTTGGCTTGTCGCGTGGCTGATCGTGCATCCGCGCGAGCAGCTTCCGGAACGCTCCTCTACTCCCCGCAGGGAGGGCGCGTTGTGGGCGGACCTGCTACGCGACCGAACCCTATGGCTGCTGGTGTTGTCGCGGGCCGTGGCCGATCCGGTCTGGTATTTCTATCTCTTCTGGTTTCCCAAATACCTCAACGATCAGCGCGGTATGTCGCTGGCGGCTGTGGCTTCGCTGGCGTGGGTCGTCTATCTCGCCTCCGATGTGGGTAGTGTCGGCGGTGGCGCTTTGTCCAGTCTGCTGGTGCGCAGAGGCGTGGCACCACCGCGCAGCCGTTTACTTGTGATGACCGGGGCGGCATTGCTGGCCCCGGTAGGCATATTTGCCATCGTGCATCCGGCGCTTCCTTTATTGCTCGCCATCGCCTCGGCGGTGGCCTTTGCCCATCTAGTGTTTCAGATCAATATCAGTGCGCTGATAGTGGACCTTTATCCGGCGCGCATCATCGCGACAGTATTTGGCATCATCGGCGCTGGCAGCGCCTTCGGTGGCATGTTGTCGACGCAAGTGGTGGGCGATCTTGTGGCTAGCGGGCGGTTTGATCGCAGTTTTGTGCTAATGGCTACCCTGCATCCGATCGCGCTCATGCTTGCCTGGCTGGCGTTGCGTGCGTCGCGACGCTCTCGACTAATCGCCAGCGCGTCGAGTGAGCATCAGCTCACCCATACGGCGTAATTCCAGAACCGCACGCCAGGTCGGACGCCCAGACCGGGCCCGGTGGGAAGTCGATAGCTTCGTTCGGCGTATGCCATATCGGTTTCAAGCAACTCCAGCGATCGTGAAAATATCGAATGCTGCCATTCATGCCGCCACATCGATGGCACGGTTACCGATGCATGCAGACTTGCCGCAAGAAACAGGCCCGCGCCAATGGTGGCATGGGGCGCCATCTCCACGCAGTTAGCCTGCGCCAGCGCAGCGATACGTCGAAACTGCGTTATACCGGTATGACCCATTTCAGGCTGGATGAATCGCACCGAATGAAGGTCGAGTCGTAACTGCGCCTCATACGCCGTGTACCACTCCTCACCGGATGCCACCGGTATTGGCGACCGCTCAGCAAGCCACGCCAAACCGGTTACGTCTTCCGGCTTGACGGGTGCTTCGACGAAATGCAATTGATACGGAGCTAAGCGTTCAATCAACGCCAGGGCCTCGGCAGCCGAAAATTTCCAGTGCAGATCCACCATTAGCAACGCGTCATCGCCCAGCGCTTCGCGTAAAGCCGCCACTTCCTCGACGATGCCCTCACTGCTGACAACCGAGTGGATCTTGAAGGCGTCATGGCCCTGCTCGCGAAAATGCCTCGCCATCTGGACGCGACCTTCCAGGGTTGCTGCAGGTAGTCCGGAAAGGTAGCCCGGCACGTGTTCGCGCTGGCGGTCGCCGAGCATTTGCCATAGCGGCACACCATGACCACGCGCGCGCAAATCCCACATGGCGATATCCAGCGCTGCGATAGCATCCACATGAAAACCAGACGTGCATCCGCGGACGCGCATCAGGCCATAAAGGTCGTCCCAGATCTGTTCAACGTTTTCTGGATCGGCTCCCATCAATTCCGGTGCAAGAAGATCGTTGATGATTTCGCAGGTGGCTCGGGGGGCGCAGATACCGTACGTCTCGCCCCAGCCCTCGCTGCCGTCGGCGCATGTAATGCGTACGGCGACGGAGCGGTCAACAGACGGGTAGATCGTTCCATTGCCCTTGCGTACGACATAGCCGCGCGCGTTCAAATGTTCGCCCGGACCCAGCGGCCCAAGGTAAGGCGTGTCGCGGGGTACGGTGACAACGAAGGTTTCGACCTTGGTAACGGTGCGGCTCATCTGCCCATCCTCGCTTGCCCGTTCGGCACGTGGTCCAGCGGAAGCAGATCGGCAATGCGCTCAAGCAAGACATCGAGTTCGCGTTGGTCGTACGCATCGAGCGCGGGACCTGACGAGCGCACGTAGTCGCTATCGATCAGCCCGCGTCTGCGCAACACGGCCTTTGTAAGGCGCCAACGGAATACGGCCTGCATGCTCAGCAAAGGCAGCGTGCGCTCAAAGAGTTCACGCGCACCTTCGACATCACCGCGCTCGAAGCGGGCCAGCATTTCCACGTGTACCTCGGTGATTTCGCAAGCCGGCATCGTACCAGTGGCGCCGCGAGTGAGTTCGTCAATGACGTAACGCGCTCCTGCTCCACCAAACACTGCGTCAAGTGCCAAACCGCCTCGCTCGTTGAGCGCGGTAATACGATGTCCCGAAGGTTGGGTTTCCTCTTTGATGTAGCGGATGCCGTCCACTGCTTGCGCGATCGCCAATACCTGCTCGACGTTCAATCCGACGCCCATCGGTGCCGGCGCATTCTGCAGCATGATGGCGATACCGGAGGCCGCATGCACCTCGCGAAAATAGCCTGCCATCGCTTCAACATCACCGGCATGTGCGTGTGGCGTAAGCACCATGGATGCTATCGCGCCGGCAGCGGCGCCGGCCGATGCGAGCTTCGCTGCAACCGCCCCATCGGGATGACTTGCGCCGACGATAAACGGTACGCGCCCACCGATCCAGCCACCCAATGCTTCAGTGACCTGCAGTCGTTCTTGCACTGACAACATGTCGTACTCACTGGCCAAGCCAGGAAACACCACGCCGGCCGCGCCGGCCGCAAGGATGTACTCCAGAACGCGGCGAGTGCCAGGCAAATCAATCTGAGCTCCCGACGTGAAGATGGTCGGAAGTATGGGAAACACACCAGCCAGACGTCTCATTGATCATGTCCTTGATGTTGCTCAGTTAAGAGATCTGGGCCACCAGACCCCCCCCATGTCGCGCCTCAATCGTCGTGGATCGCGATTGTGCGGTCGCACTTGCATCGGAAAAGACGTTGCTATAATAGTTACAACAAGTCAGGCGGTAAAGGCCTGACGATCGCAGTTCTCATAGCCAATGATGCTTAATGAGTCGGGGAAGGGAGCGAGAGGCAAGCTCTGTCCATGGGCAGGCGGCGTTCTCTCAAACCCGCGACCTCGGGGGAGGAAAATCGTAATGCGCAACATTCGTCGAACGGTCCTTTGGACCCTTATGGCCCCAGCGCTCGCTGCTTCGTTACCGGCGCTGGCGCAAAGCGCCGCGTCCAATGGCGCGCCGGACGTCCCAGTGCAGGCCAAAGCTTCCACTGACAAAACGCCGCCGGAAAAACAACAGGCCACAACGCTTAACCAGGTTACTGTTTCGGGTATCCAGGGAAGTCTAGAAAAGGCGCGCGATTTGAAGCGCGATTCGACCCAAATCGTCGATGCAGTGGTTGCAGACGACATTGGCAAGTTGCCCGACTCCAATGTGGCCGAATCGCTTGGTCGCGTCTCCGGTGTACAGCTCGTGCGCGGCATGGGCGAAGGCAGCGACATTCTCGTGTATGGATTGCATCAGAACGTCTATCTGTTCAACGGGCGCGAGATCTACGACTCCACCGGCCGGGGTGGCGTAGGACTGGACCAGCTTGGCACCTCCACCTATGGCTTGCTGACGCTGGTGCCGTCGCCGCTGATTTCGCAATTGGAGGTCACCAAACTGCCAAGCGCCGATCAAATCGATGGAGCGCTTGGCGGCGTCATCGACATCAATACACGCATGCCACTCTACGGCGACGGCAATCAGAACGTGGTGTCCATGTCGGGCACGTACAGTGATATGTCACGCAGAGTCGGCGGACAGGGATTCGCGCTGTTGTCTGCACACAGCAAAGACGACCGTTGGGGCGCATTGATTTCGGCGAGCTACAGTCACGCTGAAGTCGATCAGCAGGGTCTGGACACGTATTCGGGTTACGTCGCCTACAAGGATCCGACGAATCCATCGATCACGCGCTATGGCGATAGCGACATGCGTGCTGAAACAATCAACGATAATCGCGACAAGACGGGCGTAAGCGCCATCGTGCAATTTCGGCCGGTCCAAGGCGTCGAGATTACGGCCGACACGTTCTATTCGCACCAACAGGCCGAACGAGATCGCGATTGGCTTTCATTCAATCCCACGTCAGGCTTGAGCGATGCGGTGTATTCCGGCAATAACATCCTTCTCGCCGGAAAATCGACGACGCCGGTACTGTCCAACACGGAAGTGGCCGATATCGATTCCGACGTGTGGTCGACAGCGTTGAAGGCAACGTTCCACACAGGCACTCATCTGGAGGGCTCGGCAGCAGTATCCTTCGATAAATCCACCGCCAACTACGACCAGCTCTATCTGCGCTTACAGCCGGCAGCAGGAGTCAACCCCGTCGTGAATTTTGATCTTCGCAACGGCAATTTTGGCAGCTTCAATATCAGTGGCGTGAACTTGTCTGACCCGTCGCAGATGCAGATGTCGCTTCTTTTCGACAACAACTACCGCGCCGAGACCACCAGTCCGGAAGTGCGCTCCGACTGGACGTACAGTTTCGACTCCGACACCTGGCAGGCATTCGATTTTGGTGTGCGGTTCAACGCGCTCAACAGCACTCAGGATCCACTGCGAGCCAGCATCACTCCCCCGGGCGGCATTCCTGCGACGGAATTAGGAGATTTCCTGAGCCTCTACAGCAATAGCAACTTCCTGCCGGGTCAATTCGCGGGACTGCCACGCAGCTATCTCGCCAGCTCTCGCTCTGTGCTCAACAGCTGCGCGGACTTCACCGCATTTCCGCAGATCAGTCAGAATCCGCAGTGTCTGAACGGTGCGGCCAATGCGCTTGCCTACGCGGGGACCTTTCGCATTGACGAGGATTTCTACGAAGGATATTCAAAGTTCGACTGGGGTACGCAGGTCGGCAATATGCCGTTGTCGGGCAATTTCGGCCTTCGTTACGTGCAGCGTCATCTCGATTCGCGCGGGAACCTGTTGAGCGCCAGTGGCGAACCAATACCCACCGACTACACACGCACGGATAACGAATGGCTTCCCTCGGCTATCGCGACTCTGAATATCACAGATTCACTACTGCTTCGTGGAGGCGCGGCGCGTGTGGTGGCCTTTCCCAATACCCAGGATCTCAATAACGGTGTGACCCTTAACAACAACGCCGTTTTCCAAAATGGTACGCAAATTGCACCGGGCACTGGTTCAGGCGGTGCCCCGAGCCTGAATCCTTTCAAGGCGACCCAATTCGACATGTCGCTGGAGTACTACTACTCACCCCAGGGACTCCTGTCTGGAGGCGTGTTCTACAAGGATATCTCGACCTTCATCATCCAGAAGCAGAGCCCTGAAACCTATAGCGGTGTGGATTACCTGATCAATCGCGAGGTCAATGGCACCCACGCAACGGTCGACGGCGCAGAATTCCTGGCGCAGGTTCCCTTTACGTTCTTACCCGACGCACTCAAAGGTTTCGGGGCCGTCGTGACGTATACGTTTGTCAACTCGGAAACACCCGTCAAGGATGGCACCGGTCAGTCGCTTACCTTTCCTGGGCTGTCCAAGAACAACTACAACGTGATCTTCTACTACGAGCGCGGTCCCTTCAGTACACGTGTGGCGTACAACTGGCGCGATCGGTTCTTCTACGGTCTTTCCTCCGCAAATACGGCCATCTATAACGACTCGTACTCCGATCTGGACGCGTCCGTCAGCTACAACTTCACCGATCAACTTTCGTTGCAACTGCAAGCGAGCAACCTTCTCAACAGCCAGCAGCGAACCTACGATCAAGCTTCGGAAGGCATTCGCACGGATTTCGAATACGGCCGCAACTACATGGCCACCGTGACATGGCGCTTCTGAGCACCGACATGCGCAACGGGAGAGGAAGATGGGTACGATGTCGTTGAGTGGGCGTGCCGCCATCGTTACCGGCGCGGCGAGCGGAATCGGAGCCGCCGTCGCGCGTCACCTGCGACAACTAGGTGCGCAGGTCGCGGGTATCGATCTCGCTCCAGCTCCGGATGCGTCGCTGTCATGCCAAGTCGATTTGCGCGATGACAACGCCATTGCATCGGCCGTGAAAAGGGCGGCCGCTGCGCACGGCGAGGCGACGATTCTTGTGCATTGCGCGGGCGTATGCCCGCCGGGTTCGCTGCTTGAGTCGGATGATGCGACCTATCTGGAAACGTATGACATCAACGTCGTATCCGCGATACGTTTGCTGCGCCACTGTGCGCCTGCCATGGGACGTGCAGGCGGCGGCGCGGTCGTTGTGATCTCTTCCATCAACGCGCGCTTCGCGACACCGACTTTGGCGGCGTATGCGGCGAGTAAAGCGGCATTGGAGTCGTTGGTACGCACGGCAGCGCTGGAGCTGGCGCCGTCGCGCATCCGCGTCAACGCGATCGCGCCCGGATCGATCGACACGCCAATGTTGCAGGCGTCATTTCAGCGCGAGGCAGATCCCGCCGCGGCGCGCGAACGTAATGTAGAACGTCATCCGCTGGGTCGTCTTGGCGTGGTGGAAGACGTCGCCGAGCTCGCATCGTTTCTGGTCGGTAAGGGAAGCACCTGGATCACCGGAGCGATAGTTCCGGTCGACGGCGGCGCGGCCGTAACCCGACGCTGAGGATATATATGGGTAACGATTTCATCGCTATTAATTGGGGCAGTTCCAATTTTCGCGCATATCGAATCGATGAGACAGGTCGCGCACGCGATACATTGACCGAAGCCGCCGGTATCGCTGCGCTCGATCGCGCCGGCATGGAGGCGCAAATCGAACGCGTGAACCAACGTTGGCCTGGCGTGGACGCGCTTTATGCGTGCGGCATGATCGGTTCGAACATCGGGTGGGTGGACGCAGGTTACGTTGACTGTCCTGTCGGATTGGAGGAACTTGCCGGACGGCTTCATGCGACGGAGATCGGCGGACGCAAGATGCTCATCGTGCCGGGTCTAGCATGTCACAGGGCAGCCGACAACGCACCTGACATCTTGCGCGGCGAAGAGACCGAGTTGTTCGGCCTGATGAGTGCCGGACGCATTCCATTAAACGGTATGGTCGCCCTACCTGGAACGCACGGAAAATGGGTGCAAATTGTCGATGGTCGAGTCGCGGATTTCATGACCGCGATGTCGGGCGAGATATTCGACCGTTTGACGGCGAACGGCTTACTGGCGTCGATTGTTGGAGCGCCCGCGCAACCGGGTCCGGCGTTTGATGCCGGTGTGCGCGCTAGTGCATCCCGCAAGCTTGGGCTTGGCACTCTCTTGTTTGGCGCGCGCGCGCGCGTCATTCGCCAGGAACTTGCTCGCGATGACGCCGCGTCCTATCTACGGGGTCTGCTGATTGGGGCAGAAATCGCCGATGCATCTGCCATTTACCCCATCGGCGAAGGCGGCACCATAACCTTGATCGGCACCAGCCAGGTATGTGCGATGTATGCCAGAGGGTTGATGCTTCTCGGCCTCGCATCTCAAACGGTCGACGCGGCCGATGCTACGTTGAGGGGCTTCGCTGCGTTGCGCGCTGCGGCGAGAATGCCAGCATGAATTACGAAAAGACGCTATCCCGTCTGATTCACGAATTGGACACTATGCCGATCGTCGCCATCTTGCGTGGGATACGCAGCGACGAAGCCGTGCCCATCGTGGAAGCGTTGTACGACGAGGGCATTCGCGTAGCCGAGGTCCCGCTTAATTCGCCGGATCCATTCGATACCATCGAACTGCTTACGCGCCATTTCGGAACGCGCATGCTCATTGGTGCGGGCACGGTCGTTGATCCCGATGACGTGAAGCGACTGGCGGCCATCGGGTGCATGCTCTGTGTGGCACCCAATACCGACGTGCGTGTAATCAAAACATGCATCGAGAAAGGGATCGTACCTATGCCTGGCGTCGCCTCCGCCACCGAAGCATTTGAGGCCGTTGACGCCGGTGCGTGCTTTCTCAAAGTGTTTCCGGCTGCCGCCAACGTCTCGACGTTGGCGGCATTACGCACCGTGCTACCTCAGCGTGTCAGGCTGCTGGCGGTGGGCGGCGTTCAATCCCATTTGGCGTCGTCGTTTCGCGCGGCAGGCGCCTATGGTTTTGGGCTCGGCGCAGACATCTACCGGCCGGGTTGGAGCGCCCACGAAGTAGCGGTGCGTGCACGCGAATGGACAGCGCGAGTCTCGCGATTAGCAATAAATTCCGTGCAATTACTCGCGCAGCCGCAAGCGTTGGTCGGCGAGTCAGTGAGCATGGACGGCCGCGATGTCATCTGGCTAGACCCACCTCGTGCACGTTTGTTGCGTTGGGTGCAAGAAACCGGACAAGTGCGCGAACTGCATCTGGCGCATTTGGTGCGGTCAATCGGACGCCTGCCTGACGGCCAATGGGCAGGTATTACTGACCATTGTTTCTGCCGCATCGATATCACGTCCGGCGCTGTAGCGTTGGGGCCGGACGGATTCTTGAAGCCGGGTTGTCGCTTCAATGACATGGTGCTCGATGAGGACGGCGGTTTATGGGCCGGTTCGATGCATGGCGGTCTATTGTCGGGAAAGGGCGGCCTTTTTTACGCGCCCAACATCGATGCGCCCATGAAACAAGTTGCCGCGGGATTAGGTGCGGCTAATGGCATGGCCTTCAATCAAGGCAGAGACACGCTCTATGTAGTGGACACGCAAGCAAAGTCGCTTCTCGCTTATCCCTGGCGAAAGCGGCATGCAGGATTGGATGAGCCCGCCCTCGTCAGCGACTTCATGGGCTTGCCAGGCAAGCCAGATGGTTTAGCGGCAGCTGCTGATGGAACGCTTTGGGTAGCCATGTGGGGTGGCGGCTGTATCCTGCAACTGGCGAGCGACGGCACGCTTCTGCAGTCGATACCTATTCCAGCTCCTCATGTCAGTAGCCTCTGTTTTGATGCGATGGGCGACGCCTATGTCTCGACTTCGCGATTGCGTCTGTCGGTCGGTGCACTGCAAGCACATCCCCATTCGGGTGGTCTCTTTCGCATCGATCGCGAGTCTCTTCGGACGAGTGGCTGATGCATCCGCGCCAGCATGGGCATCCCTGAGTCCAAGGGATGTCATGTCACCCATTACGACTACCTCTACTGGCGCGTGCTCGCAGGACTACGCTCAAGACGTTCTGTCGCGGCCACAATGTGCACTCCGCCAAGGTTATTGCCGAACGCGTACACGTTAATCAGACGCCAATGCCGCTGGCACGAGAAGAACGCTGCGCAAGTACTGAAGCATCTGGCGGTGCCCGCGTTGATTGTCGCCAGCTAGGATGCGGATGTAATCTCGCCAGCAAATGGCGACGCACTGGTGAAATAGCTTCCGTACTCTACGCTGCATATCGTTGTAGGGGTGGGCATGGGCCGATGTATCAGAACCCTTCGAACCTTGCGTGCGGCATAGCGCACTTGATCGACAAGCAGGCGTCGCGGTGAATATCGTCATGTCCGAGCCAATCGTCTTGTTGCCTGGGCTGCTCTGCACTGAGGAGTTGTGGACCAATGTCACGCCAATGTTGGCGGATATCGTACGTCCCTATGTCATAGATCTGACGAGCAGCAGTTCCATTGGATCGATGGCCGAGCACGTACTCGCGCACGGCCCATGCTCGTTTTCACTGGTGGGCTTCTCCATGGGCAGCCAAGTTGCCTTGGAGGTTTACGCACGAGAACCGCATCGCATAAACCGGCTCGCGCTCATGAGCGCGAATGCTTACGGTTTGACGCCTGGAGTGCGCACGCATTTGATGGCTGCCATGGAACGCATCGCCATTTCAGGTCTGGATCAGTATTTGGCCGAAGCTTTTGCGTTGTATTTCTCGGAAACGGCACAGGCTTCGCCTGCCTTGCGAGATCGATTTGTGGCCATGGCCAATCAGTTGGGTGTGACCGTAGCCTTGCGACAAATGGAAGCGCTTCTGTCTTACGGTGGCTTCGCCTCTGCGCTATCAGCCATCCAATGTCCGACCAAGCTAATCTGCGGAAGCAGCGATAAACGCACGCCACCGTCACTGCATTACGACATGGCAAAAGATATCGCCTCGGCAAGCGTTTCGGTCATACCGTCGTGTGGTCATTTCACGATGTTGGAATCGCCCCATGCCGTTGCGCGACTGTTGAGAGAATGGATAGTATCTTCGGTCGCTCATTCGAGTCGGGCGTCCGGCTAAACACGTTCTGCAACTTCTTCCCAGGTCAAATCGAACCGAGCTAGATACTTGCGTAGTCGGTCGGCTCATTCGTGGTCGAGCGCCTTTTGCTCGACGCCGCAAAGAGCATGCGTCCCGCCTCGGAGAGTGGCTGGGGGCCAATGACTACTGGCGCGTTGCCCCTTGAATCCGATTGGCGAAGGGCAGCCCGATGTGCAGTCAGCGCCGGTCCTTGTGGATCGCGGCCTCCAGCACCCAAAGGACCGACAGCACAACACCCAGTTTTTGCCAAAGGCTCAGTCGCATGATTGCTCCCCGTGGCCAGTGATTGCTCGCGATGCGATCTATGAATTGCGGGAAAATCTCTGTCAAGCTTTAGTCCGAAGCAGAATCCAATAGTCCCAGACGATCCTTATCCACCATGATCTTCGCAATGGACATTGTGATGGCGTCGGACCGACACTCGAAAGCCCTCTTTTCCGAGAGCAACAGACTTCGACCCACGCCATGCCATCTGCCAGATGGGCGAGCCTAATCTCGACATCGCGGTCATGGGGCCGAAGTGTCGTCCGGAGCCGGGCAAGTCCACACTGGGATGTACGACTGGAATACACAGGCGAGTTTGCCGATCGCTTTAACTCGAATACGGGTTCGGTTAAGTTCACTTATAAGTTTTGACGTGTCGAACTGCGTCCCCGAAGGTAACGCAGGCCCGTCTTAAGCTTTGTGCAATCCCGCAACGCTCGGCGGTCTGCTACGGCTGCACGCCGCTAAGCAATGGCCGCGGTATGCGAAAGTTGGACACGGATGAAATAGACCCTCTTAGAACTAAAAGCGACGGGATTCCGGATGCTGTCGGTCGCGTCCTTGACGCATAAGGCTACCTGCGTCGCGAGCAGCGGGGTGACTGATTATGCTCAACCAGATTAGACGATGTCCGCAATTACGCGGCTAGGGACGTGTAGCAAACTGGCACCGTCATGTGGTCATTTCACGATGTTGGAATCGCCTCATACTGTTGCGCGACTGTTGAGAGAGTGTATGGGATTGAATCACACGGCAAGGGATACGTTTCTCGGGGGCAAGGTCACACTACTCCCCATGCTTTCAGGCAAGTTGGAGTTGTAGCTGATCAGTAGTCGGCGGCGCCTCCTTGGCCACCTGTGCATGCTTGAAAGCTTTTACAGATCGTTACCACACATCTGGGATCGAATATCTAAACGAGACCCCTTGCCCGATGATCGAACATGCGCCATCGGCCGTCGACGCCTTCTATGGTTATCAGAGCGTCGTCGCCCTGTTGTTGTACCTCCAGGGCCGCGTTTATCGCGAACCGGAGGGCATCGATGCGGCTCTTGAATTTTGAACGGCCATTGTTGCTCGCACCCACAGACCATCCGCCATGGCGCAACGGTGCAAATGGGATGTCGAAAATGATCATGAATGCCTACGCGTGACCGGATTATCTAAATCGTGGCTTCATTCCAGTGATCACGCCGTAAAAGTTGACGATGGATCGTTACTAGCTTTTCGGAAGCTTATCTTAGCTAGCCGAACAATACGGAGCATCGTCACGCTACCCGCACTGATCAGCCATTAGCATGATGAACTAACAAAACGGTATCCCTGCCAACCTAGTGGAAAGCCAAGAAAGCCAACGGATCGTCGTTACGCTTGTGCAAAGAGCCAGCGATGGCGTCGACGTGCTCCAATTGGCTGATTTTGTCGTCGCGGCCTGGCGAACCATTGAAGCCTCTCTTTCGCCCATTATTGGTCAGCGCAGCGTCGCGACCCTCTATAAGCGCAGTTCTTATCTCGCCAGCCGAGACCATCCATGGTTGATGGACCTGCATGAAGGCATGCAGGCAACGATGGATCTGGATGTGTTGCAAGCGGCGCTTCTTGAGCAAAGCAGTACCGAGGTCGCTGCGGGCGCAGGGACGGCATTGAAGATGTTTTACGAGGTGCTTACCAATTTGATTGGGGCATCACTCACCGAACGACTACTGCGATCCGTATGGGCAGATCTGTTACCTGCTCCTGCGCAGGAAAACTCAGCATGAATAAGACCGTGACCATCAAACGCTTGGCCACCGGTATACCCGGCCTGGACGACGTGCTCGGAGGTGGCCTCCCGGAATTCTCGTTTAACCTGATCGCGGGGTCGCCGGGTTGCGGCAAGACAACCCTTGCGCATCAGATGATGTTTTCTCTGGCCTCATCGCAACGCCCGGCAATTTATTTCACCGTACTCGGCGAGCCGCCGTTGAAGATGTTGCGCTACCAGCAGCAATTCGAATTTTTCGACGACGAGTCGATCAATCAAGCGGTCCACTTCATCAGCCTTACCGAAGACATGATGACGGGCGGCCTTGAGCGAGTACTGCAACGGATCGTGAGCGAAGTAGAGAGGCAGAACCCGGCTCTTGTGTTCGTTGATTCCTTTCGGTCGGTGATGCTGGCGGGCACAACCGAGGGCAGAGCTTACGTTGACCTTCAGCATTTCGTTCAACAGTTGGGCACCCTGATGACAAGCTGGCAGGCCACGACGTTCCTCATCGGGGAATACTTTGACGAGAGTAACGCCAATCCGGTGTTTACCGTTGCGGACGGTTTGATCTGGTTGCGTCAAAGCGTGCAGCGAAACTCCATGGTGCGCAAGTTGGAGATCATGAAAATGCGTGGTCAGCCTACTTTGCCTGGATTGCACACCTTCCGTATTGATGCTGCTGGCATACGTGTGTTCGCGCCCGCTCGGGTGTCTGTTCCGACGCCCGCTATCTCCGCCGCGACAGGCTCCAGTGAAAGGCTTCGGATGGGCGTGTATCGTCTGGATGACATGCTGGGTGGTGGCTTACCGCGCGGTTATTCCATGCTTGTGGCTGGTCCTTCGGGTTCAGGCAAGAGCATTCTTGCGGCGGCTTTTCTCGCGGAGGGGGCGCGCTGTGGAGAAACCGGTGTCATTGCAGCTTTTGAGCAGGTTCCCAACCGTTCTCATACCCCAATCCTCGCTGAATTGATCGACAAGGGCAGTGTAGCGCTGGTGAACAACCGTGCACCCGATTTGTCGATCGACGAAATCATGCTTCTGCTGGTGTCAGAGATCCGTCGCCTCAAGGCGACCCGCGTGGTGATCGACTCGCTGTCAGGTTTTGAGCTTGCTCTAGCTCCGACCTTTCGTCCGGATTTTCGCGAAAACCTGTCGCGCATGATTGCTGCTCTCGCGGCGGAGGGTGTCACAGTGCTGATGACTTCAGAACTTGAGGATCGCTACACAGATCTGCGCTTCAGCCCGTACGGCACTGCCTTCATGACAGATGCCATCATCGTGCAGCGCTACATCGAAGTCGACAGCCGGTTGTTGCGCATGATGGCTGTGGTCAAAGTGCGCGGGAGTGCACATTCTGATGAATTGCGTCTCTTCAGTATTAACGATAATGGTATCCAAATTAGCGACATGCTTACTGATCAAGAGGGCCTACTTGGTGGTCGGCCAACAAAGAAAGGCGCAAATGTCGCGTCATTTACTGCCGGGAACCCTCATGGTTGATTCGGGCACATTAGATTTGCTTTTGCCATGAGCATCGATCCGGTCGATGACTCTGAAGCCCTGGCGCTTGCAGCAAGTGAGCTTGCACAACTGCAGCAACAAACCGAGCAAGCGCGGAGAGTCTTGAATCGCTTAAACCAGAATCTGGTCGAAGTAGAGAACAGCCTGGACGGAAGTCAGTCGTCTCGACTTCTTGAAGCCAACGAGCAGTTGATGCACGCTGCCCTGCTCGCCAGTAGTCACGCCGATACCGTTAAACAGGCACTGGAACAAGTATCACGTGCTGCCGAGCTCGATGCGTTAACCCAACTTCCGAATCGCCCTTTGTTGTTCGATCGGCTCGCCCAAGCCATCGCCATGGCGAAACGTACCGGAAACAGGGTAGGGATTCTCTTCATTGATCTGGACAACTTCAAGCAGATCAACGATTCGCTCGGTCATACGGTAGGTGACGAAGTGCTTCAACTAGCAGCACGCTGCCTTCGTTCTTCCGTTCGCGATGCAGATACCGTGAGCCGCCATGGAGGGGATGAATTTCTGATTCTGCTTCCTCAGTTGTCGGAAGTTTCCGATGCAGCCGTTATCGCCGACAAAGCTATAACCGCGCTCGCAATGCCCAGCAGACTCGGTGATCATGTGCTGCGCCTGGCCGCGAGTATTGGCATCAGCATTTACCCTGATGACAGCGCGGACGCCGATACCCTGGTGTACCACGCGGACGTCGCCATGTATCGAGCGAAAATGCGCAGCGCGAGCAGCGTTGAATTTTACGGTGATCTAACAGCGGATGAAGCACCTTCCAGACCGACGGCGTTTGCGTCACTGAAACGGCCTTTGGTTCTTTATGAAGAGGCATTGCTTGAGCACGAGCGTCGACATGCGCATCTGTGCGAGGCGAACGAGAAGCTTCTCATGGCGGCGCTAAATGCGCAGGATCTGCAAGCATCGGCAGAACTTGCGCAACGTAGACAAACAGAGTTTTTGGCATTGGTAGCGCATGAGCTGCGCGCACCGCTTACGCCTATTCGTATAGCGACAAGCCTGATGGTGGAGGTTGGGCCGGAAGAGCTACCCAGGATGCAAGCCATCATCGACCGCCAAGTGACACACATCACTCGGCTCGTAACCGATTTGCTCGACATATCACGCATCAATACCGGGAAACTGCGGATCGAGTGTCGAAAGATCGACGTTGTCGCCGTTCTCGATGCCGCCATCGAGGGGTGTCGGCCTGCAATGGACTTGCGTTTGCAGCATTTCCGATTGCAGCTGCCCAATGCTGCCGTGGAGGTGCAAGGCGACGCCGTTCGGCTCACGCAAGTCATCAGCAATTTACTTACGAATGCATCGAAGTACACGCAAGAAGGAGGGCAGATCAGGCTACAGCTTTTGGCTACTGGCACCGCTGCCGTGATAACTCTAACCGATAACGGCATCGGTATAAGTGCCACCGCAATGCCCGAAATCTTCAACCCATTTGTGCAGGATGCACACGCCATCGGATTCAACGGAACCGGTCTAGGCATCGGGCTGACGGTGGTTCGCGAACTCGTTGAAGCGCATGGCGGTACGATCGAGGCCACAAGTGACGGTAAGGGATTTGGTAGTCAATTCGTGGTGACGTTGCCTTTGGCCTCAGCTTGCTTACCATCTTGAGATACAAGGTCTGCCAGGGCGCCATGGAATCGGACTCCTGACCATTTCAAACTGGTTGGCTATGGGCGAACTGTATTTGAGGGCTCGAATGAAGCGACCACCATCCGGGCAGCGGGAAAGGCTTGGCCTCGGGAAAATGCTTGCCCTCGGTTTTGTTTTTCTTTGGTTCTTTATTGGCGGAATTGCCCATTTCACGGCGACTGGCGTGGAAATGAAGATCATTCCACCTTGGATGCCTGAGCACCGACTAATGGTCCAAATCAGTGGGGCTTTTGAGTTGATCGGCGCGCTCGGCATTCTTGTCCCAAGGACGCGCCGGGTCGCTGGAATGGGCTTAGCGCTGCTGACACTCGCCGTAACGCCGGCCAACGTCTACATGTGGCAACGGGCGGAGTTGTTTCCGATGATTCCTTACTGGATCTTGACCCTGCGCCTACCGTTGCAGGCAGCTCTGATAATCTGCATCTGGTGGGCTTCGCAGCGTAGAATTTTAATTTGACGCGCGATTGGTTTGAGTTTGGTACCCTTTTGGAAGCGTCGGCTACTTTGGCGCGAGCAAGATGTTGTTCAAGTTGTTCAGCTTAAGCGGCCTATCGTGTAAATGGTTTCGGAAGTGGTGAGTTATAGAGGAGGTACGGTGAATACAACACAGGTCGATGTCCGTGCCCCAAGCCTTCTGGAGTCGTTATGGCGATAGGCAATGGACGTGGTGACGAAAATAAAGTTCGTATTCTGAAGCAGTACCGCTTACGCCCCAGCGGTGCATACCATTCTTCTCAATGGTCGATCCGTCCTGTGCTGCTGTGGCGAGCCCATCGCTGATGAGTACTACCAATTTGAAGCGATCGACCACGCTGGAAATGTCGTCAATCTTCTTTATGCCGAACACGATTGCGCCCAAAGGCTTCTACGTCTGTCCCAGGCATCGGGCGTGGCGCCTATCACGTTGCTGCCACTCTTCAATCCACTTAAGCCTCTAGAGGTTGATGACCGTCATAGGCTTGAATCCGAACGACATGGCGACGATGCCACCGTCAGCTCGCTGGCCGTGGAACTCGAACAAGCCATTTATCTGACACTCCTTTGCTGGGGGGGCACCTTCAAAGACAAGCGTCGAATTTTCCCAGCTGCTTGATCGGATTCGTCAGCATCCTGACCGTCCGCTAATGGATTGGGAGGTCAGAGCCGTGAACACTGTCATCTGCAAGAGTAGCCGCAGGCTGACCGCGATGTTGGCGGAGCTGCGGGTTACCAATGAGACGTTGAGGCATTCCGCGCTTGAAGTCGCGATGTCGCTCGCCATCCTGACGGGTGTGCGTCCGTCGCGAATGAGCGACGCGCAAATGAAACGCATTGCTCGACTAGTATTCGACGACATTGCCTTCGGGCGTGCCTACGACATCTATCGCCAACTCATGAGGGGACAAACGACGATCGACGATCGACGATCGCTGTACGTCATTCGATCTGCCGGTGGTTCTGCCTCCCCACGATGGCGTTGGAGTGTGAAAGGTAACTTGCCGAGAAATATCTTCTGCGGAAGGGAAAAAACGTTGGCTTGTACTGAGTCTCAACGGTGCAACGACACCGACACCTTTTGCCGGCCTCCATATTGTCGACGAACGCGACAACCGGCGTGGTGAAGACAATTATGCGGATCCAGACTTGCCCACACGCTCCAGCAGGGGGCGGGCACGCGTTGCAGGTATCGATGGAAAGGGATTAACTCAAAGAGCCGTTCGTGCGGATGAGCATATCGAAAGCGTGTTGGTCGATGGGTTTGATTTTGACGACAACAAGGCTGCTGATCCAGGCGATCCTCGCCTGATCGTCGGCTGCACTTTGTCGTCCGCGCTATTTGCGGTCGCTCGGCCACATCGGGCTTCGATTTTGTGTTTTCACACAGCCCCGGCCGATTCCGGACTTAGGGCAGGGCGATTAGCCGCTGTTATCAGGGTTACGGAAAGCGTCCTCCGAAGAACGTTTGTAATTCCTTACGCGCATGCTGACTCGATCCTCCTTGCGGCTTTCGTCGTGTCGAATCGCCGTATAAGGAATTTCACTTCCACTGTCGCAGTACTATGGACGTCGGCCATTCGGCATGGTGGGATTCCAAGAAGACGCTGATTAAGCTGCGTTCTATCCATGCGCGAGTTACGAGCTCCTCCACCTGTCGTTCGCGGCCCCGGAACCAGTGTTCGTGCCCCTGTTCTGACAGAATCGTAAATCCTTCAAAATCCCCGAACCTGTCGTAATGAACTCCAACGATCTTACCGTTGACGCAATTTTCATTCGGGTGAGTGACGCCTCCTTTTGAAGGCGCTGGTGGGGCGTGATACCCATTCGGCGAGGGTGCAATACCCGCCGCATTTCCGCCCATGCCATGGATTCGGCCAGCGATCACATCTATGTAGCGAAGCAATACGGGGTACCATCGGTTGCCAGGACCGATCAACTCCAGCCGCCATTTCAAAATGGCCAGCAGATTTTCATCTTCCGGAAGGATCGCTCTCTCTTTTGTGACCGGAATCTTCATGTGGAAACTTCCGGTGACATAACGCCATACCGGCGTCTCTCGCGAGGGCTCCACCTGGCGCCCGGTAGCGCGATTCACCGTCGGAGCCTTTTCGGCAATCCGCCGCGTGGTTAGCCGACGCACGGTGACATCGAAAACATTGCCGACTCGCACCGTCGAGGGCAAGTCGATCGTTAGCATGGCCGCGAAGCCGTCGCCGCGCCCCTGAGGAATCGGTATGTATGTTACGGGTGCCGTCACCTCACACGCCAATGTATTGGCATCCATCGCTGATAGCCCGTGCTCGGGATTGAGCTGCGAGGCAAGCTTCAGGACTGTTTCCATATTGACCGCGGGCCAATAGAGCGTCGCAACGGTGCCGTGCGGAACCTCTCCCCAGTCGATCATGATCTCATCGGGATAGTTGACAATATCGAAGCGGTCGTTGCTTAGCGGCGGCGGGCTCGGTCGCAGATCAAGCGTTTGCGGAACTTTGTGAGTGGCAGGGAATCCAGGGTTGCCTGAGGTTGTCACCTGAAGATTGCGCTGCGCCAATTTGTCGGAAATCTCGGGGTTAGCAATGACGCCATTGACGTTCTCGATGGGTGCATCTGAATAAGCGATCTGCGCGACAAGGCAATTGTGCGCGGCGCCGGCGAACCAATGTTGTACAGGCTGGCCGCCGTATTGATTGTCGACGTCGTTGACATTGAGGAAGCATCCGAAAAACGCCCACGCGTAGTCGTGGTTGTCGGGAATCTCGATGATCTGATTGTTCACCCCGCCCGCGTTGTAGTCTGTGGGGTTGTCGATGAAATTGGCATTCGCAAAGAACGGCAGCGAGCAGCCATTGACGACACCATTGAAGGTTCCCGGTAGGGGGCTCTGAGGATCGTTGGGATCGCTTCCTGTGCTGGGGTAGGTCAACTGGGGATCTGCACTGGATAGAGCGGCGACTGTGTTGACGTAGTCCGTGTCGAAGGTTTGCGTCGTGAACGCGCGGAAGAATACATTCACGTTCTTGGCCTCGCCGCTCGTGCCGGAGGCCCCTTTAAGGCGGACGCGTGCGATGGCGAAATTGTAATTCACATTGGAGCCGGTCAACGGCGTGACTGAGGAATCTCCATTCAACGCACCAAGCTGAGACGGCAACAAGGTGTTCAGCGGATCAGAAGAGTTGGTGTCCGGCGGCGAGTAAGTTTGGTTCTGATAGCCGATTTGTTGATTGAGATAGTCAATCAGATCGCTGATATAGGTGTAGCCTGCAACTGGATCGAGCGTGGTCGGATTGCCACTCGTGAAGTTGAAAGGCACGTTGCCGATGGGTGTCTGTCCATTCGCGGTCGGCGTGATCGTGAACACCCGCAGATCTTGGCTGAGATAAAACTCATTGCCCACGGTGGCATTCACATTGGCAAAATAGGGATCATCGCCGCCGAGCAAGAAGAACTCCGCAGCCAGGCTGGGAATGGTTGTACCCGCAATCTCGATCGCCGCGTCGAGTGTAAAAGCGCTGGGCGGGCTACCGGGTGCTGGAAACGCAGCGAGCGAGGCACTGGTGTATTTGATACCGTATTCGAAGCGAATGCGCTGTGTCACATTGGCATTCGCACCAGTCGCGCCAACATCGTAGGTGATGGTCGGCCCGGTGATCTTCAAGCCGTTAATATCGGAAGAATTGAAGGAGCCGCTAAAAGTCGGTTTAGCTCCAGCCAAGATGTTGGGTGTATAGCCTTCGAGGAACAAGTAGAACGCGGTCGGGTAAGTGAGACTGTCATTCACCTCGTCGCGGCCGTAATTGTTCTTGCCAAATACGAAATAGAAATTGCGCTCTTTCCACGCCAGCCAGTTCGCCAGATTGACGTAAAAGGCGTCAAGCTCTGCGAGCACGGTGCGGCCTGACGCCGAATAGGTGAATCCTTGCTGTTTTGCAGGAATGGCGCTGCATGGATCACCTATCAGATTGAGATCGAGATAGTGATGGAAGGATGAGTCGGTCACGATGCGGCCGACATTCACGCGTGCGCCATCGTAGGCAGCTAGCGCAGCCCTCGTATTTACCGCACAGGTACTCGTATCGGAGAAGAAATTATTGTTCTCGCAAGGATTGGTTCCGCCCTCCCCAATTTTCGTGGCGTGCGCTCCAGTGGTCACCTGAGCGAGGATTTCCGCAGGCTGCTGGTAGTTGGCAATCGCTGGAAATTCGATGAAGTTCGCAGCGGTGAAGCCCAGGGTGGAATCTGATGCGTGAGTCTGCATCAACATCTGGCCAGAAGGCGCGATGACCTCGCCCTCGTGCATGTGATCGGGGAATACCGTCAGCGGGCCGCTGGCGCCTTGTACCGCTGGATGCGAGGAATTCAACAGGTCCAGAGCCTGCGGAATGTCGTCGGATTGATTGTCGAAATAGAAGGTAAGCGCATTGCCGTTGCTCGCATCGTTGAAATCACCCTCGCCGGGCTGCAACGTGTCGACCCGAAGCGGGCCGCCACCGGACCAATTGTTGGGCGCCAGTGGCGGTCGCCCCGGGAAAGCGTCGCCGGACGAAAACCATTTGCGCATGTAGCGCACGCGCGGAATGCGCCCGCAAAGCGCCGAACCGAGGCCGTCGTGGTCGCCGACCGCAAACACGCCGCCGCCCGCCTGCATAAAAGCGGTTATCGCGGTGAGCTCGGTATCTGTGAGGGCGCCGGGTTCGGCGGTGCCAGGGCCAACCAGGAAGTTCGTGCCGTCTATGCCCTCGAAGCCAAACAACCACATCTCGTCGTAGGATTGGAGATCGACGCTGGGGTCGTCGAAACGGAATGGAATCGGATTGGCCGGATCCGGTCCTTTAAGCGTGGCGCTCGGGTCTGGTATCGAGTTAATGCAGGCCTGACTGTCGCCGGAAGAAGTCACGACCGATTGAGTATCGCCGAGAGCGTTGAAGCCGCGGCTTGCTGTATCGACGAAGAACCCAGCGCCACGTAGCGTCGCGATCAGATGCGACACGGTGAACCACACATCGGGTCCATATGTTGCGTCGGTGAACGTCGCAGGGTAGGTGGTGGTGAGATTAAAAATGCCGTCGACGACAATCAAGATTCGAATATTGGACATGCTGCCCTCCCGGATCGTTATCCATACGAGCGATTGGCGAGTTGAAGCTGCAATGTTGCAAGATTGAAACTCTTGTTTAAAAACTGCATATAGACCCAGCAAAAGCGTGGTCTATGAGGTTATATCTGTCGTGAGTCAGAGAAATTACGCCCCTCATCCATTTCGCTTCAATCTACAAATTCCGTTTTCTGTAAAAATTACATCGGGTGCCTAGAGATGGTCTGATCATCCAGTGACGACAGACATCGTCGTTGTCGTCGCGTCACACCGGAGAACAAGCATACGCCGATTTATTGGCAAATTTCGCCGCCCTGTGTTGCCCAGTTTGCCTATGGCGGAAGCACTAACTGTGTCTTGTTAAGCATATGCTTTTAGGAAATCCACACATGGCTCGGCGCGAACACCGTCGGCACCAGTGCGCCGTTCTTGGCCAGACCGCGATAATTCGCCTTCACATTACCGAATTGTCGCTTGATCATTCGAACCGGATGCACGACCGTTGCCCGGATCGATGCCTTGGTGTGTTCTAGCACATGATCCACCCACGCAACATTTCATTGGTGATCGCTTTGACCTTGCTCCGCTTGGCAGCGATCTACCAACGGGCAGAAGCGTTTTCTCGGAATCCATGCAGAGCGTAGGACATGAATGGCCTTGTTAACCAGCAAGGTGGCCACGATGGAGAACGCTGCGATGTGGGAACGCCGTCGCAGTAGTTGTTCGAGTCGCGACTACTTAGTGACTGCTTCAGCCGGAATGAGCATCGGGGCAAGGCGATTAGACGCTGTTATCGAGGTAGGTGAGAGCGCATTCGCCAAGATGTAATTGCCATCAGCCGCGCCGATGAGGCGGTGAGGCGCAGGCGCAGGACAGGGGATATTCCACCTGGCTGGATGCAGGCGGCCCCCATGCGCAGGTGTGCGAGTGCGTGCCATCCGCACCGGTGAGGCGGAGCCGGGCTCCCTGGGCTCGGGTGCGGTGGTGAGTAGGGTTACGCGCGGAACCATTGGCGGTATGTGCGTAAGCGGATGGGGGTATTGGGACCACAGCGCCGGCGCATGGGCAACTACCTCGAGCTTAAAGCGTTGGACGCCCGGTCGTAGCGCATGCCGATGGAACATCGTGACGAAGCTGCGCGCACCAGGTCGAATACATCACTTGGCTCATCGACGATGATATAGCAGTCTGCCGGCGAGCGTGGATCATCGCCAGGGTCATTCAAATCGATGACGCAGAGACGCTTATTGCGCCGAGCGACTGAATTCAAAAGGGAATCTCGTCATCTGCGAAAGCTGAGAGAGGTGGCTCTTCAACCACAGCTTTACTTGCCCTTGTCGGAGCGCACTATGAAGACCGTGGGCGTGGTCGAGATAAACGCGCGGCAAGCTGATATAGAGGAGCTATTCGCCGATTCGAGTAAGAATACGGATTGGATTGCGGTTACCGTTCGGAATGCGCAATTTGCACGATAGTCTTTGCGATATCCGCGGTAGAGGGGATGAAATCAACGAAGCCAGTAGCAATGGCGCTTTCAGGCATGTCGGACTGCCTAGCTGTATCGAGACGCTGGGCGATCGTGGTGCCCCGACTTCCTTGATAGCGCGAAGCGCCTCGGCGCCGTCTCCATCGTGGCCAGAGACGATCACGGCAATAAGCTTGCCATCCTAGTGTTCTGCTAGGGATCGCAAGAACACCGTAATGACGTCGGGCCATCCGCGGGGCCTCGAGATCGGTTCGAGCCGAAAGTCCCCTGCAGCACGACATGTCTCGCTGCGCAGAGATGATGAAGACTCGGTCAGGTTGGATACGCAGGCCGTCGGCGATCAGTTCCACGGGCATCGTGGTGAAACGCGGAAGGGCCTCATGAAGCCGGCTGGCGAACTTTCTCGCATGGTCGACGATGACGACCGCGACACCCATGTCGTTTGGTAAGTGTTTCAGTAACCGAATATAGGCGTCGAGGCCGCCGGCCGATCCGCCCACGCAGACGATCGGGAAATCCCATCCATTACGACTGACTTTCATACGTCAACTACCGAAACCACGGCGAACGTCTATGCCGAACATTTCGGTCCGGAGCGATATCAAGCATTCCAAGGTTATCTTTGTCGATCATGAGCTTCGCTTTGGATATTGCGATGGCTTCGGATCGACAAGCGAGCGTTCCCGTTCCGGAGGGCAAGCGCACTTCAACCAACACCACGCCATCTGCCAGACGGGCAATCTGCACTTCGACTTCGTGGTAGATAGCGATGTTCATCAGCGCAGCTTGTACCACGCGGCGAGCTATTCGGGCTAGCAGAACTTGTCACACACGCTGGCGTCGCCCACATGTACGCGCCAGTCACGATGGTGTTCTCTTCTGTCTTACCTTGACGGCTTCCGTCAAACCTAAGGCGAACGCCAGTGGTCCGGATTGCCCTAGTCTGTGCTTCGGAAGCGAGCGATCAACGGATGGTGTCCAAAATTCCGAGCAACCTCAAGCGCCTCCTATTGAGTGCGGTAGTTGGTCGACGTTAGCCGCTCACCATAAGCGTACTCGAGAACGCAGTGCGAGATCGGAGTGCCGTCAGAACGACCGTGCGGCTCCGGTTCGACAAAGACGTTGGCCATTCGGTGACTCCTGCCTTGCGCCACGGATTGAACACCGACTGAATACGACTAGCGCTGTCTTTTTGGGATGACGGTCAGTTCAAGGAAGCCGGTGTGTGGCGAGCTTGGCATTCGCCTTCGTCCAGCGGCTTAGGCGCCCCGATATCTAGGCGACACCTTTCGCCCGGTGGTCGAACATGCGCCATTTTCCGTCGACGCCCTCGAGGCTGATTAACGTTTCCTCGCCTCGTTGTTGTGCCTCCAGGGCAGAACAAACCGCGAACCGTAGTGCGTCGTGGCGGCTTTTGAATTCGGGATGACCGTCATTGCTCACCCTCACCGGCCATTCACCATGATGCGACGGTGCATACGGGATATCGAAAATAATCATAAGTACCAATCGGCTGCTGGCTTGCCTCAAGCCTGACCTCACTGCCGTGATCACATCGTAAATTCGATGGCGGAATCCGCACGGAGTCGAAGTACGAGGTTTTTCGATGTCTGCTCATATGCGTGACGCCGGACATTGAGCGGTTCCGAGCTGACTCCACACGGGTATCGCCGTCAGTGGCATGGAGAATGGCTGTGACTCCGTAAGTACGCATCTGTTCCACCCGTCTGTGAGAAAACCCATCATGTCGAACAACAGCCAAGGCGCCGGGCTGTGAGTTCGGCGTCATTGGTCCCGAGGGCATCGCTGTTCCCGACAATCGCGCCCATCGTCATCACTAGACGACATCTACGAGTGTATCTAGGCCACGCCAAATCGTGGCAGAACGCGGATTCACCAGAATGGCCACGTCTTTATCGAACCGAAACCGCATGGTGGCCCGGAAGGCGCCCCGATCACCCACTATGTTCTTGAGTACGCGCATGGCGCGCGGGTTACCCAAAGGAATTACCGAACTCAAGGAGATGCGATTACGGAGGCGCGGAATGCTGGACACAACCCACTAGTTGCTCGCGTGCGGGACACGGACAAGGACAACCCGGAACACTGGCGCTCGTGGCCATAGGCTTTGGCGGCAGCGTGCTCTGCACCGTCCGCGACGCCCTTTTTGCCCTCCAGCGGACGTGCTAGCCCTCCAAACCGCAGCTATGCTCCTTCCCAGCCAAGAAATTCGCGGTCAGCTACGATGAAGGATCTCATCGCCCCACTGAAGGAGGCCAAGTTGTCCACTGCAATCCGCAACAACGTTCAAGTCTTAGGTCGAGGCCCCCAGACGGTGGTCTTCGCCCACGGCTTTGGCTGCGATCAAACAATGTGGCGCTTATTGGCGCCCTTGTTCGCACAGACCCATCGTGTAATCTTGTTTGATCTGGTCGGTAGTGGAGGCTCCGATCTCTCATCGTACGATTCTGAGAAGTACGCCTCTCTGGATGGCTACGCTTGCGACCTTGTGGAAGTGATCAACGAGTTCTCACCCGACAGCCCGGTCATTTTCGTCGGACACTCTGTGAGCGCCATGATCGGGGTTTTGGCCGATATACAGTCGCCGGAGCTGTTCCGTGCGCACCTCATGATTTCGCCATCTCCCTGCTACATTGATGAAGAGGGTTACCGCGGGGGTTTCACTCGAGCAGACATTGACTCACTCTTGGACACGTTGGACAGCAACTACCTGGGTTGGTCCAGTACGATGGCCCCGGTCATCATGGGAGCTCCCGGGCAACCCGAACTCGGGGCGGAATTGACCAATAGCTTCTGTCGCACCGATCCCGATATCGCCAAGCAGTTTGCGCGAGCCACGTTTTTGTCTGATCACCGCGCTCGCCTTCCAAACGTCCCGACTCCGAGCCTTATCGTGCAATGCAACGATGATTTGATTGCGCCGGTCGAAGTGGGCACTTACATGCAACGCACGATGCCGCGCAGCACTCTACGCATCATCGAGAACGTGGGGCATTGTCCGCACTTGAGCGCTCCCGATGCGTGCACGCAGGCGATGATCGACTTTATCGGTTCGTTGGGGCCGAGCGGGCCCGTTTTCGGCGGTGATTGAGGGTGGCAGCCACAGACGACCTTTACGAGGAGGCCGCTTGCGGCCTCATGCTTACATCGAGCGAAGGGTTGATTCAGCGCGTCAATACGACATTTTGTCGGTGGGCGGGGTTCGACAAGGCTGACCTCGAAGGGAAACGTCGCGTTCAGGACTTGCTGACGGTGGGGGGGCGCATTTTTCATCAGACGCACTGGGCGCCGCTGTTGCGGCTGCAAGGCTCTGTCGGGGAAGTAAAGATTGACCTGGTCGGCGCATCCGGGCAGCCGATGCCGATGATGCTGAACGCATTGCGTCGTGAACGCGCCGGGTTCTGCGTTCACGAGCTGGCATTCTTCCTGGCCAAAGATCGACACAAATATGAAACCGAACTGTTGTTGGCTCGTAGGCGCGCCGAAGAGAGCCTGAAGGCACAACTGGCGCTTCAAACGGAGCTAACACGGGCGGACGTACGGTTGAAGATTGCGTTAGAGAGCGCGGATCTCCACGTCTGGCACATCGACGGTGTTACCGGAAGGGTCTCTTTCGACGATCGCTTCGCTCTACTGCTCGGCCAAGCCGAGCCGCGCCTTGTTTCAGAAGAGGAGTTCTTAGCATGTGTGGAACCTGAGGACCGTGATCAGCTTACTCGCGCCTCAGAAGAGGCGATGAATCCCGCCAACGGGATCTACCATTGCGTGTATCGCATCAATGCCACGGACGGTAGTCAGCGCACCGTGCTCTCCTCAGGCCGTGCGCAATTTTCCGCGGACGGTCGATGCGAATACCTCACCGGCGTTTTGAGAGACATCACCGAACAGCGCCGGCAGCAGGTGGAGGCAGAGAGTCGGGCATTGTTTGCCGAGCAAATGGTCGGCATAGCCAGTCACGATCTTCGGAACCCTTTGCAAGGTATCTCCATGGCGATCGAAATGCTGTCGGCCCAAGGCGCATCAGAAAAACATGCGCTGCTTGTGGAGGGTGTCCGAAAAGCGGCGGGTCGGGCAATCCGCCTGGTCACAGATCTACTTGATTTCACGCAGGCTCGTATGGGCCGGGGTCTCTCCGTGAAGATGAAGCCCATCTGCCTCGATGCCGTTCTCAGAGAATGCGTATCTGAGCTTGCGTTGGCTTTTCCGGATAGAGAGCTACTCTACCAATGTACCGTTCCTCCGGCGACGTTATGCAACGCAGATGCCGACCGGGTCCAGCAGATGGTAGGCAATCTCGTCAGCAACGCTATGACCTACGGCGCTGCGGACAGGGCGGTGAGCCTCTCGCTGGATGCTGCCGTCAATGGCGTTGCCTTGAGGGTTCATAACTATGGTCCACCTATTCCGCCTGACATGATTCCGACCCTGTTCGAACCGCTTACTCGCGGAGTCGAAACTCAATCCGAGAAGCGCAGCATCGGCCTTGGTCTTTTTATCGTTCGGGAAATCGCCAAAGTGCACCATGCCGAAGTCGCCGTCACGTCGACCGCTGACCAAGGCACTTCATTCACCGTGACGTTTACGACTTCGATGGAGACCCATTGACGGGGGTGCGAACAACGATCTGTGGATTCAGTATTCCAAATGGATCCGCATTCCCAGAAAGCGTGCTGGCCCTCGGTCGCGGTTGTAGCCTGGGTTATGGATAAGCTGGAAGTCCGCAGACACAGTGGCGAACGGGGCAACCTTAGCCGCGTAGTAGGCCTCATCGATTTGTTCGGTGCCATAGTTCAACGCACCGTCGCCCAGAATGAAGCCACTGCCACCTTCTGCCAAATACTCCCGGTGCGGTTGCGACAGACCGTTCACGGCCAAAGCCACGCCTAAGCCATCGTCTGGCCGTGACCAATGCGATCCGGACAACTGCCCACCCATACTTCCGCTGCGATCAGCTTCGGTGAACGCGAACGATTCGGTATGACCATCGTTCCATGCGCCTCGTGCGAAGAGACCGGTGTCGCCGTTGTCGGCCAGCGGAATATCGGTGCCGAAGGCCACGCCATACTTGTGTCGGCCGTCCCGGTCGTCGGCCTGGATATCGGGTGGGGTGTGGGTCAGTTCAGCCATGCGCAGCGCGTCATCGTAAACGCCCATGTTCGCCCGGTTTCGGTAGGCCAGCAGCCAGATCGCCGTGCTGTCCGGGGTCTGTTGCCAGGTCGCTTGCGCGTCCTGCTCATTGGCGCGGTTGATCGGCCCTTCCAGGCGCGATCCATTGGCTTTCGACGGCATCTGGTAAACGCCATAGCGCCATGTCCATGGACCCATCGCGTAGGTGATCAGGCCTCCGACCGTGTACCCACGGGTGTCCGCCGCGTAGTCCCACGCAGGGCTGTTCAAGAGGCTCCAATTCATGAACTGCGTGCGTCCCGAGTTGGCGTAGCGGCTTTGGTCAAAGTCGTCGTTCACGCCTAAGAGCCCAAACTTGAAGCCGAGCCGATCGTTGGCTTGATCGCCGGGGAGCTGGTCCATCTTGCGTTTCATCTTGGTCGTCGCGTCCCCTAGCGGAATGTCGTAGGTGAGGAACGCCCGCGCCGTGTAGGCGTAGCGGCTTAAAGTGCCGCCACCCCGGATGGCATCGCCGTTGGTCAGTCCTGCCAATCCTCGACTGCCACCCACGCCTTCGCCACGAAACATCTCGACATCGAAAAAGGCCGCGAGACGTTCGGTCATCGGCATGCCAAAGTAAGCACCAAACGTGTGCGTGCGCTCATGGTTGCCTTGGGCCTCCAAACTCTTCGGTCCGGAATACGGCGAGTGGATGCTGTCTTGCCATTGCTCGATCATCGTGTATTGCGCACCAAGGAGTTGGGGTACGAAATAGGCAGGATCATCGGCATGCGCGGTGGACATGCTCGCCAACGACGTGAGCACGACGAAGTACACCCCCGACCACCTGCCCCGAGAGCGAAACGCAGCTGCCATGGTCAGGATTTACCCAAGGTCGCAAACATCACGATGGCCGCCAGCCCCATTACCGCGGTCGCGATCCATCCCCACACCTTCAATGAAGTGTTGAGCGTAAATTTGCCCATGACTTTCGTGTTCATGGCCATGATCATGACCATGATCATCATGGGCACGGCCGCCACACCGTTTACGACGGCGCTCCAGAAGAGTGCCTTGATGGGGTCCAGGGGGCTGAAGTTCAGCGCAATGCCTACGAGTGTCACCCCAATCAGGACGCCATAGAAAGACTTCGCATCCTTGGGTTTGTGCGCCAGTCCATACCGCAGACCCAATGCGCCACATATCGCATAACCACTGGAGCCAGCCAGTATGGGCACGCACAGGAGGCCCGTTCCGATCATGCCCGCGGAGAACAGCGCGAACGCGAATTTACCGGCGACCGGGCGCAACGCCTCAGCGGCCTGGGCGGAGGTTTGAATGTCCGTCTTGCCGTGTGCATGAAGCACGATGGCCGCGGTCAAGATAATGAAGCCGGCCACAATGTTGGAGAACACCATGCCTGAGACGGTATCGATGCCGATGCGCTTGATGGCGTCCGGGCCTTGCGATGGTTTGTGTTTTAACGGTTCGCGCGGATTGTCTTGTTCCCTGATCTCTTCGACTTCCTGCGCCGCCTGCCAGATAAAGAGAAAGGGGCTGATCGTGGTGCCCAAAATGGCAACGATGGCCACCGCGTATTTCGTGTCGAACGTTGCTTTCGGGATGACGATCCCTTTGGCCACTTCGGCCCAGGGGACGTGCACGATAAAAACCGTGGCGACGTAAGTGAAAAGGCTGAGACACAGCACTTTGAGAATGGGCGAATACTTCGAAAACGGAACGAACATTTGCAACAAAAGGGAAATTACGGCGAACAGCGTGGTGTAGGCCAAAGCCGGGCCGCCGATGAGGAGCTTGAGCGCAGCACCCATGGCGCCTATGTCCGCCGCCAAGTTAATGACGTTAGCGATTACCACCGCCGCCACGAGCATGTATGCCCACCCGTGCCAGTAATGCGTACGCATGTTGTCGGCAATGCCCTTGCCCGACGCCCGACCAATGCGTGCGCTAATGGCCTGAATGGCGATCATCAACGGCATGGCCACGATGAGACTCCAAATCGTGGCATAGCCATAGGCGGCGCCGACCTGGGAATAGGTCGCGATGCCGCTGGGATCGTCGTCCGCGGCGCCGGTAATCAGCCCTGCGCTCAGCCGGCGGAGGAATACGAACTTCCCGGTGAGTGCGGTGGCCGCCATGCGTAGGTCCTTGCTCGCAAAAAGATGCGCAAGCATCACGTTCCTTCTGTCGTCGAGCCGTGAGGCCGCGCTAAGCAAGTACCCGTAATGGGACGTCGTGCGAACGCTTCCCGTTACGCCCGTCCGCGCCACTGGAAGGGGAAGCTGTTTAGAAAGTGGACCCTATCGGTCGGGCCGCCCGAATTACGGCGTAAGCCCCACCCACGCCTTACGTAAGTCGGCACGATCGCATGGGTCAGGCGCATGAGAGCGATAACGTTGAGGTCGATGATCCTACACAAGAAGTCGGCGTCCGAGTCCATCAATGGCGTCGAGGTGGTGGAATTCGCATTGTTGACCAGAACTGTGATGCGAGGGTCCTCACGAAGCATTTTTTCAACTCGCCTGAGGCCCAGCTTTTTCTCCAGGTTTGCCACGATAACTTGGACCGACTGGCCGGTGTCGTCGCGCAGGAATGCGGCATGAGCGTCGACACTGTGGCGATCGCGAGCAACCAGGATAAGGTCGTGGCCGCGTCGCGCCAACCGATCGGCGTAGATTGCACCAACGCTCGAAGACGCGTCGGTGATCAACGCTGTGCCTTTAGACCTTGCGCCTATCGTTGGGCTAAGTGGGTTCTGCATGGGTGTATCTCCGCCGTTTTAAATTCGCCTGCTACTGATTGGATGAGATCGGCGGCGCTCGAGACTTATGCGCCGCCGATCTCGGTCCTTTAGCGCAGCGACCTAAAGGCTGCTCGTACCTCTTCGCTGAAGAGCTCAGGTTGTTCCCAGGCGGCGAAATGACCACCCTTATCGACTTCGTTCCAATAGATGATGTGGTGGAAATTCTGTTCTGCCCAGCTTCGTGGAGCGCGATAGATCTCGCCTGGGAAAACAGTCACAGCGACCGGTATCGAGATGTCCACGGCGTTGAACGGGCTCATGCCCCAGACTTCCCAGTAGGACCTGGAAGACGACGCGCCGGTGTTTGTGACCCAGTAGAGCGTGAGGTCGTCGAGCATCTCATCGCGGGTAAGGGACTTTTCGGGTTGACCACCGCTATACGTCCATGCGGCGAACTTGTCGTAGTAGAAGGCGGCCATGCCCGACGGCGAATCCGCCAAAGAGTAGCCAATGGTTTGCGGCCTGGTATTCATGATGGCCGCATAGCCGGCACCTTTCTTGTAGAACGCATCCAGCGATGCGAAGGCAGACTTCTCAGCATCGGAGAGCCCGGCTGGCGCCGCCCCACCTTCGCCAAGGATTTTCGCGATGTTTGGTGGCACCACGGCTGGCATGTTGACGTGGATGCCCAGCAGACCTTCGGGAGCTTGGCGAGCCATGGCTTCTGAAACGATGGCACCCCAATCGCCGCCCTGAGACACGTAATGCTTGTAGCCCAGTCGCCGCATCAGTTCCTCCCAAGCGCGAGCAACACGGTCCGGACCCCAGCCCGCGTCCAAGGGCTTGCCAGAGAAGCCATATCCTGGGAATGACGGCAGCACCAGGTCGAAGGAGTCCTCGGCGCGTCCACCATGTGCCGTCGGATTGGTGAGCGGGTCAATCACCTTCGTGAGCTCGAAGACCGAGCCCGGCCAACCGTGAGTCATGATCAAAGGCAGGGCATTCGGATTGTGCGAGCGTACCCACACAAACTGAATATCGACGCCGTCGATTTTGGTCACAAACTGGGGCAGGGCATTAAACCGTGCCTCAGCCTTTCGCCAGTCATAACCCTTCCCCCAGTAGGCGAGAAGCTTCTGCATGGTTGCAAGCTGCACACCCTGCGACTGGTCGTTGACGGTTTCCTTGTCCGGCCAGCGTGTCGCGAGGATACGTTTCTTGAGGTCCGTGAGCTGCGCCTCAGGTATGTGAGCGTGAAAGGGACGGATGGTCGTATCTTCAGTTGCACCTGAAGTTTGACTTGGCGCGTCGACGGCGGCATCCGCGGGCGAGACTGCCTGGGCGAAACTGGCGCTTGCGGAAAAAACAAGTGCGAATGCACTCGCGAGTGCTGAAACGAAGAAAGAGCGGCGCCGGTTGGGCGCAGATAGTTCCAAAGACATGTTGTTCTCCAGCGAGTTAATTTAGAAGGAGGCGCGCAGGTTTTGCGCGTTGATACCGCGGCCGGGCTCATGCTCTGGCTGAAGAATGAGCTTGACTGACAGTGCGTTCTGGTTAACCGGATCCATCGGATTCGACGTACAAAACACAGAAGCAATGACACCAGAGACAGGTCGGTCAATCGATTGCACGATGGTGTTGGTCGATACCTATGGACTAGGGATCGCGATGGCCGCGGAACGTTCCGGTTACGAAATTCATTTCATGAATTCGTTTCGATCATCGAGATTGGCGCCGCGGACGATCAATACTGACGATTGAACTTGTCTACAGAATGCAGCAGGACTTGCATGCTGCATGGGCCGATGTGCAAGGCATCCCGACGCAGGCTTATTCGCCCATCGGATCGATGCAAGAAGTGTCGGAAGACCTCGACCGAGGATCGAGTCAAACGACTGAGGACTGATGAACCCAGCTGTTCCAATGCAAACGCTTCGAACGGACGCTGTTGACCCGATAAAAATTAAAGGCGGTCAATAGCAGACGAAGGGATGAACGGGCTCGGCTTAACCCGCGGAGGAATAAAGCCGAGCCACGAGTTCAAGAGTCAAGAAACTTGGTTGCGTCGCGTACAAAGCGTTCGGGGAACTGGAAAATCGAGCCATGCCCGGAATCGGGATAGATGATCAGCTCTGCGTCCGGCAGCTCTTGCTGCAGGGTGAATGAATTGATCGTCGGCACCATGACGTCCGTTTTGCCTTGCACGACTAAAACGGGCTGCTTGATTTCCTTCAGCCGTGCATAGCGACCGCTCGTTGGCACTGCCCCCCATGCACCAATGGCTTTGGCCTGCGCATGCATGGCAGCCAGCGAAGACGGGACATCCGGCTCAGCACGGGTATTTCGGCGCAACCAGAACGCGTGCCCCGCTGCCTGGCTCGTTTCACTGGGATAAAAGAACAGATAGAGGAAATTCTCTTCAACGGGAACTTCCTGAGT
>Ga0302305_1000203_pt1 | contig 39571 bp, 35 predicted proteins | sample III_Palsa_E2_3_FD_198764 | JGI IMG/M metagenome (GOLD analysis project Ga0302305, IMG submission 198764) | Peat permafrost microbial communities from Stordalen Mire near Abisko, Sweden - III_Palsa_E2_3 | ecosystem: Environmental > Terrestrial > Soil > Palsa > Peat permafrost | place: Sweden... | reverse complement strand
TAAGCGTTTTGACGCACCGCGCTGCCACAGCGGTTTGTGTGACGAGTCGACGGCCGCTCCGATCGATACCAACGCCGACGCCGACATCGCTCCCGCAGATGTCCCTCGCACCAGAATGCTTACCGGCCTGCCACCGATTCTGGCCTCGACGACCCCGACCAGTCCCCTCGACACAACGCCGATCAACTATGTACCTGAACTCGCATCGCCGTCGCTCCTCGTTGCTGAGAACGTAGCGGCGGCCGGGACGACGGCTTCGCCCAGCTTGCCCGAGGCGCTTGATGCGAATGGGCTGGACACGATCAAACAGCGGCTGATCGAAGCAGGACTCGAGCGCGTACGTGTCGGGGTCGCCGGACGAGACCTGATCGTCGAGTATGAAAATCACCGTTACAACCAGAACGAGGCCGATGCGCTCGGGATTGTCCTCGGTGTCGCCAGCTCCAGCGCGCCGCGCGACATCCAGCGCGTTCGAGCCATCATCAAGAAGGCGGACCAACCGCTGGGCGAGGTGAGTGTCGACCGGGACGCCTATGTCCGGTTTATGGCCGGTGGTGCAGCGTCTGCCGCGGGGGCGACGCTTACGATGAGCATGCGCCCAACCTACAACTCGAGCGCCGTGGCGTGGTCTGGCAACGAGAGTTCGCACGGTCTGAGTCGCATTCAGATCTTGCCCGTGACGCGATATCTGTACGGCACCGAGTACGGCAATTTCGATTATTCGGTCGGGGCCAACGTGCAAGGGTTCGTTCCTCTCTGGCGAGGTGCTGAGCTGTACGCGAGCGTCATTGCGCCACTCTTCAACAGCGAGAACCTGGATAACGGGCATGTCTATAGCGATTACCGCCTGCGCGGCGGTCTCGCATCGGCAGCTTTGGCTCAAAGCTTCTGGATAGTGCCGGGTGTGTTCAACGTGGCGGCGATCGGGAAGTTTGATTTCGACTACGTGGGTGTGGAGAACGAAACAACGGCGTTTGTACCTGGTCGCCCGGATGTCGTTCGTTTGCTGTTGGCGGGCCTGCACCACGAACCTGGCGACGACACCGTTCCGACCGAGAAGAATGCGGTGCTGACTTATCGCTGGGTCGAGCCGGACTGGAACGTCTGGGTCGAGGCGGGCGTTGCGCGCTATGTGGGTGGCGACAAGGGGCCGTTGGTGACGTTCACGCGCTGGTTCGATGACGTCTCGTTCAGTGTCCACGCAGAACATAGCGGCCTTGGCAGCTTTGTTGGCGCCACGGTGAGTTTCCCGCTAACTCCGCGTCAAGGCATGAAGCCTGGCATTACGCAGTTGTATGGCGACGAGAGTTTTGGGCTCGACTTCCGCACGCGTGTGGGTTCCACCAATTATCTGCCAGGCAATGCGGCCGAGAACGTCACGTTCGCTTACGGCGCGCAACAGTATCTGTTGAATCAAGGCCGCTTTAGCGGCGAGTACTTCTCGACGCAGCTTTACCGCATGCGTGACGCCTATTTGCGTTACGCGCAACCCGCTGGCGGGGTACACGACCAAGGCGGGCCAATCTCGGCTGCGAGCGTGTCAAAGACCGCGCGCTCACGGTGCCTTGCGGGCGTGGCTAACGAGCTTCGACACGAAACAGCAGACCAAGAACCTGGTTCTGTCAATTGTGCATTACCTTTTCCTGGAGAAAATGAATGAAACTTCTTAACGCCTCAATGCGGCGCACACTGCAATTCGGGTCTGTAGCTTTCCTAACCAGTACGATTGTGGCGTGCGGCGGCGGTGGCTCAAGCGGAAACCCACCGTTTGGCACGGTTGGTGGGACGGCAGCGATTGGCGCAGCGTTGGCTAATGCAACGGTCAAGCTGACCTGCAAGAACGGTTCGGGAAACACCACAACCGACGCGAACGGTGCGTATTCCGCGACTTTCAGCTTTGACGGACCTTGCGCGATTACCGCAACTAGCGGCGCGGTGACGGTTGACTCGTTTGCTTCAGGAGCCGGGACATTCAACGTGACACCGTTGACCGAATTGCTCCTCGACTACATCGCTGCGGAGCAGGGCACGACGCTGTCGGCGTTACTCGCCGGTATCTCGAGCAATTCTTCGTTTCAGGGTGCATTGACCAACAGCGCTTTGATCGCCAGCGCGGAAACTGCGGTTGTACAGATACTTGAGCAGACGTATGGCATTTCGCTATCGACTACGTCGTTTTTGACGGCGTCGTTCACACCCGGTCAGCCGGGTATCGACTCGGAGCTCGATGCTCTGCAGGCTGCGGGCGCTATCAATAGCGACGGGTCGCCGTCCGCCACCCTGCTCGCGACGGTGACGGCGGCAGGCGCAGCAGTGGGTAAAGGTGCTAGCGGCGGTACGACGCCGACGGGTGGAACCGGAAGCAGTACCTAAGCGCGAGGCCACACCGCCGCCACGCTAACGTGCGGCGGCCGCATCGACATCTTCAGCAAGCTAATCGTCCTTCAGGAGTTCGACTGGCCGATGGATACCATTCTTGTGATCTGCACAGCAAATGTCTGCTGTGGCCCGATGGCGCAGGGGCTGCTCACCCGCGCGCTGCCCCGTACCCGGGTGCTGTCCGGAGGGTTGTTTGTCGTGGAGGGAGCGCCGCCGAACGGCGAGGCCGTGGATTTGATGGATTCCGAGGGCCTCGATATTCGACATCACCGTGCTCACGCTGTTACCCCGTGGATGATCGATGCGGCGACCTTCATTCTCGTGATGACCTCGCGGCAGAAACTCACGATTGAGCGCCGTTTTCCACCAGCGCATGGCAAGACCTTTCGTTTGTTGGAGGAAGGCGATGTGCCGGAACCTTGCGTGAACGGTCGTGCTCATCACGCCGCGGCGCTGCTCGACATCCGGGAGGGAGCGGAGCGTTGGGCGTGGCATATGTCGAGGTTGAGGATGGAAGCGGCTTATCTGGAGGCGACCTATGACGTATGAAGATTTGCGAATGAGGATCGCTTGAGACAAAACCGCGTTCCCCAATATGTTCTTCTGAAAATGAAAACGGCCCGGTTGGCGTTAGCCAATCGGGCCGTTGCGATCAGGCTGGCCGGAGGTGCCGGCGTCAGCTCTGCCTTCTACTCAAACCAGCCCCGTGGTGTAGTACACCGCGATCACAAAGAACACGGCCAGGGTCTTGATGATCGTCACCGCGAAAATCTCGCGATACGACTCACGGTGCGTCAACCCCGTGACGGCCAGCAGCGTGATCACCGCGCCGTTGTGCGGCAGCGTATCCATCCCGCCGCTCGCCATCGCCACCACCCGGTGCAGCACTTCCATCGGGATATGCGCCGCGGTAGCCGCGCTGATGAACGTATCCGACATGGCGGCGAGCGCGATACTCATACCGCCCGATGCCGAACCGGTAATCCCCGCGAGCGAGCTGACCGACACCGCGGCATTGACGAGCGGGTTCGGAATGCTCTTGAGCACATCGCTTACGACCAGAAAGCCGGGCAACGCTGCGATGACGCCGCCAAAGCCATATTCCGACGCCGTGTTGAGCGAGGCCAGCAACGCACCCGCAACGGCTGCCTTGGTGCCGGAGGCGAAGCGCTCGCGCATGCGGGGAAACGCGGTCAGCATGACCATCACGATGCCAAGCAGCAACGCGCCTTCCACAGCCCAGATCCCGACTACGGCCTTGATCGATGTCGTGACAGGTGCATGAATGCCGGGCAGTACTTCCGGCGCAATCGTGTACGACGCGCCGTACCAGTCCGGGATCAGCTTGGTGAGCGCGAAGTTCGCCACACCCACCAGCACAAGCGGCGCAACGGCCAGCAGCGGATTTGGCAGCTGTTTCGATTCGACGCGTTCCGGCTCATTGACGAGCGACGTGCCATAGCCCTCGCCCTTCGCCATCGCCGCACGCCGGCGCCATTCCAGATAGGTCAGCCCGACGACGATGATGAACACCGAGCCAATCGTACCGAGCACCGGGGCCGCCCACGAGGTCGTCTTGAAGAAGGTGGTCGGGATGATGTTCTGAATTTGCGGCGTGCCCGGCAGCGAATCCATCGTGAAGGAGAATGCGCCCAGTGCGATCGCACCTGGCATCAGGCGCTTCGGAATATTGCTTTGGCGATAGAGTTCGGCCGCGAACGGGTACACCGCGAACACGACGACGAACAGCGAGACGCCGCCGTAGGTGAGCAGTGCGCAGACCGCGACGATCACCGCATTGGCGCGCGAGCGGCCGATATAGCGGATCGCAGCGGCGACGATCGATTCGGAGAAGCCCGACAGCTCGATGACTTTGCCGAACACGGCGCCGAGCATGAATACCGGGAAGTACAGCTTCACGAAGCCGACCATCTTGTCCATGAAGATGCCGGAGAACACCGGCGCGACCGCCGACGGATCGGTCAGCAGGACGGCGCCCAGGGCGGCGATTGGCGCGACGAGAATCACGCTGTAGCCGCGATATGCGGCAAGCATCAGGAACGCCAGGGCGGCGAGGACGATGACAAAGGACATTGAGTCTCCGAAAGCTGGGTTGTTCTACTTGTACCGATGCGACCGATTGTACCGAATGGTTTCTATGGAGGACCAGGACGCGTGACTTCTCTTGTGTCCGCGCGCGCGGCCCGGCAACATGCGGGAATTGCGCAATGAAAGCGCTAGTACGATCGGAGCAGTCGGAGGTGCGATGAAGACCTGGCCTGTCGCCACATTGCTGTTCCTGTTTGGCATACCGCTGCATGCGCAGCAGAGCGACCTCAAGAACTGGTACAACGATCCGTTCTTCGCGCTCTCGCAGGGCTTTGCCGATTGCCCAGTGCCGCTGGGGCCGCTGATGAATCATGCGCAGATGGAGAGCGATGCTCACTACCGGGTCGAGCGCGGGACAACCTGCTGGCTCGCGCATAAGTGCTCGAAGCCGAACTCGTACCTGTACGACGCACCGATCGCCGACGCGATTCACGGGCATTTCACCGATCCCCATGCGTTCGACGGCACAAGTATCTGGATCATGGTGCAGCGCCGCTTCGTCTACGTCGACGGCTGCGCGCCGCGCTCGTTCGATCGTCATGCGCTGCAGCAGCAGCTCGAGGCGATTCCCGATGTCGAGCAGGTTTTCATGCGCGTCGGCACGGATGCGCACGGTCCGCTTCCCTACAAGACGCTTGCTGCGCCAGACGACCCAGCGAACGGCCACCCTGACGAAGACACGGCTCCCAAGTGACGCAGTGCAGCGCGCGCATGGCACAATCGCTAGGTTAAAGAATTAGAAAGGGACCGGGGTTCTCAATGAAACGCAGCTACTCATTTTCTGCTCGAATGGAACATGTAATCCGCGCGAAACGTGCGGCGCTTGGCGCGGCTTCCGGGCTCGCCTTGCTTGCGGCGCTTGCCGGTTGTAGCAGCAGTCCGCCGCTGTTCTTGCCTGACGGCCGGCCCACTACGCTGGTCCAATGTCCTGAGGGCTCCGATTCGTGCACGCAGCAGGCGCGCGCCGCTTGCAGCGGCCAGTTCGAGGTCGTGCGTCAGTCGAATGACGATGGCACGCACAGCCTGATCTACGCGTGTCCGGCGAGGTCGGGCGCCCAGTAGCAAGCGGTTCGTTCGGAAGACGCAGGGCGAAGTGCAGCGGCAAGCGGCTTGTAGGCGGGTCGGGCGGCGCCCGACCCGCAGCGCCTCCATTGCCGCGTGCCAATCCGGGGCCGCCGACGCCGCTTCATAAAATGCGACTCGCAAAGCGATCGTATTGACCGCGGCTTAATTCCATATGCCGCGACGCTCAGGATGCGATGCCATGAGCGCTTTGCGAATCTATGAATGCTTTCCCCCGAGGAATCAGGAATACACAAGGAATCTTATCGCAGCTATTCCTCTTCGCCTTACGATCTATTACGTCGTTGCTCTATCGATAGGCCCTGCACGGCACGCTTCATGCTTTAACGTCGCATAGTACCTGGGCATATCGGGGGAGACGTAATGAATCACCATCAATTAGAAAAAGACATTCTGCATCTCGAACACGTGATTACGCGGATTTCCGCCGCGGACGGCATTCCGCTATCGTATTGGCGCAACCGGCTCAAGTCGGTGTCGGACGCGGCATTGGTGCCGTCGATGGTGAGCCGGGTCAGACGGCTCCATGTCGCGTTAAGCGTGCTCGAGGCACGGGAAAGATTAGTGCTCGCGTCAGGCAATGTGCGGTAACGTCATTGCTGAAGATGACTTAACGTTACGTACCATTGCTGACCGATGCTGGTCAGGTGATTGCCGGGTTGCAGACTCAGGGTGCGTTTAACACGCATTTAATCCGAAAACAGATAGGCGGTGCTACCCGGCACTTTTTAGGTCTGATAGGGTCACACTGCAGTTATCCAACCAACTGGAGGCGATTCTTCATGGCCACTTACAAACAATTGACTGCGCAGCTCGAAAAACTGCATAAGGAAGTCGCGGTTGCTCGCGAAAAAGAAATTGAGCAGGCGATTGCCGATATCAAGCAGAAGATTGTGGAATACGGCATTACCGCAGAGGAACTTGGCTTTTCGAGCAAACGTGCCGCGCTGAAGAAGGCACCGTTGCCGCCGAAGTACCGCAACCCGAAGACCGGCGAAACCTGGAGTGGCCGGGGGCGTTCGCCGGCCTGGCTGGCGGGTAAGAATCGAGAACGCTTCCTGATCTCGGGGTGAAGTGAAGCGGCGGTGAGAATTTTCCGCACCGCCGCGATGATCCCGAAAACCCTCACCTTTGCGTTTTACCGCAGCCACTGATTCCCGGTATGACTGCATTTTGCGTTTCGCCGCCGTGGGCCTTTGCGAACCGGTTTCGCCAGAGGTTCGCGGTGTAATCGCGCAAGCCTTGATCGATCTGAAGTCAGCGCCGGCGTTGTGGTTGTGAGGTCGGAAAACCTTGTCCAGTAAGGCTTTTCGCGATTTATTCATCGCTCTTTCTGTGGCGAATGAATGGTGTCCGACACGCTCTTTTGCTCTCCTCACTTCGTTTCGAACTAGTCCAGCGTCCAAAACGTTCGGTGCACGCGCAATGAGGTTGGCCATCACCTCAAGCGGTCTTTTTGCTGTTTGCTGCGCAGGTCCCGAAAACCCTCACCTTAAGGAAGAGGTACTTGACCTGGCGCTCGAAAATCTCGGACAACGCCTGGGTACGCGCTTCCAGTAGAGGGCACGTATACCCGGAGTTGAGCGCGTCTCATACCCCGGATCAAAAAACATCGATTCATGGTCGCTCATCTCGAATAGCACAATCCGCTCATCCACCTAACCCTTGATGGGAACAGACATGAGCGTAACGACAGACAAGCAACTCTTTATCGGCGAGGGCTTCGAAGGCCCGGGCGTGAACCTCGCGCACATCAACGTCCTGGTCGGCCCGCGCAATGGCCCGGCGGGCCAGGCGTTCGCCACCGCGCTGTCGACGCCGTCTGCGGGTCACGCACCGTTCGTCGTCATCGCCCGTCCGGGTATCCCGACCAAGCCGCTCACGCTGTATGTGAACAAGGCGCAGATCGAAGGCGACTTCCATGGCAACGCCACCTGGGGTGCTTCGCAAGCGGGTATCGCCAAGGCTGTGGCCGAATCGCTCGAGAACGGCACGCTGCCGCCGGAAGCGGAAAACGATTGGGTTGTCGTGTCGGCGAACTGGGTCAACCCGAAGACCGACGACCTCGACGCCGTGTTCGAGAACAACTACCGCGCCTGCAAGAACGCGATCCTCGCCGCGATGAAGGGCCTGCCACATCGCGACGAAGTGTTTGCCGCCGCGCGCGACGTGTCGAACCCGTTCTATACGCCGAAGCAACGCTAAAACGCTACTGGCGCGCTGCCGCTCGCGCCCCACGAGCGCCGCCGCCATCAGGAGACAAACAAAATGGAATACATTCGCCTCGGCCAATCGGGTCTAAAGGTTTCACGCCTATGCCTCGGCACGATGAACATGGGCACGCCCGACTGGAAGCCCTGGATTTTCGACGAAGCGCAAAGCGAGCCGATCGTGCGCCACGCGCTCGAAGCCGGCGTCAACTTCATCGACCTTGCAGACTTCTATTCGACCGGCGTCGGTGAAGAAGTCGTGGGCCGCATTCTTAAGCGCATCGTTCGCCGCGAAGAGATTGTCGTGACTACCAAGGTCGGCTACGACATGGGCACGTATCAGAACGCCGGCGGTCATTCGCGCAAGCACATCATGGATGGCATCGATGGTTCGCTGAAGCGTTTGGGCATGGAGTACGTCGATATCTACATGCTTCATTTCTTCGACGTGAATACGCCGGTCGAAGAAACGATGGGTGCGCTGAACGATATCGTGCGTGCCGGCAAGGCGCGTTATATCGGCGTGTCGACGATGTACACGTGGCAGTTCGCCAAGATCATGCAGGTATGCGAACGCAACGGCTGGCACAAGCCAATCAACATGCAGTTGCAACTGAATCTGGCATATCGCGAGGAAGAGCGCGAGATGATTCCGTATTGCGACGATCAGGGCGTGGGCGTCTCGGTGTTTAGCCCGCTGGCTCGTGGTCTGCTTACGAGCGATCCGAATTCGACGCGCAATCAGACTGATTTCTTCACCGCGCAAATGTACGGCGATACGGCGTCGCGTGAGATTGCTGCATCTGTAGCGCGAGTGGCCGCAGCGCGTGGCGTGTCCGCCGCGCAGATCGCCCAGGCGTGGGTGTTGAATCATGGTGGCGTGGCAAGCATGCTGGTCGGCGCGGATACGCCCGCGCAATTCGATAGCGCCCTCGCCGCACTCGACACGAAGCTCTCCGCCGACGAACTCTTCGAACTCGAACGCAACTACACGCCCTGCGATCTGATCAACGATTACACGGCAGGCAAGCGCATCGCCCGCGAGCCGCGGCTGGCGCAAGCGGCGTTCGCCCAAACCCTGGAAAAAGCAGCATGAGCGATTTTCTCCGTACAGGCCATTACATCAATGGCGAGTGGTATCAAGGCGCTGAGACGTATGCCGTGTCGAATCCGGCTACCGGCGAGCTGATTGCCAACGTGGCAAAAGGCGGTGCTGCTGAAACCGCTCAGGCGATTGCTGCCGCCGAACGCGCCTACCCGGCGTGGCGCGCGCTGACCGCAAAGGAGCGCGGTGCACGTGTGAAGCGCTGGGGCGAACTGATGCTCGAGAACCGCGATGCGCTCGCTGAACTGATGTCGCGTGAACAGGGCAAACCGCTTGCCGAAGCACGGGGCGAGGTGGGCTATGCGGCGAGCTTCTTCGAGTGGTTCGCCGAAGAAGCGAAGCGTGCCTATGGCGATGTGATTCCGAGCCCGAATCCGAAAGCGAAGATTATCGTGACGCGTGAGCCGGTGGGCGTCGTCGCGGCCATCACGCCGTGGAACTTCCCCCTCGCGATGATTACGCGTAAAGCAGGCCCGGCATTGGCGGCGGGCTGCACGATGGTTCTCAAGCCCTCCGAGGAAACGCCGCTGTCCGCTTTCGCCTTGGCCGTGCTGGCGGAACAGGCCGGCATTCCCGCTGGCGTGTTCAACATCGTGTCCGGCGATGCAGTGGCGATTGGTAGCACGCTGACGGCCTCATCGGTAGTGCGCAAGCTGTCGTTCACCGGTTCGACGCGTGTGGGCAAGCTGCTCGCGAAGCAATCCGCGGATACGCTGAAGAAGCTCTCGCTGGAGCTCGGTGGCAACGCACCGTTCATCGTGTTCGACGATGCGGACATCGAAGCCGCCGTGCAAGGCGCAATGGCTTCAAAGTTTCGCAACACTGGGCAGACCTGTGTGTGCGTCAATCGCTTCTACGTGCAGGACGGCGTCTATGACGCGTTCACCCAGGCGCTGACGAAAGCCGTGCAGAAGATGCGTGTTGGCAATGCGCTGGAAGGCGAAGTCGAACAAGGTCCGCTCATCAATGCAGCTGCCTTGAAGAAAGTGGAAACCCATGTCGCGGATGCTTTGCAGAAGGGTGCAAAGGTGCTGACGGGCGCGAAACGTCACGCGCTCGGCGGCACGTTCTACGAGCCGACGGTGTTGATCGACGCATCGAAATCGATGCTGGTTGCTGGTGAAGAAACCTTTGGTCCTGTCGCCGCCTGCTTCCGCTTCAAGACCGAGGAAGAGGCGATCGCAGCGGCTAACGACACCCCGTTCGGTTTATCCGCGTACTTCTACACCCGCGATCTTGGCCGGGCGTGGCGCGTCGCCGAGGCCCTGGAAAGCGGCATGGTGGCGGTCAACGAAGGCATCCTCTCGACCGAAGTGGCGCCGTTCGGCGGCGTCAAGGAATCGGGTCTGGGCCGCGAAGGCTCGAAGTATGGGCTCGATGAGTATATGGAACTGAAGTACATGATGATGGGCGGCCTCGGTCGCTGATCGTCGCATTACCCGTAACGGTCCGCTTCGCGTTGCGCATGCGCGGAGCGGATGACGCAGTACCGTGCGCGATTCCCGGCAACAGGCTGGCTGCGCACGGCTGCTCGAACAAGAAGGAGACAGCGTGAGTATTCAGGATATCCAGGTAAGTGCACTTGACCTTGCCTCAACGTCGCCTCGTGCAAACCGCACCGCGTCCGCACATGATGGCATTCCCCTCGACGACGTTCCACTGAACGCGTTCCACTTCAAGATTGCCGGCCTGACCTTCGGTGCGCACTTCACCGAAGGCTACGCGCTCGGCACGATTGGCTATGCTCTTGCTTCGCTGAATCGCCAGATGCCGCTCGACGCGTTCTGGATGGGCATGATTGGCAGCTCCGCTTTGATGGGCATCTTTCTGGGCAGCCTCGTGTTTGGGTGGCTATCGGATCGCATGGGCCGCCAGAAAATCTTCTTGCTGAGCTTTCTGATTATCACGGCGGCCGCGTTTGCGCAGTTCTACGTGAGCTCGCCTGCGCAGTTGTGCGCGTTGCGGGTGTTGATCGGATTTGGCATGGGCGGGGACTTCGCGGTTGGCCATGCGATTCTGGCCGAATTCTCGCCGCGAAAGCATCGTGGGACCCTGCTCGGTTCGTTCAGTGTGGTGTGGACAGTCGGCTATGTCGTTGCGAACGTACTTGGCATGCAGTACGCACACGCTTCACCGGACGCGTGGCGTTGGTTGCTGGCCTCGGCGGGCGTGCCCGCGTTGATCGTCCTGGTATTGCGTGTCGGCACGCCGGAGTCGCCGCGCTGGCTCCATGGTAAAGGGCGTATTGCGGAGGCTAAAGCCGTCCTGCTCAAGCACTTCGGCCCGAACGTGACGCTCGACGGCAACGGTGCGGACGACCACGGTAGCGTGAAAGGCGGGTTCGCGCGCCTGTTCAAACAGGATCTGATTCGCCGCACGTTCTTCAACTGCGCATTCTTCGTGTGCCTGGTGATTCCTTATTTCGCGGTCTACACATTCCTGCCGACCATCCTCAAGGCGATCCATCTGAACGACGGCTCTGGCGCGGATCTTCTGCTGAATGGATTCCTCGTGCTGGGGGCGCTGATCGGCATCTGGCTTACCATCGTGCTGCCGCGTCGTGTGTTTCTGATTGGCTCGTTCGCGGTGACTTGCTTGTCGCTGGTGGCGCTGAGTCTGCTGCCGGAGTCATCGACGATTGCGATGATCGTGGCGTTTGCGATCTTCACATTGACCATGTCGGCGTTCTCGAATCTGGTGGGTGTGTTTCCGCCGGAGTGCTTTCCCACCGAAGTGCGGGCATGCGGTGTGGGTCTCGCCATTGCCTGTAGCCGGCTTGGTTCGGCGGTGGGTACCTTTCTGCTGCCGCTGGGCATCGCACAGTTGGGTTTTCACGCAACCATGATGGTCCTGGCCGCCGTACTCCTGGTTGGCATGGTGGTGTCGATCGCATGGGCACCGGAGACCAAGCACCTGACGTTGAATGAGGCGAGCGGCGCCTAACGTTGCATTGCTTTCCGACAAAATCCATCGCACCTAAAAATATGGCCGAACGTTAAATGTTCGGCCATATCCTGCAACAGCAATGCTGATGAAATAGAAACAAACTCCAGCAACGTATCTTTTTTAGAAATTAACTGCTCGGCTCCTTTCTACAGGAAACGCACGATCAAGCACCGATCGCAGTAGTTTCGTATGGGTTTCACTTGCGTCCAGGATGAGCAGATTATCGTCGAACGCTGTGTCGATGTTTAATTTTCCATTCGTAATGGCCCGCATCGTTGCTTCGGATGAAACAAACACCACATCGCGATCAGCCTGATTTTCCGAGGTCACATCGGGCGGTTCGGGCTGAATGTCGGGATCGAAGCCGGTTTCAGTGGCATGGAAAAATCCCCAGGTCCCGATTTCAATCAGCAGCACGTAAAAGTCAGGCAGCGCCATTAACTGCGTAACCGGCACGGCGTCTTCCAGCCGGTCTTGCAAACCCTTGAGCGCGTCAATAGCCGCCATTCGCAGCTTCATGTTGCTTAACGCACCGTCGGCCTGCGTTTCCGGTAATGCTCCGGTATCCATTGCTTCCCGCGTCGCAACGGCTACCGTGAGCGCCTGAGGATGCCCGATATTAAATTCAATCTTCAGTTCGCAGATTGCACACATCGTCTTGATTCCGTGTTTAGGGCTAGTGGGTTTTTACGGTGTAACGATGTTGAACCAGAAGTCGAAATTATCGAGCCAGGAGACAAATTCACCTAATTTCGGCGCACTCCCGCTAATCTTGGCTTTACCAGCCATAACCAGTTTCTCCATCGACGTATTACCCATCATCACTTCATTAAGATCACTGCGTGACATCGTCACCGAAGCATCCGCTGTATCCGAAGTTTTACCTTTGGAATAATGCAAGGCCGAATTTTCAACACCGACCACATAATTTTCCTTCGTGTCGGTCATGACGAAATTAAAGGTAATGGACTTGCCGGCCGCTCGCGCTCCGTTCAGGCGCACGCCCTGGTAGTCGAGGAACATTTCCAGAGGCATGGCCTTGATGGTGTCCGGGCTTTGCGAACTGCCGAACGGCACCTTGTGCACGCCGTTGCGCAGCTCCATTGCGCCAGTGAGATAGAAGTTGCGCCAGCTGGCTGATTCGGCCTGATAGCCCATCTGCTCGTAGGCGTCGGCCAGCATGTGCTTGGCGGACACGTTGTCCGGGTCGGCAAAGACCACGTGGTTTACCACCTCGGCGACCCAACGGTAGTCGCCCTTGTCGTAATAGTGCTGTGCCTTTTGTAGCACCGCCGCCGGGCCACCCATGAACTCCACATAACGCTTGCCGTTGTCGACCGGCGGCAACCGGTGAAGGTTAGCGGGCACGCCGTCAAAGAATCCCAACCGCAGGTTGTACTGTGCGATCAGGTCATGAAAGACCGTGCCGTAATAGCTGCGGCAGTACCAATGCTTGGCGAGGCTATCGGGCAGGTGCAGGGCGTCGGCAATTTCCAGCGGAGTGAGGCCGGTATTGGCGAGCCGCATGGTCTGATCGTGCAGATACCGGTACATGTCCCGTTGCGCCCGCAAGAAGTCGACGATGCGCTCGTTGCCCCAGGTCGGCCAGTAGTGAGAGGCGAACAGGACTTCCATTTCGCCGCCGAACATATCGATGGCAGCCTGCAGGTACTTCGACCACAGCAACGCATCGCGAACCTTCGCGCCGCGCAGCGTATAGAGGTTGTGCAGCGTGTGGGTGGCGTCTTCCGCTGCACAGAAGGCCTTGAATTTCGGGATGTAGAACATGAACTCGGACGGCGCTTCCGACTCCGGTGCCATGATGATGGTCATGTCGATACCGTCCAGGGTCAGCTTCTGGCCAGTCGAATTGGCGAAATCGGTCGGAACGATGAGCGTGATCGCGCCGATAGAGGTCGTCTTGCCCAACCCGCCGTCTACCACGCCCGTTGGACTCCTCGGCAGCAAATTGCCGTACATGTAGGCGGCCCGCCGGCTCATGGCGTTACCGGCAATCACGTTTTCGCCCACCGCGGCTTCAGTGAAGCCCGCCGGCGCGTAGATCTTTACCTTGCCGGACGCGATATCTGCTTCGTCGACCACACCACGAACGCCGCCGTAATGGTCTGCGTGGCTGTGGGTATAAATGATATGAGTAATCGGGCGATCGCCCAGGTGTGGAATAACCAGTTGCTTCCATACAACCACGGCAGCATCTTCGGTCATTAACGGGTCGATAACAATCCAACCAGTATCGCCACGAATAATACTCATCACCGATAAATCATAACCGCGAACCTGCCAAATGCCATCGACGACTTCGAATAATCCGTGATTCATATTCAGCTTGGCATTTCGCCATAAGCTGGGATTAACCGAGTCTGGTGCGTTGTTTTCTGGTCCGCCTGTAATAAATGCGAATTGGCCTAAATCCCACGCGGCGCCGCCTTTAGAACTTGGAATAATGCCGGGATCGGGTAATGTAGCAATAAGTCCGCGCGTGGCGTCCTGGAAATCCTGCGTGTCGTTAAATGCTAACTGATTTGCGTAAACCGCATTGGCTTCCCGGGTTGCTTTGGTCGGCGGTTTCGCACCAATTCCGGTTGGCTTAGGCGTTGCGGGGCTTTGCGCCAACGCCTCACCCACCCCTGCACCGAAACCCGTTGCAATGCTAACGGTGGCGACACCTCTTAGAAATTCTCTACGTTTAGCCGAGGAAGCCGGATTGTTATCGTCGGACATACACATGCCTCCAGGTTTTCCGAAGGTCCCATAGGCGAAAAGCCAATGGGGGTTAGTGATCGTTGGGCCCTTCAATCACCGCGATTAATCCTAGGTGACGAATGAAAAATCCGCAATGAAGATGTTTGCTTTCATCTGTCGGTAATTCCGGCGAAATTCTGATCCATCAGTAAATCGCTCCCGTTCTCTCAAGGACGCCATACCTTAGACCACCATTTCCTTTTCGATTCGCTCGTTTTGTGGATCGATCTGTCCTGCCTGTCAGGACATTGACGATTAGCGTCCGCGTTGACTCGTGGCCGCGTCACGATCGCAGCCGCGGACCGGCCGCGATGTCCACCCCCGTTTCTCTGCGTCGTTTCCCATGACGTGTATCATTCGTTCCCTGCGCGGTTCTGCGCCGGCGATGCCCCGTATACCGCTTGAACCTCTATCTGTGACCGCCCGATCCGATGTCAGTCTCTGAACTCAAACGCCGCCGCACGTTCGCGGTCATTTCCCACCCGGACGCGGGCAAGACCACGCTGACCGAGAAACTGTTGCTGTTTTCGGGCGCGATCCAGATTGCCGGCACCGTGAAGGGCCGCAAGAGCAATCGCTACGCGACCTCGGACTGGATGGAGATCGAAAAGCAGCGCGGCATCTCGGTGGCCAGCTCGGTGATGCAGTTCGAGTACGGCAACGCCGTCATCAATCTGCTCGATACCCCGGGCCACGAGGACTTCTCGGAAGACACCTACCGTGTGCTGACGGCGGTCGATGCCGCCGTGATGGTGATCGACGGCGCGAACGGTGTCGAAGCGCAAACGCTGAAGCTGCTCGAGGTCTGCCGCAGCCGCAAGACGCCGATCGTCACCTTCATCAACAAGCTCGACCGCGAAGTGCGCGAGCCGCTCGAACTGCTCGACGAAATCGAACAGCATCTGGGCGTCGCCGCCGTGCCGTTCACGTGGCCGATCGGGATGGGCAAGGACTTCCAGGGCGTCTACGATCTTCAGCACGACCAGGTGCGGCTGTTCCGCGCCGGGCAGGACAAAGCGGGTGGCGAGGTTGAAACGCTGCACGCGCTCAGCGACGAGGAAGGCGAACGGCGCTTCGGCCATGCCTGGGTCAAGGCGAAGGAAGAAATCGACCTGATCACCGGCGCCTCGCCGGATTTCGACCGCGAGCAGTTCCTCGCCGGTCAGCAGTCGCCGGTACTGTTCGGCTCGGCCATTAACAACTTCGGCGTGAAGGAAATTCTCGACGCGCTGGTCGATCTGGCGCCGCCGCCGTCGGCACGCATGGCGGTGCAGCGGTCGGTCGAGCCGGATGAGCCGAAATTCACCGGTGTCGTGTTCAAGGTGCAGGCAAACATGGATCTGGCGCACCGCGACCGCGTAGCATTTATCCGCGTCTGCTCCGGGCATTTCGAACGCGGCATGGCGCTGAAGGTGACGCGCTCGAACAAGACGTTCCGCGCCAATAACGTGGTGACGTTCCTGTCGCAACGTCGTGAGACCGTAAGCGAAGCTTATCCGGGCGATATCATCGGCATCCCGAATCACGGCACGCTGAGCCTCGGCGATACGCTGACCGAAGGTGAGATCCTGCAATTCGTCGGCTTGCCGTTCTTCGCGCCGGAAATCTTCCAGACGGTCGAAGTGGTGGACCCGATGCGCGCCAAGCAACTTGGCGAAGCGCTCAAGCAACTCGGCGAAGAGGGCGCAATTCAGGTGTTTCGCCCGGTGGGTGGCGGCTTGATGATTCTGGGCGCGGTTGGCCAGCTGCAGTTCGAAGTGGTGTCGCACCGTTTGTCGACCGAATACAAGGTCGATGTGCGGATGGCGTCGGCCCGCTATCGGATGTCGCGCTGGGTGACTTGCGACGACGCGGCTGAATTGCGTCGTTTCACCGATGCGTATGCGGCTCGGATTGCGTTCGATGCATCGAACGCGCCGACTTATCTGGCCTCACACATCTCCGAGATTGAAGTTGCGCAGAAGGCGTGGCCGAAGATCGTGTTCAACGAGTTGCGCGAGCATTCGGGCGCGCCGTTCAAGAAGGCGATGTGACGCGGCCTTTGGGCGCCGTGCGCGTATCTCGTGAGCGCACGGCGTCCACCTGTGTCAATCGAGCGGCACGGAACACACAGATCGGCCGTTTTCGACGAATCGAACCTCCGCGATGGCAGGTGTCACCTTGGGGATGGTCACCAGGAAGTAGGTCTTGATCTGTGAGCTCCCCGCTGGTGCAGGGACCTGATATCCGTAGTCGACGACAATGTTGCGGCCTTGGCGCGTGACCTGGCTGATGCTGAAAGGACGCACATCTCCTATTGGCGCAGGCGTCACCCGTGCAGCCATCAGGATCTGCCTAGTCTCGAAAAACGAGTCCGGTGGCGCGAACTGTTGAGCCTGATTGGACATGACTGGCGCCGGATGCATGATTGCCTTCCAGTCAGAAGTCGAGCGCATGACAGCGCAATTGACGGGATGCTTCGCATCGTCCCAATTAGCAACGAATGCGTGATATTGCATCGTGTCGAGCTGCTGAAATGCAACAGGCGTGTCCGCTGCCGTGCCACGAGCGCTCGGTGATTCGCGTTGTACGTCAACTTGAGGCGCACCTGCGCATGCCGACAGTACGAACGCAGCAATGGCCAGTGAAGGGCGCGTCAATTTGCCGGCAAAACTTCTGTTTGACTTTTCCATTCGGTGCATGTGTCGGAACCTCGATTCGCAGAACTATCTTTAGCAGTTATTTTGAGATCGGCCTTCCTGATCATGATATGTATGATTGGCCAATCCTTGTCCGCCGGAAATCATCGTTCACGGACGAAGACCGGCAAGTCTACGTGAATCGGAATGTGGTTCACGCGGTGGATTGTCGCGCCGGGTGACATGCGACAAAGCGGCGGAACTGCGCAGAAGGCGTGGCCAAAGATCGTGTTCAACGAGTTGCGCGAGCATTCGGGCGCGCCGTTCAAGAAGGCGATGTAACGCGGCCCTCAGTGTTTCGTCGTTGTAGACGGCGCGAGAATCGTGACCTCGGGAGCAGGCTCTTCGCGTTGCTCGTGTTCCCGACGCAATTGCTGCTTCATGACTTGCCCGTCGCGTAGTCCTTCGAAAAATTCTGCGTCGAGCTTGGCCTCGGCTTCGGCGCCGCTGGCGAGTTCTTCGAAGCGGAACAGCATCTTTGCGCGCGCGGCCGGCGATGAATTGCATTGCTCGATGGCCCGCGCGAGTGCGACGAGCTTGGCGAATTGTTCCGCGTTGCGCTGCGCCGCGCTGGCGGCCTTTGCGAGGATGCCATCGAGCAGCTGATCGCTGGCGGGTGCTTCCAGTGCTTCTGGGAGACGGGGTTTGCTTTCATTCATGATTGGCTTCCTTGGACAGGGCTCTGGGCGATCTTGGACAGATCAGGCCGTCGAACCCCACTGCCGCTGTATAGACGGCAATGAAAGTATAAGGTGTGGAGAGTAGCGACGGGTTTTCCGACCACCGGCCTCAAGCTCTCACCCCATCTTCAAAACCTCTTCCCGCAACCATCCGGCAAACGCTTGCACATGCTCGAGCGCCTCGTGCCGATGCGCGATGTCGAGCCAATACCCAAACGGCCCACTGACCTCGATCCCAGAGATCTGCGCCAGGCTCCCGTCCGCCAGTTCCTCGACGATCATGTTGCGGTCGACGATGGCCAGTCCCACGCCTTTGCGCGCGGCGTGAATCGCCTGCTCCAGATTCGAAAACTCGATGCCGTTCTCAGCGTAGTGCGCCGGCATGCCTGCGGTTGCGAGCCAGTTCGGCCACAGATCGAGCCGCGTTTCGTTGTGCAGCACATGCAGCGCGGGCATCGTTGCGAGCAGCGTGTCGAGCGGGCGCCCGAGCAGTTGCGGCGCTCCCACCAACCTATGGCGTTCCGTCATCAGCAACTCGGAATGCGCGTCCGGCAGCGCGTCGCGTCCAAAGCGGATATTGCAGTGGCAATCCTCGCTCGGCTCGGTGCGGATGGACAGTTCGACATCGGGCAGTTCCACGGCCAGCGAGCCGAGTTGCGGCGAGAACCATTGAGTCGCGAAGGTAGGCGGCACCGACAGCACGAGGCGACGCCGGCCTTTGGCGGTGGTGATCTGACGCGTGCCGCGCTCGATCGTATCGAACGCTTCCGACACACACGGCAACAACTGCAGGCCCGCCGCGGTCAGGCGGATACCCTTGTGATCGCGTTCGAACAGCTTCGCGTCGAGCGACTCCTCGAGTATCTTGATCTGCCGGCTCACGGCGCCCTGCGTCACGCATAGGGCGCTCGCCGCGCGATTGAAGCTCAGATGGCGTGCCGTCTCCTCGAAGAAGCGCAACGCAATCAGCGATGGCAAGCGCCGCATAACTTCACCTTCCGTTTTTCTGGTTGTCCGTTGGTGCGCCGGGTTGGCGCGGTCCTGCCGTCCGCGATGATTGTCACGGCTTGGATTGTCGCATTTCGGACGCCGTTTTGAGCGGGGGCAGGCAACAAAATTCGCTCAGCTGGGAACACGTCAGATGGTTTGCGCCGTCGATGCGCTTTCCTGACTCGACGCGCCGCACAACGGCGCCGGCATCGCCTATCCTGAGGGGATGCGCGTTGCTCCTGAACGCACCCTCTTTCGACTCGCGGAGTGTCCGGTGACCGTTCGCAATCTCGATGCGCTGTTTCGACCCAAATCCGTTGCCGTGATCGGTGCTTCTCGACGGCCGCGCAGCACGGGTGCGATGGTGTGGACGAGCCTGCTGGGCGGCGGCTTTGACGGCCCACTGTGGCCCGTGAATCCGAAATACGACGCACTCGACGGCCACGCCGCCGTGGCGGATGCCGGCGACCTGCCGGAGGCCCCTACGGTGGCGCTGATCTGCACGCCGCCGTCGACCTGGCCTGGCATCATCCACAAACTCGGCGGTCTGGGTACGCGCGCCGCGATCATCGTGGGGGAAGTCCATACGGATGAGGATCGCACCGCGCTTAGGCACGCGCTTTCGGCGGCGCGGCCGCACCTGCTGCGCATCGTCGGACCTGGCAGTCTCGGAGTGGTGTCGCCGGCATTGCGGGCGCATCTGGGCGCGCCGTCGCGTCTCGTGAAGGCGGGCGGGGTGGCGTGGGTCTCGCAGTCCAATGCGCTGACCAATGCGGTGCTGGGTTGGGCGTATGCGCGTGGGCTGGGCTTTTCGCACGCGGTGGCGCTCGGCGGCGAGGCGGATGTGGATGCGGGCGACGTGCTCGACTACCTGGCGAGCGATCCAGGCACCCGCGCGATTCTGCTCGAACTCGATACGGTCCGCGCGGCCCGCAAGTTCATGTCGGCGGCGCGGGCGGCGGCTCGCAACAAGCCAGTCCTGGCGCTGCGCTCCGGACGCGCCGATCCCGCCGATGGTTTGTACACGGCAGCGTTCCGCCGCGCGGGGATGGTGCGCGTCGACTCGCTCGACGACCTGCTCGACGAAATCGAAACACTCGGTGTGGGCCGCGTGGCGGCCGGAGCAACGGCGACGCTGATCACCAGCGATCGCGGTGTTGCGACGCTCGCCTGCGACGCATTCGCTGCGGCGGGCGACACGCTCGCGCAGTGGCCCGCAGAAACCGTACAAGCGGTCACCGAGGCGTTGCCGCGCGCGGTCGCAGGCAACCCACTGCTACTCGGCGACGATGCTCGTGCCGAGCATTTCGGCACGGCGTTGCAGGTTCTCGCGCAGCATCGGGCAACCGGGACGGCGTTCGTGGTTCACGCGTCGACGCATAACGCGCCGGTCGGCGAGGTCGCGCAGGCGCTGATCGCGAATCAACGGTTCGCGTATCGCGGCTTGCTGGCGTGCTTCTTCGGCGGGGTGGACGCGGCGACGCGCGATGCTTTGCATGCGCAGGGCATTCCGGTGCATACGACGCCGCAGCGCCTCGCTCGAGCGTTCGCTCGTCTGGTCGATTACCGGCTTGGGCGCGAGTTGTTGATGCAAACACCGGAAGGGCTGCCGGCGCAGATTCCCGCCGAGATCGACGCCGCTCAGGCGCAGGCGCGCGCGGCACTGGCTGCAGGCGAGGACACACTTACGGAGAAACCCGCGGCCTGCCTGCTCGCGCACTTCGGACTGCATGTCGAGCCGCTCGAGGCGACGCTGGACAAGATTGTCGACATCGACGTCGAATTGCATGACGACGACAACTTTGGCCCGGTGTTTCGCTTCACCACGCCATCGACGGATGGCGTGTCGGCACCGCTGCAGGTCTTCGGCTTGCCGCCGCTCAATCCCATACTGGCGCGCGATATGGTGACCCGCTCTCCGTACGCGCGGGTCGCCGCGCCCGAGCCAGTGCTGGCGGCTTTTACGGCACTCTCGCAAGCGGTGTGCGATGTGCGCGAGATCGTCGGGTTAAAGCTCGCGCTGCGGGTATTCCGCGAGCACGTCACTGTCGTTGCGCCGTCTATCCGGCTCGGCGCCAAGCGCAGCCGGCTTGCGATCATGCCGTATCCGCGCCGCTACGAGGAGACGCTCGACTGGCATGGTCTGCGGATCACGGTACGGCCCATTCGTCCTGAAGACGAGGCCGCGCATCATGACTTCGTCGAAGCGATGACGCCCGACGATCTGCGTCTGCGCTTTTTTGGCGCGGTGGGCAGCTTCGATCACTCGCAGCTCGCGCGCATGACGCAGATCGATTACGACCGCGAAATGGCGTTGATCGCGACGGTCCCGTGCGAGGAAGGTTTCACTCGGACGTTAGGGGTGGTGCGTGCGGTGGCGGATCCCGATAACGAAACCGCTGAATTCGCGGTGGCAATACGCTCCGATCAGAAGGGCCGGCACCTTGGCACGCTGCTAATGGAGAGGATCATCGCGTATGCGCGCTCGCGCGGCACGCATTGGCTGGTCGGCGAAGCGCTGCGCGAGAACGGGCCGATGATCGCGTTGGCCAAAGCCTGTGGTTTTACGGTGACGCACACCGAGGATCCGGGCGTGGTGGGGTTCAGGATGGCGCTGGATGAGGCGGAAGCGGCGGCGTAGCGGATTCGCTGGAACGGGCGGCTTGCTCTGATGGGGGCCCGCTCTATGCTCCTCCGAACCGCTGCTGCAAAGCTGTGGCAACACGCGTCAGCACTTCGTCCCAGTTCCCCCGCTGCTGCTGGTTGAAAAGACGCACGGTGGGATACCAGGGGCTGTCGTCCCGGTCGTGCAGCCAGCGCCAGCAGCCGGCAAAGCGATTCAGCAGCCAGACCGGCTTGCCCATCGCTGCGGCCAGATGGGCCACAGACGTATCGACGGCGATCACCAGATCGAGGTTCTCAATCAGCGCAGCGGTATCTGCGAAATCGGTGACTTCGTCCATCCAGTCAATGAGCGTTCGCTGACCGACGGCGTCAGCGCGCTTCTCGGGGTCATCCGTCTTTTGCAAACTGATCCAATGGACTTCTGACAACGTAAGCAACGGCGCAATTTGCGCAGGCGTCAGGCTGCGCACTTTGTCTTCCATCAAGCCGGTGTGGCCGCCCGCCCAGACCACGCCGACTCGCGGTAGTGTGGGGTTAGCGAGCGCTGTGAGTTTGGCGCGCCACACGGCGGCGCGTTCGGCATCAGCATGGAGATAAGGTATGGCAGCGGGGATATTGTCGAGGCGGGTGCCGAATGCCATGGGTAGCGACATCATGGGACAGTACCAGTCCCATTCGTCGACGCTGGAGGCTCCGTCATCTAGCATGACGAGGCCGGGCCATCGCGAACAAAGCGACTCTTCGTAGAGGCGGCGCAAGGAGGGCGGGCATATGTAGCCTACTTGCGAAAAGCGCTCGAGCGCCAGTGGCAGATACCGCACAAACTGCAGGCTGTCGCCATGACCTTGCTCAGGAATGACCAGCAGACGTGCCCCGCGTGCGCTGGCTTCATCCTCACGAATGGCCGATTCAGGACGCTCGCCTTTCCATTGCGGCAGCGGCAATCGCGGACGTGCTTCGGGAGAAGCGCGTCCATCGGCGCCTACGAAATTGGCCCAGCGGTCTTCATACCATGGCCAAGCTTCTTCATAACGTCCCATGGCCAGCAAGACCGGGCCCAGATGGGCGCGAGCGCTGAGAGAGTCTGGCACCAGCGCGATGGCATGCCGCAGATGTTGCTCGGCCTCGTCCAATCCACCCAGCCCCTTCGTGACCACCGCCAGATTGGTGCGCGCTTGCACGTTATCCGGATCGAGTTCGAGCAGATGGCGATAGCTGATGGCTGCGTCGTCGAGCAACCCCTGTACAAACAATGTCCCTGCTTCGTAGTAGCGCAGCTTGATCGAGCTGGGCTCGAACACGAGGCCTTGCCGCGCCGTTCGCAGCGCACAGGCGTACGCGTTCAACTTGATTTGAATCACGCACAGCGTCGTATAGAAGTCCGGATGGGGATGTGCGTCAATCGCACGCTCGAGCCAGCTTTGCGCGGCTTCGAACTGGTTCGAGTCGAGCGCCAATAGTCCACACAAGTAAAGGGCACCGGGACGTCCCGGATCGTGCTCGAGGATTCGCTCGACGGCCGCTTGCGCCGTAGCGATATCACCAGCATTGCGTGCTTCTTGGGCCTCGCCATACCAGGTTGGAATGTGGTCAGACGGCGACTGGGAGAGGTTTGTCATGATGGCTGCGGCGACACACGCGAGGACGCGTGCGTTCTATCGAACGCAGAATTGTCCTCGCTGTGGGGCCGCGAATCTGTAGGACCGTTCCGAAACCTCTGATGCGAAACGACGGGAGGTTGATTCCGAAGCCATGGCGTTGCGCGTCGGTTTGTTATGTCGTCCCTTTGAGAATCCTCCGAGTGTTTGCGGCACTCACTTCCGATATATTTTTCTACTTCCTTCAGCGATGCAATCGCAGCTTCGTGTGGCCGGGTCACGGCGTGAATGCACACCTCGTTCGCTGCGCAACGGGCAAGTACGAATCGCTGAGCACACCACGATATATTTGGACCGATACGCCAATGGATAACTTCGCTGACTCCGATCAATTTATCAAATCACTGCTGTTCGCGTTTCTCTTCAGTGCCGTTTCGATCTTCGTGCTTCAACTAACCAATCTCATCGATCCAGATCATCTGTTGGGCCGCGAAGGAATTGCATGGTTTGTCGCGACCGTCGTTTGCACCGTCGAACCGCTTTTGCGCCACCAGGGCATCCTGAAGGGCGGCATCGAATGCCGGATTGGTGAATTCACCAAAGCGAGCGCGCTAGGACGTTTGATTGGCGCGCCAGCAGGTTGCGCGTTTGCATGGGCGATCACGATCATTGGGTCCTGAGTTGATCTTTCGTGCAAAGTTGCAAAGAATCGTCAAGGATTCCAAATTAAATCGCGAGTGAGTCAACGGCTTCCGCAGGGAGCCGTTAAACACACGACCGTTACCAGGTCGCACACTCAACCGTGAATTTTTTCAGGAAGGACTAACGATGAACAAGCAGATTACTATCGCCGCTCTCGCTGGGTTGTTTTCGCTGGGCGCGTTCGCACAGGCATCCGCACCCGTCGCCGCGCCCGCACAGGAGCAGACCGCTGCGCCGGCTGAGGCAGCGTCCGCTGTGAAGCATCACCACAAGCATCACAAAAATCATAAGCACCACGCCTCGGAAGCGGCCGAGGCGTCCGCAGCGACGCCTGCTTCCGCTGCGGCCATGAAGCCGTAAGGCCAGGTTCGGTCCGCGTCCGCGCTTCGTCAATCAGGAAACACAAATGTACTCGTGCGCTCAATCTCGCTGGCGCCTCTTGCTGCTCTGCGCCGCGCTGATCACGGTTACAGGTTGCGCAACCCGGCCTCGGCCGGTCTCGTCGCCTGATGCCGTTGAGATTGAGGCCCACGCGTCTTCGTCGACGGCGATAGATGCACTGTTGCCGGTCGAAGCGGGCTTTTACCGGGTCAATGCAGGCGATACATTGGTGAGTATTGCGAAGTCGTTCGGGCGCGATCTGGCATCGGTTGCGCTCTGGAACAACATGGCGGCGACCGATGCGGTTTCTGCTGGTCAGTTGCTGCGCGTAGCGCCACCGCCAGGCGTCGGTTCTAAATCCGCGCCAGGCGCGAAACCCAACACCGCATCTGGATCACCCGCTGAGGTGGCCCGTTTCAAATGGCCGGTTTCCGGTCCTGTCAGCGCGAAATTCGTCGCTGACCGATCGAAGGGCGTCGACCTTGGTGGCCGAGTGGGCGATCCCGTCAGGGCTGCCGGAGATGGGCGCGTGGTGTACGCAGGAGGGCGCATCAAGGCCTATGGCCGCTTGATCGTCATCAAGCACGACGGCCATTTCATCACCGCTTATGGCAATAACCGCAAGTTGCTGGTCGCGGAAGGTGCCGTCGTCAAGCAAGGGGAGACCATCGCCGAGATGGGAGCGGACGCGAACGGCAATGCGTCCCTCAAGTTCGAAGTCCGCAAAGACGGTAAGCCGGTCGATCCGCTCGCTTACCTGCCGAACCGCCCCGGTTAGCGGGTTGGGTTCGGCGTCGGCAATAGCTGACCGCTTGCATTATCACTTGATCGTCTCGCGCTGAACCGGCGTTGTTGACGTCGTTCTCATCATGCGCACCTTTTTGAAAACTCATTTATATCGAAAGCTTGGCGTTCTGTTGTCTTTGGCGTTAATGGCCGGTTGCGTACAGCAGCCTGTTGTAACTGGGGCAGCGAACCTTGAGACGGCACGCGAGGAAATACCCGGAACTGTAACGGCCACGACGTCGCTTGAGACGGGCGCGTCGCTCTTACCCACGCCGACGGAACAGGAGGGCGCGCAGGCCGAGACCTCGCCAGCTCAGGACGAGATCGGCGACGCGCCGTCGTTCCTTGAATCTGGCTTTGCGTCCTGGTACGCAAACCGGTTTCAGGGACGCCGTACGGCGAGCGGTGAGCACTACGACTTGCATGCATTGACGGCGGCACACAGGACGCTGCCGATGGGGTCCTATGTTCGCGTAACCGCCGTGAAGAGCGCGCGCTCGGTGATCGTGCGTATCAATGACCGTGGACCGTATGCGCGCGGCCGGGTAATCGACCTGTCCTATGCCGCCGCGGCGGCTCTCGATCTGCCGCAGGCGGGCCTCCTGATCGTCAGAATCGAGCGCGTCGGAAGTCAGGAAGCCGGATCTTAACGCCGGGTGGCGGCTACATCCGGCGGCGGCGTCAACGCAAGCCTGCTCAAGCCGGCAGTTTGCCTGCCGCCTCGTCCACCTGGACGCGTGACACTGACAACTCTTCGAGCCACGCCTGCGCATACACTGCGCCCGTCTCGCGTTCGAGGCGTGCAATCGTTGCCGCGCAGCGAGCGGCGTCCTTCGGCGTCGCGATGAAGTCCTTTACGGATTCACCCGCCTTGAACGCGTCGAACAGCGGCACGCGGATGTCGTCAGGCAGCGCGCGCGTCCACTGGTACGGCTTGCCGTTGTACGTGAACGACGGCGGCAGCACGCGCTCCTTTTTCGCGGCCGGAATCAGGCCGTAGGTGCGTGCGGCTTCGCCGATCTGCTCCGGCGAAAACAGCTCGTCCGGGCTGATGTCGAATTGCTGGATGTAGGCTTCCATCGCCTGCATGGCCGCTGCGCGGTCGTCGCGCTTTTGCTGCGCGCGGGCCACGATGTCGCGCAGTTCGTCGGCTTCTTCGCTGGTGATCGTGAAGCTCGCCTGCTTCTGCTGGAGTTCGGAAAAACGCTGGAATTCGGAATCGGTCAGAAGTTTCGCCATGAGGTATCGATAGCGCGCACGGACCGTTGCCCGCGCGGCGACATTTTTGAAAGGGTCGCCATTCTAAACCATGCGTGCCCAAATCATGTGGGCGTGGCGCAAGAGCGAGGCTCCACGCGCTCTTGCGTGTGTCTGAGCCGCGTCGCCTTATTGAATCGGGGTGCCCTGCGCTTGAGCGGCCGCTCGCTCTTCAGCTTGTTTTTTCTTCGCCAGATGGTGCCCGACAATACATCCGCCAACCGCGCCGACCACCGCGTGATGGCCCGCATAATGACCCGCGACGCCGCCGACTACGGCGCCTTTCAGACAGCCCGCCGCGGAAGCCGAACCCGCGAAACCCGCCAGGGAGAGAGCCAGCAAAACGAGAGAGCAAAACGATTTCTTCATGATGAATGTATCGATGTGAAGCATGAAACGTGAGGGCGAAAGACACCCGATCCTGTGTCCGGCCCGTTGGGCGCGGACGCAGGATTGTACGACGGTCAATATTTACTGGCAGGCCTTGCCGGCGTCAGCGCGGTAGCCCTTGGTCTTCGCGTCAGCTTCGCTCATGTACGAGCCGTGCTTGGTCTTGCCGTAGTACTTGTCACCCGGGCAGTGGTAGACCTTCGTGCTGGTGTTGACCCACACCTGGCCGGGACCGCCGCCAGGGGCTGCCTGGGCGGTGCTGGCCGCTGCGGGCGCCTTGGAGGGGGCCGCTTTGGCGCTGCTGGCTGCCGCCGGCGCCATGGCCGGTGCTGCTGCCGGAGCCGAAGCTGCGCCTGCGGTCGACGCTGCACCGTACCAGGTCTGCACGCCTTTATGACCCTTGCATGCACCCTTCTTCGTCGCACCGGAATAGAACGAGCCGTCCTTGCAGAGGCCCGTCGTTCCGCTCGGCGCGCTCGCGGGAACCTGCGCATAGCTGGCGCTCGCTGCGAACAGGCTGGCCACGGCGGCCATGGAGAGAATGAGCTTTTTCATCGTTTTGATCCTGTTGACCTGCCGCGGCATCGCCGCGTTCATCGGGGAGGCGCAGACAATCCGGCCTGCTTAAGGGCCGTGCATGCTGCGATTTTTGTACGCGCATAAGCGCGACCCTGATAAAACGCGCCAGCCCCGTGTTCGGCTGACGTGCCGCGTCCCGGAGATTGTCAAATATTGAAAGACCAGGCCGGCGGAGAGCGGCTGTTAGCTCGCTTCTTCGCGATACATCGACAGCGCCTCAACCGTTTCCCGGAGCATTGCGGTCGCTGCGTCGAGCTCCGGCGCGACGTACTCGTCGATGCGCCGCAGGTACGGACAGGTCAGCACGGCGATCGCCTGCCCGGACGGCCCCAGGATGGGGAACGTGACGTCCGTGACGCCGAAGATCTGCTGGCTGTCTTTCTGCGAAAACCCGGCTGCGCGGATCCGCTCGCAGGTTGTCTCGAGCGCTTCTTCGTCGATCGTCACTTCGCCTTTCACCTTCGTATGCTCGGCGAGCATATGGGCGCGCTGCTCCGCGGTCTGGAAGGCCAGCATGACGCGGCCGGAGCCCGTGTCGATCAGCCCGACCCGCGAACCGAGCCGCACCGACATCCCCCACGTGCCCGGCCCGTCGACCTGCGCAATCACCAGTAGATTGCCGCGGTCGTACACCACCAGGTGACACGACTGCTCCGCGCGGTCCGAAAACCGCTGCATCAGCGGCAGGGCTTCGTAGATCAGCCGGTTCATCGGCGGGTGCCGATGCGCGAGTGCGTACAGCTTCAGGCTCAGCGAATAGCGGTCGCCCGCTGCCGAACGCACCACGTATTGACGGGCGACCAGCCGCTCGAGCATCCGGTACATCTCACTCGCGTTGCGTCCCAGCAGCTTGGTGATCTCGGCGCGCGTCAATCCATCTTTCTGCTCGGCGAGCAGTTCGAGGATATCGAGGCCCTTGTCCAGCGCGGGCGCCCGGTAACGGTCGGCGTCGTCTCTTTCTTCCGCATCCATCATGAGTGGGTTCCCGGTGTCGACCAGAGTTCGAGCTTTAGCGCGCTAGTCCGATCCCATGCGGACCTGCGCAGGTTTCATTGTCATCTGGGGCGTGAGTGTAGAGCGCAATTGGCGCGTGCGGCCAGGGAAAGTACGGACGGCTCTTACGCCGGACATTCCTTGACTTCGCATGGTGCATATATGAATAATACGTTCATTGGTGAATTTACACACGCCAATATCGATAAGAACGAAGAACGCGCAGGACGATACGCCGGCCGCTGAGCGGAGCGGCGGGGGTAGTTCGACAACACCTATCAGGAGACAAGACATGACATTCGCTAAAGGCCCGCGTGCGGCCCATCGCTTCATTCGTGGTGCTCTATCAATCGGCGTAGCCGCGGCATGCGTGGCCGGCCTCGTAACGAGTGGCGCCGCCCGCGCCGCCGATTCCGGCAAGATCGGCCTCGATCTGCCGCTGCTCACCTCGCCGTTCTGGCAGTCGTACAACAACTACCTGCCCGTCTATGCGAAGCAGAGCGGCCTCGACATCCTCGCGCCGGTCAATTCCAACGGTGACCCTGCACAGCAGATCACCGACATGAACAACATCCTGAATCTGGGTGCGAAGGGCATCGTCGTCGGGCCGCTGGATTCGGCCGCGATCAGCCGCGCGCTCGACGCCGCGTCCGCCAAGAACGTGCCAGTGGTGGCCGTGGACGTCGCGCCGACCCAAGGCAAGGTCGCGATGGTGGTACGCGCCGACAATCACGCTTACGGCGAGATGGCCTGCAAGTACATCGGCGAGCATGTGAAGTCCGGCAAGGTCGTGCAGATCGAGGGCGATCTGGCGTCGGTAAACGGACGTGACCGTTCGGAGGCGTTTCGCACATGCCTGAAGCACTACCCGTCGCTGTCGCTGCTGGAAATTCCGGCCGCGTGGAAGGGTGACGTAGCGGCCACCGCGCTCGATAGCCTGTTGACCGCCAACCCGGACGTGAAGGCGATCTATATGCAGGCGGGCGGGGTCTACCTGGCGCCGACTTTGCAGACCCTGCGCCGCAAGCAGATGCTGTTTCCGGTGGGCGATGCGAAACACGTCGTGATCGTCAGCAACGACGGCATTCCGCAAGAGTTCGACGCGATCCGCAAGGGCGAGATCGACGCCACCGTTTCGCAACCAGCTGACCTGTACGCGAAGTATGGCCTGTTCTACATCAAGGCTGCGCTCGCCGGACAGACCTTCAAGCCGGGCCCGACCGATCACGGCAGCACGATCATCCAGATCGCGCCGGGCATGCTGGAAGATCAATTGCCTGCGCCGCTCGTGACGAAGGCGAATGTCGACGACAAGAACCTGTGGGGCAATACCGTCAAATGAGCGAGCCCATGCACACGCCTGGCGTTGCGGCTGCCTCTGACCAGGCGATGGTCGAAGCGCTGGAAGTCACCAAGCGCTTCGGCTCGTACGCCGCACTGAACGACGTGAGCATCCGCGTAATGCCTGGCGAGTCGCATGCACTCGTCGGGCGTAACGGGGCCGGGAAATCGACGCTGGTGTCGATTCTCACCGGCCTGCGCAAGCCCGACACCGGCGAGGTGCGCTTCGGCGGCGCGCCCGCGCCGTCGCTCGCCGACCGCGATGGATGGCGTGAGCGAGTGGCTTGCGTCTATCAGCATTCGACGATCATCCGCGATCTCAGCGTCGCGGAGAATCTGTTCATCAACCGTCAGCCGGAACGGCGCGGCATGATCGACTGGCAGGCCATGCGCCGCGACGCGCGTGAGCTGCTCGATCACTGGAAGATCGACGTTCGCGAAGATGCGCGCGCGGGCGATCTGAGCGTTGAGGCACGCCAGCTGGTGGAGATTGCGCGGGCGCTGTCGTATGGCGCGCGCTTCATCATTCTCGACGAGCCGACCGCCCAGCTTGACGGCGATGAAATCAAACGCCTGTTTCGCCGCATCACCGAGTTGCAGCGCGAAGGCGTGACGTTTCTGTTTATCTCGCACCATTTGCAAGAGGTGTACGAGATCTGCCAGGCGGTGACGGTGCTGCGCGATGCGCGGCATATCGTCAGCGCGCCGGTTTCCGCGTTGCCGCGCGAGCAATTGATCGAAGCCATGACCGGAGAGCGCGGCGGGCTTGCAGTCGCCGACGCCGCCGCACGCGCCCCGCTGCCCGCCGATACGAAAGTGGCGCTGGAAGTCGCGGGTCTCGGCGGCGTCGATTACGAAGACGTGTCGTTCACGGTGAAACGTGGCGAGGTGATCGGTTTGACCGGCGCGACGAGCAGCGGACGCACCAGCGTCGCGGAAGCGATCGCGGGATTGCGCTCGCCGACCCGTGGCGACATCCGTGTGGCAGGCAAGTCGTTGCCGCGCGGCGATGTGCCGGCGGCGCTGGCAGCCGGTATCGGCTGCGTGCCGAAAGACCGTCATCACGAAGGCCTGGTGTTGACGCAATCGGTTGCGGAAAACGCTTCGATGACGATCACGCGGCTGCTCGGCAAGTTCGGCCTCGCCTCGCCCGCGAAGAAGAACGCGTTCGGCCAGAAGATGATCGACGCGCTTGGCATCGTGACGCCTGGCCCTGAGCACGTTGTCTCGGGCCTGTCCGGTGGCAACCAGCAAAAGGTCGTGATGGCGCGTGCCTTGGCGACTGATCCGAACGTCCTCGTCCTGATCGACCCCACGGCAGGCGTCGACGTGAAATCGAAGGAAGCGCTGCTGTCCGTCGTGGATCGCGTGCGTGAAGAAGGCAAGGCGGTGCTCGTGGTCTCAGGTGAACTTGATGACTTGCGTACCTGTGACCGCGTCTTGGTCATGTTCCGCGGCCGCGTCGCGGCCGAATTTCCCGCGGGTTGGCAGGACCACGACCTGATCGCATCCGTTGAAGGAGTCAGTCTCCATGAAGAATAGTGTGCCCAGCCCTGCATTCGGTGCGGCTCAAGGCTCGACCGGCACGCAAGCTGCGCGCAGCCGCCGGGTGCGGATCGAGTTCGCACGTCTGCGCGACCTCGCGTTGCTGCCCGCGCTCGCGTTGCTGCTCGTAATCGGTGCTTTCGTTAGCCCGAGTTTCTTGACCAAGGCGAATCTGATCAGCGTGCTCGGCGCCTCCGCGGCGCTCGCGCTTGTGGTGCTGGCCGAATCGCTAATCGTGCTGACCGGCAAGTTCGACCTGTCGCTCGAATCGACGGTGGGGATTGCACCCGCTGTCGGCGCCATGCTCGTCATGCCGGCGGCGTCCGCTGGTTTTGGCTGGCAATGGCCGGCTGCGGCAGGTTTGCTCGCGATTCTCGTCGTTGGTGCGGTGATCGGTTTTATCAATGGCTTTCTGGTGGTGCGCTTACGGCTCAACGCGTTCATCGTCACGCTGGCCATGCTGATTGTGCTGCGTGGCATGCTCGTGGGCGCCACCAAAGGCGGCACGTTGTTCGATATGCCGCCGTCATTCTTCACCCTCGCCACGACGATCGTGCTTGGGCTGCCTGTGTCCGTATGGCTCGCCGCAATAGCCTTCGCGGTCGCCGCTTTCATACTGCGCTACCATCGTATCGGGCGTGCGCTGTATGCGATCGGCGGCAATCCGGAAGCGGCGCGCGCAGCCGGGATTCGTGTCGAACGCATTACTTGGGGCGTCTTCGTGCTGGGCAGCGTGCTGGCGTCGCTTGGCGGCCTGATCGTCACCGGCTACGTCGGCGCGATCAACGCGAACCAGGGCAACGGCATGATCTTTACCGTGTTCGCGGCGGCGGTGATCGGCGGCATTTCGCTCGACGGCGGCAAGGGCACGATGCTCGGCGCGCTATCCGGCGTACTATTGCTGGGTGTCGTGCAAAACCTGCTGACGCTCGCACAAGTGCCGTCGTTCTGGATTCAGGCCATCTACGGCGCCATCATTCTCGGCTCGCTGATGGTGGCGCGCCTCGCGAGCGGCGAAGGCCAGAACTAAAACGGACCCATTGCGGAGACTATTTTGAGCAGCCCATCGCATACCGACGCCCGCCTGATCCTGCTAAGTCCGCAGGACAACTGCCTGATTGCAGGGGCGCGGCTCGAAGCCGGCACCGAGCTCGAGATCGAAGGAGAGCGCGTCACGCTCGCCAAGACGATCGAGCTTGGTCACAAAGTCGCACGCGGCGCGCTGGCGAAAGACGACAAGGTGCTGCGCTACGGCGCGGTCATCGGCCACGTGACCGGAGCCGTCGCGCGCGGCGAGCACCTTCATACTCATAACCTCGAAAGCGACTACCTGCCGACGTACACGCACGATGCAGGCCACGAATTCGTGCATCATTGATGCGGTGCAATACCGCGCTGGAACGATCATGACCGACACCTCCGAAGCAACGATCTCCCCGGCCGCGAGCACGCAGCCGATGCTGCAAGGCTATTTGCGCAGCGACGGCCGTAAGGGCATCCGCAATGTTGTTGCGGTCGCGTATCTCGTCGAGTGCGCGCATCACGTGGCACGGGAAATCGTCACACAGTTTCGCGAGCCGCTCGATGCGTTCGATGACCCAGCGGCAGAGCGTGAGCCGGCCGTTCATCTGATCGGTTTTCCCGGCTGCTATCCGAATAGCTATGCGGAAAAGATGCTCAAGCAGCTCACCACGCATCCGAATGTGGGCGCGGTGCTGTTTGTGTCCCTCGGTTGCGAGAGCATGAACAAGCACTACCTCGTGGACGTGGTGCGCGAGAGCGGCCGCCCGGTGGAAGTGCTCACGATCCAGGAAAAGGGCGGCACCCGCAGCACGATCCAGTATGGCATGGACTGGGTACGCGATGCGCGCAAACAACTGGCGGCGCAACAACGCGTCCCGATGGCGCTCAGTGAACTGGTGGTCGGCACGATCTGCGGCGGCTCGGATGGCACCAGCGGCATCACGGCAAATCCCGCCGTGGGCCGCGCGTTCGATCATCTGATCGAGGCCGGTTCGAGTTGTATCTTCGAAGAAACCGGCGAGCTGGTGGGCTGCGAGTTCCATATGAAAACCCGCGCGGCGCGGCCGGAACTGGGTGATGAAATCGTCGCGTGTGTGGCAAAGGCTGCGCGCTATTACTCGATTCTCGGCCACGGCAGTTTTGCGGTGGGCAATGCAGACGGCGGCCTGACCACGCAGGAAGAGAAGTCGCTTGGCGCGTATGCGAAGAGTGGGGCATCGCCGATTGTCGGCATCATCAAACCGGGCGATGTTCCGCCGACCGGTGGGCTGTATCTGCTCGACGTGGTACCGGATGGCGAGCCGCGCTTTGGCTTTCCCAACATTAGCGACAATGCGGAGATCGGCGAACTGATCGCTTGTGGAGCGCATGTGATCCTGTTCACGACTGGACGCGGCTCGGTGGTCGGCTCGGCTATTTCGCCGGTCATCAAGGTGTGCGCGAATCCGGCTACCTATCGAAATCTCGCGGGTGACATGGATGTCGACGCCGGCCGGATTCTCGAAGGCCGCGGCACGTTGGAAGAAGTCGGCCGCGAAGTGTTTGAGCAGACGGTGGCGGTGGCGCAAGGTGTAGCATCGAAGTCCGAAACGCTTGGGCACCAGGAGTTTATCCTGACGTACAAGACGTTCGAGCCGGTTGGACCGGCGTGTTTGCCGTCGAGCGCGGCGTCTACGCAGCGAGTCGTCGAGATCGCTTCGCATTGATTGGCGCGGGGTGGCTGAACGCACAGCGTCGCAGCACGACGACGCGGGTCACGGCATGAACAGCACAACCACGTGGCATGGGACCAGAGGAACGCACTAAAGTGCGAGCTCTGGCCGACCGCGATAAAACTGCAGGGGACCCGAGTGAGCGCTAAAGTGCGAACTCAGGCCGACCGCGATAAAACTGCATGGGGCCCGAGTAAGCGCTGAAGCGCTTACTCGGGCCGACAATGGAGACATCTGCATGACAGCAGCGATTGATTCAAACGTCGTAAAGCGCCGCCGGATCGGCCGGCGCGATTTGCAGGTGAGCGGGCTCGGTCTGGGCACTGCGCCGCTCGGAGGTCTATACCACGATCTGACGGAAGAGCAGGCGCTCGCCACGGTTGCCGCAGCGTGGGATGCGGGCGTGCGCTTCTTCGATACCGCGCCGCACTACGGCCATACGAAAGCCGAGCACCGATTGGGCGATGCACTGCGCCGCTATCCGCGCGACCAATATGTGCTCTCCACCAAGGCCGGCCGCCGTTTTGTGCCGCGCACGACACCCTACGACGGCAGCGAAGGCTGGCAAGATCCGCTTCCGTTCGAGGCGATCTTCGATTACACCCATGACAGCATCCTGCGTTCGTTCGAGGACAGCCAGCAGCGGCTGGGCATCGTCGAGATCGATATTCTGCTGATTCATGATATCGGCCGTGTCACACACGGCGATAAAAATCCGGTCTACTGGAAGCAACTGACGGAGGGCGGCGGCTTTCGCGCGCTCGATGAATTGCGCTCGGCGGGCGTGGTCAAGGCTGTTGGCCTTGGTGTCAACGAAGGCGCGGCGGTTCTCGAGATGATGGCGGATTTCGACATCGACTGCGCGCTGTTGGCGGGCCGCTATACGTTGCTGGAGCAGGCCACGCTCGACGACCTGTTGCCCGCCTGCGAGGCGCGCGGCGTAAGTATCCTGTTAGGCGGGGCATTCAACTCGGGCATTCTGGCTCGTGGTGTTCAAGGGGATCTGAAGTTCAACTATGGCGCGGCGCCCAAAGAAGTGATCGAACGCGTGGCCCGGCTTGAAGCCGTATGTCGCGCGCACGATGTACCTTTGGCCGCGGCAGCGCTGCAGTTTCCCTATGCTCACCCGGCCGTCGCAACGGTGCTGACCGGCGCGCGCAGTGTCGAAGAATTGCGCGAGAACGTCGCCTCGTTCGATCGCCCGATTCCTGCTGAACTGTGGACGGCATTGCGCGACGAGGGTCTGCTGGATCCTCGGGCGGCGGTGCCCAAGGACTGACTAACGATGCACATCGATGCCCACCAGCACTACTGGGATCCGGCACGCGGCGATTACGGCTGGCTGACTCCGGATCTGGAATCGCTGTACCGGACTTTCGGGCCGGAGGATCTCGCCCCGCTGCGTGAGCGCGCCGATGTGCAGCGTACGGTTGTCGTCCAGGCGGCGCCCACGATTGAAGAGACCCGTTACCTGCTCGATCTCGCGCGCAACGAGGCGTCGATTGCGGGTGTGGTCGGCTGGGTGCCGATGTTGTCGAACGATGCGCCCGCCCTGATCGCCGAACTCGCACGTGACGCCAAATTCAAGGGTATCCGGCCGATGCTGCAGGATCTCGCCGACGACAACTGGATCGCCAACCCCGACCTCGCCCCCGCCGTCGAAGCGCTGATTGCACACGACCTCGCGTTCGATGCGCTGATTTTTACGCGCCATGTGGAGGCCCTCGAAACCTTCGCCACGCGTTTCCCCAAGCTGCGCATCGTGGTCGATCACGGCGCCAAGCCGCCGATTCGCGACGGCCAAACCGGCTGGCAAAGCTGGGCTGACGGCATCACCCGTCTCGCTAGCCTGCCGCATCTCCATTGCAAGCTCTCCGGGCTCGCGACTGAGGCCTCGTCCGGCTGGACGGAGGCGACGTTGCAATCCTACGTCGGCCATCTGCTGAAGTCATTTGGCCCGACGCGTCTAATGTGGGGCAGCGATTGGCCGGTGCTCAACCTGAACGGTGATTACCTGCTATGGCATTCGGTAGCGAATACGTTGCTCGCTGAACTATCCGACGCGGAACGCGAAGCGGTGTTCGGCGCGAACGCGACGGCGTTCTACCGTCTGTGAAAATCGTGGCAATCTACCCCGTATAAAACTTCGCAAGCCATTTCAACTGGAGCCGTAGATGACACAAAGACTGGCCGGGAAGACGGCCCTGATTACTGCCGCCGGACAAGGTATCGGTCTCGCCACCGCCGAACTCTTCGCCAGCGAGGGGGCGCGTGTGATCGCCACCGATATCCGTATCGATTCGCTCGCCGGCAAGCCGGTCGAAGCGCGCAAGCTCGACGTGCTCGACAAGGCCGCAATCGCCGCGCTGGCCGCGGAAATTGGCCCGATCGATGTGCTGTTCAACTGCGCAGGCTACGTCCACGCCGGATCGATCATCGAGGCGACGGAAGAAGATTGGGACTTCGCGTTCAACCTGAACGCCAAGGCGATGTACCACACCATTCGCGCGTTCCTGCCGGGAATGCTGGAAAAGGGCGGCGGTTCGATCATCAATATGTCGTCGGCCGCGTCGAGTGTGAAGGGCGTGCCGAACCGCTTCGTGTACGGCGCGTCGAAAGCGGCCGTGATCGGTTTGACGAAGGCCGTCGCTGCAGACTTCGTCACACGTGGTGTACGCTGTAACGCGATCTGCCCGGGCACGGTGGCTTCGCCGTCGCTCGAACAGCGGATTGCGGCACAGGCGCAGGCGCAAGGCGCCACCGTCGACGCGGTGCAGGCGGCGTTCGTCGCCCGCCAGCCGATGGGCCGCGTCGGCAAGACCGAAGAGATCGCGGCGCTGGCGCTGTATCTGGCCTCCGACGAGTCGGGGTTCACCACCGGCCAGGCGCACGTGATCGACGGCGGCTGGTCGAACTAGCCTGCTTTTTTCACTGAACACTCTGGATAGATAGGGACGTGCAACGATGAAACTGCTTCGTTATGGGCCGAAAGGCCAGGAAAAACCCGGCTTGCTCGACGCGCAAGGCAAGATCCGCGATCTGTCGAAGGTGGTGGCCGACATCAATGGCGACACGCTGACGGACGCCGGTCTCGCTCAACTGCGCAAGCTCGACCCGGCATCGTTGCCGGTGGTCGAAGGCAATCCGCGCCTCGGGCCGTGCGTCGGCCGGATCGGCAAGTTCATCTGTATCGGCCTGAATTACGCCGATCACGCGGCGGAGTCGAATCTGCCGGTGCCGACCGAGCCGGTCGTGTTCAACAAGTGGAATAGCGCGGTCAGCGGCCCGAACGACGACGTCGAGATTCCGCGCGGCTCGAAGAAGACCGACTGGGAAGTCGAACTCGGCGTGGTGATCGGCAAGCCCGCCAAGTACATCGACGAAGCGAACGCGCTCGACTACGTAGCCGGCTATTGCGTGATCAACGACGTCTCCGAGCGCGAATGGCAGATCGAACGCGGCGGTACGTGGGATAAGGGCAAGGGCTTTGACACGTTCGGTCCGATCGGCCCGTGGGTCGTGACACGCGATGAAGTGGCAGATCCGCAGAACCTGAACCTGTGGCTCGAAGTGGATGACCACCGCTATCAGAACGGCTCGACCAAGACGATGGTGTTCACCGTCGCGAAGCTGGTGTCGTATCTGTCGCAGTGCATGAGCCTGCAACCGGGCGACGTGATCTCGACCGGCACGCCGCCGGGCGTCGGAATGGGCGTCAAGCCGAACCCGACTTACCTGAAGCCGGGTCAGACGATTCGTCTCGGCATCGAAGGCCTGGGCGAGCAGCAGCAGAAGACGTACGCAGCAGAGTAATCCCTCAAGGCGACGGCACCGTGTCCCCGCCGTCGCCGATCCGGTTGATCGTCCCCTGCGCGACGGCGACGAGCCGCTCGCGATCGCCGTCCATCACAAAGATATTGCACTGACAGGTCGCCTGATGCCGCCCGGCGTAGACGACTTGCGCCCGCGCGACCAGCATGCCGTTCATCGCGGGCCGCAGATAGTTGATCTTGTACTCGCCCGTGACGACCCGCGGCCCCAGCGCAAGCGCTCCGGCGAACGTGAGCGCATTGTCCGCCAGGTAACTGATCACTCCCCCGTGAACGAAGCCGTGTTGTTGCCGCAACTCGTCGCGAATCGGCAAGCATAGCGTCAGCTCGTTGGTGCTGGTATGCATCAGCTCGGCGCCGAGGAGCACGCTGAACGGCTGGGCATGGAGTGCGCCGCGTGCCCGGTCCAGTAGATCTGTCATTGTCGAGTCCTTCGGGGCGATGCCCGTGGTGGCGTCCCTACCCACTCTAGGAAGCCCGTACGCGCCGCGTCAAGGTGAATCGCAAAAATGACACGCGGATTATTGTGTAAATCAATGTCAATAGAACGATTGCGTCATGAATCAGCGTGCAAGACAGTCTTTCACCGGGTTTTGCTCAAGAGAACGTTTGCGTTGCCGTAAACAGCGTCGTAGTTCTCCCGTCATTCAATGCAATTCAGGTGTTCACGATGTTTAGCAAGATCAAGGTCGCATCCGGCCTGCTATGTGTTTTGGCCGCTTTCTGCCTGCTGCAACTGGTGACGGAGGGTTTGGGGTTCTGGTCGTTGACGCGCACCCACGACGACGTTGGCGAGCTATCGAATGTCGCGTTGAATCAGGTCGACGCGGTGAATCGCACCACCCAGGCGCTGATGGACGCGCGTATCAACCTGTCGCGCGCCAGCACGCGGATGGTGAAGGGCAACGCCGAACCGGCCGACATCGTGCAGCACGCCCGCGACCAACTGGTGGCGGCAGACCAGTCGTTCACCTCTTTTACCAACGCCACCAAGACGAGCGACGAAAACAGCGCTCGCGCCACCGCGCTCACCGACCGTTATCAGAAGTATCACTCGGCGCTGGTCGAACTGACGCAGGATCTCGACTCAGGCAACATCCAGGCTTTCCTCGATCAGCCGACGCAATCTTTCCAGGACGCCTATCTAGCCGAGCTGCATACCTTCGTAGAGTTCGCCGACGCCGCGAACCAGGCTTCGCTCGAGTCGATCGACAGCCGCCTTGCGTTGTTCCGCGGTGTTGGCGCGGCGATCCTGCTGTTGCTGCTGGCGGGTACGGTGGCGGTGTACCTGGCGCTCAGGCGCGGCGTGGTTGCGCCGCTCGAAGAGGCGGGCCGCCATTTCGACCGGATTGCACAAGGCCGGCTCGATCAGGCGATTGGCGCGCGTGGCACCAACGAAATCGGCCGTCTGTTTTCGGGGCTGGCGAGGATGCAGGCAAGCGTTGCTCGCACGGTGAAGACGGTGCGTGAATCGGCTGACTCAATTCACCTCGGTGCTAACGAAATTGCCACGGGCAATGCGGATTTGTCGGCGCGCACCGAGAGTCAGGCGGCTTCGCTCGAAGAAACCGCCTCGAGTATGGAAGAACTGACTGCGACCGTGCGGCAGAACGCCGATCACGCGCGCGAAGCGAACGCGCTGGCGCAGACCGCATTGGACGCTACTTCGCGCGGCAGCGAGGTCGTGAATCAGGTGGTCGACAAGATGCGCGGGATCGCGCAGAGCTCGGACAAGATTGCCGAAATCATTTCGGTGATCGACGGCATCGCGTTCCAGACTAACATCCTCGCGTTGAACGCTGCGGTCGAAGCGGCGCGCGCGGGCGAGCAAGGACGCGGCTTTGCGGTGGTGGCCGGCGAAGTACG
>Ga0302305_1000198_pt1 | contig 40243 bp, 32 predicted proteins | sample III_Palsa_E2_3_FD_198764 | JGI IMG/M metagenome (GOLD analysis project Ga0302305, IMG submission 198764) | Peat permafrost microbial communities from Stordalen Mire near Abisko, Sweden - III_Palsa_E2_3 | ecosystem: Environmental > Terrestrial > Soil > Palsa > Peat permafrost | place: Sweden... | reverse complement strand
CCACAGCTCCACAGCCCAAACTCGCAACTCAAACCTCGCAACTCGAAACTGGACGCCTAACCAGCCTTCTTTTCCCGCAGCACCCTTTCACCCCAAAACCAGCACCTTTCCCCCACAACGCGATATCCTCAAAAGTGATGAGCCACAGCACGACCATCACCGTCCGCACGCCCTCCGCGACCTACGACGTCGAGATAGCTCCCAACCTCCTCGCCACCATCGGCTCCCGCATCGACGCCCTCCTCAACGGCGCATTCACCAGCGGCAAGCAGCGAGCCTTCGTCGTCACATCCCCCGAGATCTGGGCGCTCCACGGCAAAGCCTTCGCCGCCAGCTTCCCCACGCCGCCCGTCGTCCTTGAAGTCCCCTCCGGCGAAGAGCACAAACGCCTCTCCACCATCGAGCGCCTCGCCGAAGAGCTTGCCAACCACGGCGCCGACCGCGACTCTCTCCTCATCGCTTTCTCCGGCGGCGTCCTCGGCGACATGACCGGCTTCCTTGCCGCCGGCTACATGCGCGGCATCCGCTACGTCCAGGTCCCGACCACGCTTCTCGCGCAGGTCGATAGCGCCATCGGCGGCAAAACCGGCGTCAACCTCGCCGCCGGCAAAAACCTCTTCGGAGCCTTCCACCACCCACTCGCCGTCTACGCAGACACCGCCGTCCTCGGCACGCTGCCGGACGCCCAACTCCGCGCCGGCCTGCAAGAGTCCGTCAAAGCCGGCATCATCCGCGACCGCGCTCTCTTCAACTACATGGACGAGCACTCCGACACCATCCTCAGCGGCAACATCGAAGCCCTCACCCACGTCGTCGCCGCCAGCGTCCTCGTAAAAGCCAAGGTTGTCGCCGCCGACGAAAAAGAGTCCGGCGAACGTATGTTGCTCAACCTCGGCCACACGCTCGGCCACGCTATCGAAGCCGCCACGCACTACAAGCAGCTTCTCCACGGCGAAGCCGTCGCCTGGGGCATGCTCGCCGCCATCGGCATCGCTGAACGCCGCGCCTTCGTCACCACTGCAGAGGCCGACCACATGGGCCGCGTCATCCGCACCTACGGCCCGCTGCAAAACTTCAGCGCCAACGTCGGCGATCTCGTTGCCCTCACCGCCAAAGACAAAAAGAACCGCAGCGGCTCCCGCTCCTTCGTCCTTCCTATCGGCATCGGCGACGCCACCGTCGTCCGCGACGTCTCCCCCGCCGAACTCACCGACGCTACAGAAGCCATGATGGAACTCCGCGGCGACTTCCACCGCGGCCAGCAGGTCTCCGCCTAATGTCAACGCCTCTCCTCGAACAAGCCCTCGGCGCACGTCCCGCCGCCGAAACCACCGAGACCGCCGCTGCTGCGCACGTCCGCGACATCTTCAACTCCATCGCACCCAGCTACGACCTCCTCAACCACCTGCTCTCCATGGGCCTCGACCGGCTCTGGTGGTCGCGCGCCGCGCAGAGCTTCCGCAAAGTCCTCATCCGCCCTGAAGCCCGCGTCCTCGACATCTGCTGCGGCACCGGCGACATGACCTCCGCACTGCTTGCCCTGCGCCCCTCCAACGAATCCACCTGCACCATGTGCTCCGTGCAGCCGCTCACCAATGAGCCCATCGAACCCGTAACCGGCCTCGACTTCTCCGCCGAGATGCTCTCCCGCGCCCGCACCAAGTACCCCGCGCCCCTGCATAACGCCATCTGGGTCGAAGGCGATGCCATGCGCCTCCCTTACCCCGACGCCAGCTTCGATCTCGTCACCTCGGCCTTCGGCTTCCGCAACCTCACCAACTACCCCGCCGGACTCGCCGAGATCCACCGCGTCCTCCGCCCCGGCGGCCAGATCGGCATCCTAGAGTGCAACCAGCCCGAAGGCCTCAACGGCGCACTCTACAATCTCTACTTCCGCCACATCCTTCCCCTCATCGGCGGCTTCATCTCCGGCGACCGCGCCGCCTACGCCTACCTTCCCGCGTCCGTAGCCCGTTTCCCCCGCCCACCCAAGATGCTCACCCTTCTCCGCGAAGCCGGCTTCTCCAACGAAAACTGGGACGGCTACCTCCTACGCGCCGCTGGTCTCTACCGCGCCACCAAGACTTAACCACAACCTTGCGCCCACCGTTCGTCTAAGCCTTCAATGGGGTCCCTCATGAAGTCTCACGCCGCTCTGGCGCTCAGTTGCTTAAGCCTTATCACTGCATCTCCGCTCGCCCGGCCGCAATCCCCCACGCCATCCAACGCGCAAACCACCGTCCTCACCACGCACTCCACGCTCGTCCTCGTCCCCGCTCTGGTTCGGGACAAGGCCGGCAAGCTCGTCTTCACCCTCACCGCCGATGACTTCGCCGTCACCGACGACGGCGTGCCCCAGAAGCTCACCTTGGAGCCAGACACCGGCGGCGAGCCCCTCGCTCTCGTCGTCGATCTGGAAGTCGGCGGCGCCGGAGCACGCGAGCTCGCAAACATCACTGCCCTGGCACCCATGATCGACTCCCTCGTCGGCAACGTCCCCCACAACATCGCCGTTGTAGGCTTCGACAGCCACGCCACGCTCCTCCAGGACTTCACGCCAGACACCGACGCAGCCGAAGCCGCCGTCCGCGATCCAGATCCCGGAGACAACGGCGCCGCCATCCTCGACAGCATCGGTTTCTCCGTCGATCTCCTCCGCAAACAGCCTCCGCAGTATCGCCGTGCCGTTCTCCTCATCAGCGAAACCCTCGACCGCGGCAGCACCCTCAAGCTCGACGATGCCCTGCGCTCCATCACCGACACCAACACGGCCATCTACAGCATCGGCTTCTCCACCGGAAAGTCCGAAGCCGCGCACTACGCCTACCGCGAGCTGCCCACCAGGCCAACCGTTAAGAACGGCAGCTTGCTAATGCTTGAAAACGACAACCCGAATCCTCCCCACGGCTGCATGGGCAAAGACCCCAACCCGGACCCCGACGCCACCCACAACAAGTTCGTTCAGGCCTATGACTGCCTTACGCAACTTGCTCCTCCTTTGGCGTTTGCCAAGATGGCCGCCATCGACGCTACCGACAGCCTGCGCCGCAACATCCCCGAAACCGTCGCCCACCTCACCGGCGGCGAGTACTTCAAACTCACCGACGCCAGGAGTTTCGAACGCAGCCTGCAAGCCATCTCCAACCACATCCCAAACCGCTACATCCTCAGCTTCCAACCGCAGTCGCCGCACCCCGGCTTCCACGTCATCCATTTACAGTTGCCCAACTACACAGACCTCCAGATCACAGCCAGAAGCGGTTACTGGGCAATACCCGACGCCGCAACCACCACTCCTCGCTGATCTCACATCTTCCAGCAACCACTATCTGCGGACGGCTACCTCCTCCGTGCCACCAAGGCCTAGTAGTCCTTCAGTGCAATCGAGTTCCCAATCTTCAACGGCACTTCGATCATCATGTTCTTCCACGGTGTATACGGCAGCACCTTCCACATCTGGGAGCTCATCCATAGCTTGAACCGTGTCCGCGGCACAAACCAGTCAACCGCACCGTCCGCAATATCCTGGCACCGCTTCACAAAAGCCCGCATCAGGCTTTCATAACGCTCGTAGGCCAGCTCAAAGTCACCGTCAGCTTCCTTCAACTCACCTGCAAGAATGTACGCTCCCACCACGGCCATCCCTGTCCCCATGCCTGAAAGTGGCGACGCACAATAAGCCGCATCCCCCAGCAAAACGCACCGGCCCTTCGACCACCGATCCATCTTCACCTGGCTCACGGAGTCGAAGTAAAAATCCGGCGCCTCCTTCATCAACTCCATCAACCGCGGTATCTCCCATCCGCCCTCCGCAAAGTGTTCCCGCAGAATTTTCTTCTGCTGTTCCACATCACGCCGGTCATACTCCAGCGGCTCCGACGCAAAGAAGAACGACGCCTTCGCCTCGCCATCATCCTTCCCGCTAAAGATCCCCACCTTCTTGCCCAACGTGCTGTAGTAAAGCCCGCTCCGGTCAAGGTTCCTGTAGTTGGGAATCGTAAAGATCGAAACGTAGTAGCCAAGGTTCCGCACAAACTGCGACTCCTCTCCAAACGCCACCGCACGCACCCTGGAGTGCAGCCCGTCAGCACCCACCACCAGATCAAACTGCCGCGAGTAGCCGCTCTGAAACGTCACCCCCACTCCACACTCACAGTCATGTATCGCTGCAATGCTGTCGTCAAACAGATACTCCACCGAACCCTGCGTAGCTTCATAAAAAACCCGCGCCAGGTCGCCCCGCAGAATCTCCAACTCCCCGCTGGTGAACCCATCCGGCATACTCGCCACCTTCTTGTTGTCGCTGTTCACAATCGTGATCTTGCCAATCCGCGTCTGTAGCCCCTGCACCTCCGCCAGCAACCCCATCCGCTCCAGCACTCGCACGGAAGCCCCACGAAAATCCACCGCATATCCACCCGGTCGCAACGACGGCGCACGCTCCACAATCGTCACCTCAAACCCATAGCGGCTCAGCCAAAGCGCCAGCGCAGGCCCAGCCACGCTCGCACCTGAAATCAGAATTCTCCGGTTCTTCATGTCACATCACCTCTGTTTTCAAATATAGAACAAATGTCTCACACAAATGTTCTATACGTTTGTGTGGCACAAATGTTCCACTCCGCCCTAAACTATCTCCATGGGCAATCGTGACGCTCTCTTACTGGCCGCTAAAAGCTGCCTGCTCAACAAGGGCTATGCCCGTACCACCGCCCGCGATATCGCCTCCACCGCCGGCGTCAGCCTCGCTGCCATCGGCTATCACTTCTCCTCCAAAGAGGCTCTCCTCACCGAAGCCCTGATCCTCGCCTTCGGCGAGTGGGACCAGGAGTTCCGCGATGCGCTCGAAACCAGCGTCTCTCCCAAAGCCACGCCCACCGAACGTTTCGAGTCCATCTGGGCGCGGCTCATCGCCACCTTCGAAACCCACCGCTCCCTTTGGGTCGCCAACTTCGAGCTCTTCTCGCAAATGGACACCCGCCCCGAAATTCGCAATATCATCGCAAAAAACATCCATTTTGCACGTAGAGGATTGGCGTCCCTGTTCCTCAATCAGGAAGAAAGCACCATCGATAAACACACCGAACAAACCATCGGCACCTTCCATCACGTACTGCTCTCCGGCCTGATCGCGCAGTGGCTGATCGACCCCAAAACCGCTTTATCCGCCTACGACCTCACCGCAGCCCTCCGCACCACCGCAGCCGGATTGGAACCACCCCCAAAATCCTCCAAAGCCAAGCCTAAAAACAAGCTTAAGAAGCCAGCGAAGCGATAAAAAGCCGGCTCCTCCTGTATCCTCACCTGATGCAAGGCCAGTGGACGCAAGAGCTTGAACAACGCAGCGCGGCCAAACGCGCCGCTGCCCTTTCCTCCCTCATGGCAGCCCTTGCCATCACCCTGCTCAAGCTCATCACCGGAGTCCTCACCGGCTCCCTCGGCATGTTGTCCGAAGCCGCCCACTCCGCCATCGACCTCATCGCCTCCGCCATCACCCTCATCACCGTCCGCGTCTCTGACCGCCCCGCCGACGAAGACCACAACTACGGCCACGGCAAACTCGAAAGCCTCTCCGCCGCCTTTGAAATCCTCCTCATGCTGGCCTCCTGCTTCTGGATCGCCCGCGAAGCCATCCTCCGCATCGTCAAACATCGCCATCTCGACCTAAGCTGGTCCATCTGGCCCTTCGTCGTTCTCCTGCTCTCCATGGCCGTTGACTTCACACGCTCCCGCGCGCTCCACCGCGTCGCGCAGGAGCAGCGCAGCGACGCGCTCGAAGCCGACGCCGTTCACTTCGGCACTGACCTCTGGTCCTCCGCCGCTGTCTTCCTCGGCCTCCTTGCGTCCTTCGCTGGCTCCCGCCTCAACATCCCTGCACTCGAGTACGCCGATCCCGTCGCCGCCCTCATCGTCTCCGTTGTCATCCTCACCGTCACCTGGCGGCTCGCCCGCCGCACCATCGACTCCCTCCTCGACGCCACACCTTCCGAAGCCCGCGCCCAGATCCGCCGCGACCTCGTCCGCGACCTCGAAGCCGTCGATGGCGTCCTCACCGTCGAGCGTGTCCGCGTCCGCCGCTCCGGCTCCGACTACTTCGTCGACCTCACGCTCGGCATGCCCCGCAACCTCACCTTCCAGCGCTCCGAGCAGATCACCTTCGCCGCCACCGACGCCGTAAAGAAGCGTCTTCCCGGCGCCGACGTCATCATCCACAGCGTCCCCACAGCCACGGTTGGCGAAAGCATCTTCGACCGCATCCGCGCCGTTGCCTCCCGCTCCAACCTCGTCATCCACGACGTCAGCGTGCAGCAGTACGAAGGCGCACTCCACATCGAGCAGCACCTCGAAGTCCCCGAGACCATGTCGCTGCAGCAAGCGCACGACGTCGCCACCGACCTCGAAAATGCTCTGCGCCGCGAAATTCCCGACGTAGACACGGTACTCACCCACATCGAATCCGAACCCGCTACCATCGCCTACCCGGCACAGTTCGCGGCCAACGAACACCTCACCCGCCAGCTCCGCGAAACCGCCTCTCACTTCCCCGAAATCCACGACGTCCACGAGATCACCGTCACCCGCGGCCACGGCGGCGCTGCCAACAGCGTCCAAATTAACTGCCACTGCACCTTGCCCGACGATCTCCCCATGTCCAAGGTCCACGAGATCATCACCGAGTTCGAAAGCGAGTTCCGCCTCCACCACCCCCAGGTCTCCCGCGTCCTAATCCACCCCGAACCAGAGACCGACAACCGCCGCTAGGCACTCCCCGCAACAACGCCAACCTCGCCTCCATCCGTTCCCCCTCAAAGCTCGTCACTAGCCCCAAAAGCCCGTCATCCTGAGCAAAGCGAAGGACCCCTGTATTTGTTCGTAGCGCCACAAATCCGGGTGCCCCATCCTCACGACGGCCTCATCGTCGTTAGGGTGGGCATCGCGCGAAGAGCGCGACCGCTCTCCTCCATTCGCCCCAACCTCATCTCCCGCATCTCAAATCTCCGCATCTCGAATCTCAACCAACCTCCCAACCCCGCAAAGCGTCTGTATGCTTAAGCGACCATGAAGCGATTCTTCCGCCTGGCCCTCGGCGCCCTATCCATGCTCTTCGTGATGTTCCTCTCCGCGGCGATCACGCTGCGCATCGCGCTGCACGGCCATGAGGTCACCATCCCCAACTTCTCCGGCATGACCGTCTCGGAAGCCAGCGACGCCGCCCTCAAAGCCGGCCTCGACCTCAACATCGAAAACAAGTTCTACTCCACCACCGTCCCCGCCGGACGCATGCTCTCGCAGGCCCCCGCCGCCGGCTCCAGCGTCCGCCACGGCTGGCAGGTCCGCGTCACCGAAAGCCTCGGCCCGCAACAGGTCACTATCCCGGACGTCTCCGGCCAGCCCGAGCGCGAAGCCTCCATCAACATCCGCCGCGACTCCCTCGACCTCGGCACCCTCGCCCACATCGACGCTCCCGGCGATCCCGACATGGTGCTCGCCCAAACTCCACCCCCCAACGCCGGCGTAGATCAACCCCGCGTCAGCCTCCTGCTCAGCTCCACCGCCAGCGGAGCCTCCAGCGCCATCGTAATGCCCAGCTTCCTCGGCATGAGCTACGCCGCCGCCAGCCACTCCGCCAGCGCTCTCGGCCTGCGCGTAGCTTCCATCAGCGATACCCCAACTCCAACAACACCCGCCACGCCCACCTACACTACCAACGCGGCAGGCGTAAAAATCGACGCCAACGGCCAGGCCATCGCCTTCCCCGCCGGCATGCAACCACCCGCAGCTGCAGTCGCCTCCGCAAGCCCCACCGGCCCCGTCACCGCCCAAAAGCCCGACTCCGGCTACCGCGTCACCAAAGGCGACACCATCCGCCTCACCTTCGGCCACGTCTCCACCGGCAACTAGCGCCCTCAAAAGCAAAAGACGTACCAGCCGAAGCCGATACGTCTTGCAGTGCATTTCAAGCTCGCCTATCTCGCGACTAGCTTCTCGTGGTCTCAAACAAAAACCAGCTACGCCGCTGCGACTCATCAATGTAGTTCTCCAGCAGGCTGGCTGTCGCCACATCACCCGCATCGTCGCAAAGAGCGTGGACAGCACGCATGCTGAGCGTCACAGCCTTGTCGTCCTCATGCAGTTCGCTGAGCATGTCTTTCGGCGTCACGAAGTCGGCGTCGTTGTCCGCAAGCCGCTGCAGGCGGGCGATATGCCCAATCGAGCGGATCGTCGTTCCACCCAGCTTGCGCACCCGCTCGGCGATGGCGTCGGTAGTCGCAAAGATCTGGTCGCCGTGGTCGTCCAGCAAAAGGTGATAGTCGCGGAAGTGCGGTCCGCTCATGTGCCAATGAAAGTTCTTGGTCTTGAGATACAGGCAGAAGAAATCGGCAAGCAGAGCGTTGAGAGCTCCTGAGATCTCCTTCACCGACTTGGCGTTGATATCCGACGGTGTTGTAAGAGGAGCCTTCTGGCGTGCTACGAGTGCAGCTTTTTTGGTTGACATGATCGTGCCCTTTCCGTGTTTAAAAATATCGTGAACGTGATTGCAACAAAGTCTTTGTGACGACTACCGGAACGCTCATGATACGCCGCGAACAGCCATCACAAGAACAAGTAGTCCAACTTCCAACATAGAAGAAACCTGAAATATCTTCGGCCTTCTGTCCTGAATGGAGTATGAAGATTCCAAGTTCCTTAAGCGAGACCCAAACGGGTAGTAACCCGCATGCTCAATAGGGTTATGCGGTATTGGATGACCCAGAACGAAACCCGATAGAAAGAGTTTTGAACAGCACACGTTTACCGTTTCGTAAAGCTCAAGGCCTCTGGAGGCATCGGCCACGCAGTAAAATCCTTCCTACACCCATGAAGCGCCCCTTCCTCAGCCACGTACTGCTCCTCGGCCTCATCGGCGGCGTCCTGATCGCCGTCCTCCGCTGGTCCGAGTACCAGTTCCTCGTCATCGAGCACTCCTTCCAAATCTACGCCGCTCTCGTCGCCATCATCTTCGCCGGCTTCGGCATCTGGCTGGGCATCAAGCTCACCAAACCGCGCGAGAAAATCATCCTCCGCGAAGTCTTCGTCGCCACGGATCCCGCCACCACCTTCACCCTCAACCAACCCCAGCTCGACGCCTTAGGCATCACCCCCCGCGAGCTCGAAATCCTCACCCTCATCGCCCAGGGACTCAGCAACCGCGAAATCGCCACCCGCCTCTTCGTCAGCGAAAACACCGTCAAAACCCACTGCAGCCGAGCCTTCGACAAACTAGGCGCCCGCCGCCGCACACAGGCCGTCCAGCTCGGCAAACAACTAGGCATCCTCCCCTAGCGCAGCTTCCTAGCAGCGCTTCCTAGCGGCCCCACATAGAACGCAGAAACTCGTAACTCACTTTGGCCGACTCCATCTGCGGCCGCGTATACGGCGCCTCCTGCTCGGCAAACGCATGTTCGATGCCCGCTGCCTTGCTCGCCGCAAAGATCGGCTTGTAGTCGATAAATCCTCGTCCAAGTTCAACCCCCTTCGGCCGGTCCGGCCCCACCATATCAATGGTCGGTCGTGAGAGCCGCTGGAAGTCCTTCACATGCAGCATCCGGAAACGTCCCGGATATCGCTTGAAGTACTCCACCGGACTCGAACCTGCAGCCACCATCCATCCGCAGTCCACCTCGAAGCTCACCACGCTGCCGTCTGTCTCACGCAGCAACACATCATAGCCGAGCTTGCCATCCGGCATCGCCTCGAACTCAAAGTTGTGATTGTGATACGCGTACTTCAAACCAACCGCCTTGGCACGTCTCCCAATCTCATTCATCCGCGCGGCCATCCTCTGGAACCCATCCAGCCCCATGGGAGGAAGCGCGGCCTGTTGCGTAGAGGCGTTGCCCAAACTCATTCGCCCCGGATCATTCAGCTTGCGCAGGAACGAGCTCGTCGCATACTCCACGCCAAGCGCTTGCGCCTCCGCCAGTACAGGCCCCAGATCGTTGTCCATATGAAAGTCCACATGCGCGCTGGGCAACTTGAGCCCCGCATCCTCTACCATCTTCCGAAAGTCCGTCGCCGAATACTTCCCTGTTCCAGCGCTCTCAACCTCACGGTATCCAATGGCGAACAGCGCCTTCAGCGTCTTCTGTGCATCCTCCGCAAGGGGTTGCCGCACAGCGTACAACTGGATGCCCGCCGGCAGATGTTTTCCCTGCGCGCCGATAAAGCGATTTGCCCTGGCCCCAACCATCATCGCTGCGGCCGCCTTCACAAAGTACCTTCGGTTAATCACAACCCTGTGTACTCCTATCCAGACGACGTGGGCAAGCCCACCATTGCATTTGGCAGTCAGAGTTAAGAAGTGAGGTGCTGGATAACCTCAAAGAGGTTCCCCCAGGGATCTGCAAAGAAGGCTACGCGAAGTCCCATTGCGGCTACATCGTGTGGCTCGCTGACGATCGTCACGCCGCGGCGTTTCAACTCGTCGATGACAGCGTCAACACTATCGACACGAAAACCCGGGTGATGCCAGCCAGACATGTTGTAACTGTCATGCAGGTCCTTATAAGCGGGACGCTCTGCTGCGCCCGGCCCAGCTAGAAGCTCGAAATGGAAACTATCGTCTCCAGCTGGGTAAAGAAAAGCGAACGTAAGACCGCCGAGTGACACCGATTGCCTCGATCGAAAGTCGAGTTTTTCGGCATACCACGCAATAGCTTTATCAAAGTCCGGTACGCGAATAGCTGCGTGGTTGATCTTCAAGGAAGCAAACGGGCTGGAAGCGTGTGATGTGGCTAATGCAGTCATTGTTTTTCCTTGTTATTGCTTGCGCTCTCGCCAAACTACAACGCCTTCATCTTGAGCCAGGAACGCACAGCTTGGATAACTTCTGCCTTGCGTTCGAGAGGCAACCAGTGGCCCGACGGCAGATTTGTCACGGTAAGGTCCTGGCACGCGCTGCGCATGGGCTCGCCGAAACGGCTGTGGTTGATATCGCAGAGGCCGTCGAAACCGCCGTTGATAAAAAGCACAGGCTGGCGCAGCCGTCCGCCATCGGGCGCAGCGTGTGCGTAAGCGATGTTGGCGCTATCGTTCAGATACCAGGAATTGCCCGGTCGAAATCCGGTCACGCGGAACGCTTCGACCAGGGCATCAAAGTCGGCGGCCGGCCAAAGTGCAGGGTCAGGCTGCACAGCCGGAGCGTGATGCGCCGAACCGAACCAACCTCCGTTGCTCGTAACGAGCGCAGACCGGTAGACCTTGCCGACTGACTCCGGGTTTCCACTCCGGTATATCGCCGCGAGGCTCGCCGGAATATCAGCATTGAAGTCGGCAACCGTCTGGTCGAAGTGGGTCAGATAGAAACGGTAGTAGTCCCATTGTCCATCCGGATACTGGTCGGCTGGATAGAGCTTGCGATCAACCAGCGGCAGGAGACTGGGCAACGCGAAGGCCTGCGGGGCATAAGGGACAGAGAGAAACACGACGCCGCGGCTTCGCTTCGCGTGATGCGCGGCCAGCGCCCCGACAACGGGACTTCCAAGGTCATGCCCTACCCAGATGGCCGGCCCGGCGCCGAGATAATCATGCAGTTCCACCATGTCGTCAACGATCTCTTTGAGGGCATAGGCTTCTGAGCCGGACGGCGCAGACGAACCGCCATAACCACGCATGTCTGGCGCGATGCAGTGCCAACCCTCCATCGCGAAGGCTTCAACCTGCGCGCGCCACACGAGTCCAATCTGCGGCCAGCCATGGAGGAAGATCATCAACGGCCCATCCGCTGGTCCGGCCTGCCAATAGTGCGTCGTGTGACGTGGCGAACGAAACGTAGCGTCGGTAAGGGTAAAGTCTTTTGCCATTGTGAGCTCCTTTAGGCAGGGGTTACCGTGCGCAGGAACTTCACAAGCTGTTCGCTGACTTCAGCAGAAGCTTCGTGTTGTATCCAGTGGCCTACCTTGTCGAGTTCGAGATTTCCCACGAGACCGGGAAGGCCGGCGCGAAGCTTCTCGGCAGGGGGATAGAGCGCCGCCAGGCCATCGGCTTTTCCCGAAATGTAAAACGAAGGTTGGGTGATCTTCGCCCCTTTCCAGGCAGCGGACAGATAGAAATAAGGTTCCGCGGCGCGGTAGTAATTCAGCGCGCAGTGAAAGCCGGTGCGCTTAAATTCCGCTACGTTGTGAGCGACGTAATCCGGCTCCACCCATGAAGGCAACGGCCCCGGAGCGGGACGATGAAGACTTCGTGCAGGGTCCAGAGGGTTCCAACTCTTGTCGGCCGGAGCAGAACCCGAGGCCCAATACAAAATCCCCGGAATCGTGACAGCAGCATCCGCCCAAATTTGATCGGCTTCCGGCTTGATCTGCTCGAACATATAGAAATCATCTTCATGTCCGGATGTGCGCATGCGCTCGAAAACGCTGACCTCACCGCGAGGAAAGTAAGGCACGCTCAGGCAGAACACCGCGGTGAATCGATCCGGACGCATCATCGCAGCATTCCACGCATGGGTTGCACCCCAGTCATGACCCACAATCACGGCGCTGGGAATATTCAGCGCATCGAGCAGCCCGACCAGATCCCCTGCCGTATGCAAAGGCGTATACAAGGCTGCGTCGGATGGAGCTGAGCTGCGCCCACATCCCCGCATATCCGGAGCAATCGCGCGAAAGCCTGCTGATGCGACCGCTTTCATCTGTTGTCGCCACGTATAAGAGGTGTCCGGAAACCCGTGACAGAAAAGAACGACCGGCCCATCCCCAAGCTCCGTTACATGCAAAGAGATGCCATTCGCAGCGATCTCGTACTCCTTGAGTTCCATCGTCCCTCCACCTTCCATCATCACAGAAGAGGGACCTCGTCCTGTAGCCCGCAAGGATCAGTAACGACAAAACGCGCTGCTATTTACATACCAATCGTTCTGCTACGGCAACGCACAGTTTCTTGAAATCATCTTTTCGGTAAGTTGCGTCGCCCCCATCAAGCGGACCACCATCCGTTTCTCGCCACAAAAACGGCACCCGCATCCCGACAGATGAGGCACAGCAACAGGAAACCTGCTCTAAGTAGTGTCTGACGAATCGGTTCGTTGTTGTTTTTGTCTCTGAGGTTTTTGTCTCTGAGATAGGTCCGAGCTTTAGACGCTGCTGAAAAAGTCTTGTTTCGTTAAGGGCACGGCTTCAGAGGTTGCTGAAAAACTCCTCCCTCGAAGGAGCATGGCTTCAGCCATGCCATAAACCTAGCAAACGCAAGAGGCTTTAGCCCCGGAGGTACAGTCTGGGGACTTTTTCAGCACTCTCTTCAGCCGTGCCGTAAATGCTTGCCTTGCAATACGGCTTTAGCCGCTGAGGTACGTTTGCGGGCACAGCATAGCTTTGTCGAGCACCAACGGTGCGGCCACATACCAGCCCAGCCCGCAGGGCTGGGTATACGACCCACGACTACAAGAGGGCTGTAAGCCCGACACAAAATGATGCGACCACACCGCCGCAAAGGTTAGCGATATGACGATACAACCTGGAGCAGTTTCACTGTAGCTATACCCGAGGCTTCAGGTGCTATAGCTGTTTTTAGTAGTAAGTTTTGTGAGCAGTTACTACCGAGAAGCCGACTTCTCGGTATCGACCTCAAATGTCACTAAACTCATTCAAATAAGCTTGCAGTACATCCCGTTGCAAGTGGAGGGTGCCGCATCTTCCTTCGCGAACGATCTCGATGAGGCCGGACAGCTTCAGTTCGTGAACATGGTGCGACATCGTCTGGCTGGTGATGTTGTGCAACGCCACCAGGTCGCTGAACGAGATGTGCCCTTCGTTCGCGGCGATTTGCTTGAGAATCTCCACACGACGCGGCTCTGCAAGTACCTTGGCCACGTGGGCAAACTGCTTTGCGGGCAGCCGGTTCTTTGAATTGTTCGCCTTCTTTGTTGACACCTTCTTCGATCGCCTCTCGCTACATATCTGCACACTTAAACATGTTCACCTTTCATTAGACACGCTCCGGAGCATTCGCAAAAGGGATGCCCGTCCCCGCTGCACCTGACGCTTCACCGCGGCGGAACGCTGTCAGTTGTAGAGCTTCTCAGAGAGCTCCCATAAGCCTCTGGCCAGCTCGTCGTTGCGCCTAGGCTCTACCACTTTCGTAACTTTGCGGTCGGAGAAGTACTCTCCCGTGTAGGACGCGGCCTCGGGACTTGTGGCAAGCCAGATGAGAGTCTCGGCCCCCTTCTCCGGTGTTCGCGCGAAAATAGGACTCACCACGCTGAACGCCAACTTGATAAACCCGCCGTTTTCCAGTCCAAAGCCCGAATGCACGAAGCCCGGGTGAAAACAGTTGGCGGTGGCGCCGGACCCTTCGAGCCTTCGTGCGAGCTCGCGCGTGAAGAGTATGTTCGCGTACTTTGACTCTCCGTATGCAGCCCAGCCTGCATGCCCCGGTTCACGCCTGGCGATTCGGTCGAGGTCGAACTTGCCTATTTTGTGTCCCATGCTTGAGGTCGAGACGACGCGCGCCCCTTCCGTGCTCTTGAGGAGATCGAGGAGCGAAAAAGTAAGGCCGAAGTAGCCCATGTGATTGAGCGCGAACGTCATCTCAAGCCCGTCTTTGCTCAATTGGTAGTCTTTGAAGAGAGCCCCCGCGTTGTTCACGAGCACGTCGAGCTTCGTGTGGTTGGCGCGGAATTCGGCGGCAGCGCGTTTGATATCCGCGATGCTCGACATGTCCGCCACGATCAAACTGATGTTGTTGTCCCCCGTCGCCTTCTTCAATTCGGCAACGAAGCGTTCGCCCTTTTCCTTGTTTCGCGCGACGAGGACGATCTCCGCCCCTCGCTTCGCGAACTCGCGCGTGGCTGCTTTACCAAGCCCCTCCGTTGCCCCCGTGATAAGAAAGACTTTTCCTTGCAGATCTCCACTCATCGGTCCATCTCCTGTGTGCTGTCCGGTGTTTACATCGTTATTTGCCAATATTGCAGGCGTTGTATTGTCGACTCGGCTTCATGGCAGATCGTTGCGGACGCCCTTGATGAGCACAACGACTTACGGCTGCTGCATCTCGTCTATCCACCCCAGAGCAGTCGATGGTTCAACGCGGCTGGAGTCACCTGTTACCACTGCAACTCTGCCTTCGAAACTCAAATTCACGTTTGCTCCTGTCATCAAATGGTCGATATGTATCTACATATCGTAGCATGGGCAGGTGGTTTTGAGGCCCTATGGGGCGGTGCCGAGACGCTGTCTGTCACGGAGGTGTACGGTGCTTTGTTGTAAGACGTTTACAACGAGGTGCTCAAGCCGCCAACGGTTGCGCAACCGGTGAGGCTGCTTCCAAGTAACCTTGAGTACCGATACTCTCGATAAACGCCGTTCTGTTGACTGAATAAAACGCTCCAACCCCTCACCCCAAAGCATGATTTCCCCGTCTATCGCTAAAATCATCCAAAAGCATGACGACAAATCCCGCCTCCGCCCCGCAAAGTGTCTTCAAGTCCACCTCCACAGGAGCCTCCCATTGAAGAAGACCATCCTCACCTTCGGCCTCATCTCCGGCGTTCTTTCCTCCCTCCTGATGTTCGGCACCTTCCGCTTCCTCAGCGATATGAACCACGGCCAGAAAGCCCTGGTGCTCGGCTACGCCAACATCGTCCTCGCCTTTCTCCTTGTGTACTTCGGCATCCGTTCCTACCGGGACAACCTCGCCGGCGGCGCCATCACCTTCGGCCGCGGCTTCGGCATTGGCATCTGCATCACCCTCATCTCCTGCATCTTCTATGTCGTTACATGGGAGATCGTCTACTTCCACTTCCTCCACGGCTTCATGGACAGCTACTTCGCTGCCCTCATCCGGAAGGCCCAATCCACCCCCGGCACCCCCGAAGCCATCCAGGACAAAGTCGCCGCCATCCGCCACTCCCAACAGCTCTATCAGAACCCCTTCGTCAACGCCCTCTACACCTTCATCGAACCCTTCCCCGTCGGCCTCTTCATCACCCTGATCTCCGCCGCCATCCTTCGCAAAAAGCCCCAATCCACCCCCACCTCCATCCCCGCCACCGCATAGGTAGGCTCTGACGAATCACTTCTAGGGACCTTTCTCACATAGCCCCAAAAGGTTTTAGGGAGTGTCTGACGAATCGGTTTGCCCTTGTTTTTGCTTCTGAGATAGGTCCGGGCTTTAGCCCGGACCTTAAACCTCACCCCAAACTGGGCTTCAGCCCCCGGGATACGCTCGCTTTCATCCCACCACTTATTCCAAATCGAGCCAACCGATTCGTCAGACACTACCTAGCCTCGGGCTGTTGCTGTTCTTGTTGTCATCCCCGAAGGGGATCTGCTGCTGCACTTGCTCTACCGGATTAGCGTGGGGCTTTAGCCCCACGAATAAATACCGCCACAAAACGGGCTTTAGCCCTGGCCGCTGCTTTTTGCTTGAGCTAACAACCAAATTCAACCCCGGGAATATGCTGCAAACCCTAAAGCCAAACCGCTAGCTCCGCACAAACAACCCCGCAAAAAAACCATCACCCTGAAACCCCGGCCCCGGCAGCGTTCGCAGAAACCCATCCCGCACCAGTCCCTGAACACTCGCATCCGCAGCCAGCACACCCTGCTCCTTCAGCCCGTCCAAAACCGGCTCCAGCGAAACCCGTTCCACGCCCTCCACCGCAACCGACGCAACCACCTGCTCATTCTCCTCCGGCTCCAGCGAGCAGGTCGAGTACAGCAGCCGGCCTCCCGGAGCCAGCCGTCCTAACGCCGCCCCCAACAACGCTCTCTGCCGCTCCGCCTGCCGTGCCAAATCGCTCGGCCGCAGATGGTGCCGAATCTCCGGATTCCTCGCCAGCGTCCCCGTCCCGCTGCAAGGCACATCGCACAGGATCAAATCGAACATCCCCTCAGCTTCCGGCAACGCCGTCGCATCGGCCTCAACCGTTCTCACCTTGCTCCCCGGCGCATCCCGCTCCAGCCGTTCCGCGAGCGACTTCAACCGCCGCGGACTCACATCCGTCGCCAACACCTCCGCCTCCGGATGCCGCACCGTCAACATCAGCGTCTTGCCCCCCGGAGCCGCACAACAGTCCCAAATCCGCTTCGCCCCAGTCAGACTCCCAGCCGCCAACTCCGCTACCAGCCGCGAACCATCATCCAACCGTGGCAACGCCCCAATTTCACCGTCCGCCGCCCCAAACAAATCGCCGGCTTTCGGCTCCTGCTGGTCGTACTCACAGATCCCGATCGCCGCCGCGCGACCATAATTCGCCACCCAACGCTCCACCAGCCACGCCGGATGCCCCAACCGCTCCGCCACCGCAGCCGGCGTCTCAAACAGCGGTTTTCCCGCCGGAGCCTGCCGCGTCAGCTTGCGCAGAATCGCATTCACCATCCCCGCCGCATGAGCCTGTCCCGCCGCCCGCACCAGCTCCACACTCTCGCTCAACGCCGCATGAGCCGGAATCCGATCCATGTGCAACAGCTGAAACGCCCCCAACCGTATCGCCGTCATAATCGGCTGCGCCGGAGCCTCCGGACGCAACAGCAGCGGCTTCACCCGCGCGTCCAGCGCAATCTGCCACCGCAAAACACCCAACACCAGCGCAGTCGCCAGGTTCCGGTCCGCCTGCGAAAGCCCCGCCAGCCGACGTCCATGCAACAGGTCGTCGCTATGGTCGCTGGTCGTCGCAACCCGTTCCAGAATCTCAAACGCCGCCACCCGCGCCACGCTGATCTTCACCGCAGGAGTCGTCGTCACCACCGTCGGCGCCTTCACTCCACGCGACTGCATCGACCGTTCTCCAGGACGTTTTCCACCGCTCGGCTTACGCTGTTCCGTCAAGATTCTCACCCTGTTTCAACTGAAAGCCACGCACGAAGTCCATGCCGCTAAGTTGCTGCTTTCCTTCAAGTTGCACTTCATCCAAAACCAGCGTCGTACTCTCCGCCGCACCCACCAGCAGCGAACCACCCGACCAATCCAACTGCCCCGCGGCCAACCCGGAATCCACAGAAGCTACATGCATCCGATGCACCAGAAACCGCTTCCCACGGAACATCGCATGAGCCCCCGGCCACGGATAAAACCCGCGCCACCGGTTGTAAGCCTCCTGCGCCGTTTGCTCCGTCAAATCCAACCGCCCATCCTCGCGCGTCAGGATCGGAGCCAGAGTCGCACCAGCATGATCCTGTGGCTTTCTGACCACAGTCCCAGCCTCCAGTCCCGCTAGCGTCTCCAGCATCAACGGCGCACCAATCTCCGCAAGTGCAACAAAAAGCTCAGCCGCCGTCGCATCCGGCCCTACCGGCAACCGCCGCTCCAGCAGCACATCGCCCGTATCCAGCCCTGCATCCAGACGCATCGTCGTCACGCCCGTCTCCGTCTCGCCGTTGGCCACAGCCCACTGCACCGGAGCCGCTCCGCGATACTTCGGCAGCAACGAACCATGCAGATTGATGTTCCCAAACCGAGGCAAATCCAGCATCCACTGCGGAATAATCCGCCCATACGCCACCACAAGAATCGCATCCGGCTGAATCGCTTCCAGCCGCGCCCGCAACTCTTCGTTGGTCTTTATCTTCAATGGCTGCAACACTTCCAGCCCACGCTCCAGAGCCAGCCGCTTCACCGCCGGCACCTGCAACTCCAACTTCCGGCCCGCTGGACGGTCTGGCTGCGTCAGCACCAACGCAACCTCGTGCCCTGCGTCCAACACCGCTCGCAAAGTCGGCACCGCAAACTCCGGCGTCCCACAGAAAACCAGCTTCATTCCGTACCGCCTTGCGACTGCGTGGACCTGCCCACGCCTACCATTCGCCGTTTTTCTGGAGCTTCTTGATCCGACGCTTCACCAGGTCCTTCTTCAACCGGCTCAGGTGGTCAATAAACAAAATTCCATGCAGATGGTCGATCTCATGCTGCAACGCACGTGCCAGCAACTCTTCACCCTCTACCTCAAAGAACTCGCCCTTTACGTTCTGAGCACGAACCTTAACCCACGCCGACCGATGCACCTTCTCGCGAATCTCCGGCAAGCTCAGGCAGCCTTCTTCTTCCACCTGTTTGCCTTCGCGGTCGATGATCTCGGGGTTGATCAGCGCCAGCCGATCCTCAGGTCGTTCTTTAAAGCTTACGTCTATCACCGTGATTTGTTTGGAGATAGCAATTTGCGGAGCAGCCAGTCCAATGCCCTGCGCCGCGTACATGCTCTCAAACATCTCGTCTACAAGCTGTGCCAGCTCCGGGGTAAACTCCGTCACCTTCTCGCCCACTTTCGCGAGTACCGGGTCCGGATACTTCACTACCTCGTGGATCTTCAACTTCTTGGCGTTCGTCTTGGCTTCTTTCGCGCTCATCAGTTCAGTACGTCCGTATCTGTTCGCAGTAGCTGGTAAAGTTCCGGTGCAATTCCTTCAGGCTGTCGCCGCCAAACTTCTCGACCACCAGCCGCGCCACCGCCAGCGCGACCATCGCCTCGCCGGCAACTCCCGCCGCCGGCACCACACAAACATCAGAGCGCTCGTAGGCCGCTTTGGTGGTCTCCCGCGTCTCAAACGACACCGAAGCCAGCGGACGCCGCAGCGTCGAAATCGGCTTCAGGTATCCCCGCACCACAACGTCTTCGCCGTTCGAAATCCCGCCTTCGATCCCGCCGGCGTTGTTCCGCTCCCGGCTAAACCGCGTAAACTTGCCCGCCTCATCCGCCACCGGCTCGGCCTCATAGGCGATCGCGTCATGCACCTGCGACCCCGGCGACGACGCTGCCGTCACCCCGCGCCCCAGTTCCACCGCCTTCACCGCCTGCAGACTCATCACCGCCTGGGCCAACAGCCCATCCAGACGCTCGTCCCAGTTCACATGCGTACCCACGCCCGGCGGCAGCCCATGCACCACGACCTCAAATATCCCGCCAATGGTGTCCCCTGTCCGCAGAGCCAGATCGACCTCGGCCTTCATCCGCGCTTCCGACTCGGCGTCCACACAAGCCAGCAGCACGTCTTCCCGGCTGGCAATCGCGGCGATCTCGGCAAAGTTCGCCTCGCGCGACAGCTCCGCCGTGCCTACCCGAACCACATGGCTGGCAACCTCGATCCCCAGCGAGCGCAGCAGCATCTTCGCCACCGCGCCACACGCCACACGCGCCGCCGACTCACGCGCCGAAGCCCGCTCCAGCACATATCGCGCGTCCTTGAAGTCGTACTTCAGCGCCCCGGCAAGGTCCGCATGTCCCGGCCGCGGACTCGCCACAGCCTTATGCTTCTCGGCATCGCCCTCGCCAACCGGCAGAATCTCTTCCCAGTTCTTCCAATCCTTGTTCGCCAGCGTCATGGCAATCGGCGACCCGATGGTCTTGCCGTGCCGCACGCCCGACAGGATATGCGCTGTATCGCGTTCAATACGCATCCGTCCGCCGCGCCCATACCCTTGCTGGCGGCGCCATAGTTCGTGGTCGAGAAACTCCTGGTCGACCGGCACGCCTGCCGGAAGTCCGCTAATAAGGGCTACGAGAGATTCGCCATGGCTTTCGCCGGCTGTTGAGAATCGAAGCATCGAACCTTGATTATAACGACCTACCCCTCCCCCCGTCAGAAATGATGCAAATTCTTCAAGACAAAGGTCTTGGTCGTGTAATGCGCATGGCACCAATTGCCGGAACTGCGTAAAAACGAAAGCCCGACGAGTGGCCGGGCGGTACTTTTTCTGACCCCTCGATTATAGAGGGTGTGTCAAGAAGGACGCCGGAGAACCCTCTCTCCATGCTACGTTTCTAGTATGCAGGTGACTGTGGACATTCCGGATGAGATGGTTCAACGGCTTGCGCCTAACGGACAAGATCCGGTGCGAACCACGCTCGAAGCTCTCGCCATCGAGGGGTACCGCTCTGGGACGCTCACCGCTTCCCAGACTCGTCGCTTGCTGGGCTTTGAAACTCGCTATGAGCTGGACGGCTTTCTAAAGACACACAACGTCTGGGAGCATGCCTACAGTCTTGAAGACCTGGATCAAGACCGGCAAACGATGCAGCAACTCGAAGCCGAAGGCCGCCTGAAGGCATGATCGTTGTAGCCGATACAACACCGCTGAACTACCTCGTTCTGATTGGTGAGATTGAATTGCTGCCCGCTCTCTATCAAAGCGTGCTGATCCCGCAGGAAGTCCACCGGGAACTCCAAAGTCCAAAGACACCCGAAGTCGTTCGTGCCTGGGCCACGATGCTCCCTGCATGGTGTGAGATTCGCTCGCTCACTTCAACTCCAGACGCGACGCTGAACGAACTGGATGCCGGGGAGCGAGATGCCATTCAACTTGCGCTGGATACTGGCGTAGATACTCTGCTGATGGACGAAAGTGACGGACGACGCGCTGCGTTGCGCCATCACCTAAAGGTGACGGGAACCATCGCCATTTTGGAAAAAGCCGCGCAACGAGGCTTGATCGACTTTCGTTTGACACTGGGACGCCTGGAACAGACTAGCTTTCGCCTTTCTGCCAGCATTCGCGAAGAGTTCTTGAAGCGAAACCCGTAAAAGCCAAGCCCCACAGAAATCAACCAGACTGTATCGACCTACAATTCGCGATATAGCGCTTGGGAATTGAGCGAAAGTGTCGTGGCCGAAAGTAGGAAGGTATATCGCTAGTACAGGCGGCGTGGCAGGTTCTTCGACTACGCGTCTTGCAAAAAGCCGCAAGACGCTCCGCTCAGGATGACGGTTTTGTGGTGATTCAGTCGATTACAAAAGCCTGTAGGCCAAGCACGGACTTCAACTCTTGCTGTCATTTGGAGACGTTTCTTCTGCCAGATACGCCCGCGAGTTAAACAGTGGCCGATCCATCGATCGCACCCACTCCGTAACCTCGTCGGCAGACTTGCCTGCCGTCTTCGCCGCGGCAAACTCATTCCGCAACGTCTGGAACTTGGCCTCGAGATCGTCGAGTGCGCTCAGCAGCATCGCCTCCGGCGTCATTGGGAGCTTGGGTGAGCCGAACTCCAGCTTGCCGTGGTGCGCCAGGATCATGTGCTCCACCAGCAACCGCAGGCGGTCCGGGAACAGCTCCGGTTTGCCGCCCGTCTCCGCTGCCAAAGCCACGGCCTGGGCGTTCAGGGCGGCCACCTTTTCGTGCAGCATCCCCTGCGCGATGGAGATGTGGCCGATCAACTGCCCCTCAAGCGTGTAGCCGAAGTTCGACTTCCACGACAGCTCACGGATTTTGCCCACGTCGTGCAGAATCGCGCCCGTTACCAGCAACTCCGGATCAACCTCCGGATAGAAAGGAGCCGTCGCCAGGCACACCCGCACCAGCGTCAGCACATGCTCCAGCAAACCGCCGATCCACGCATGGTGCAACCGCTTGGCCGCCGGGGCTACCACAAACGACGGGCCCACCGCCGGGTCGTCCAGAAACGCAAACACCAGGGCGCGCAGATGCTTGTTCGAAAACGCGTCCACATACCCGCGCAGTTCGGCAGCCATCTCAGCGATATCGAACTGCGTCGTCGGCACAAAGTCCGCGGTGTCGATCTCGCTGTCCGCGGCCAGCCGCATCTTGCTCAGCGTGATCTGGAACTTGCCCTGGTACCTGGAGACCTGCCCCTGCACCTTGACGTAGCAGCCTTCGCTGCACTGCAGTACGGCGTCCGCGAAGTCGTCCCACATACGGGCCTCGAACTGGCCGGACTTGTCGGAGAGCGTCAGGGCAAGGTACTGCCCACTACTGCCCTTGCGCTCGCGCACTCCCATGGAGGCGATACAAAAATAGCTGGTAATGCTCTGGTTCTCAAACCGAGCAGCGTCTGCGATGTAGAAATCTTTCATGAGTACGACAAGAATACGCCGCAGACGGCAACGAAAAAAGAGAGATCGGATTTCAGCAGCAAGAACTCGCCACTGATCTCCAATCTCTCTTCTTTCTTATTTGATTATCCCGGTTCTAGTGAGGTGCAGGAGTCGTAGCAGGTGCGTTCGGCTCCGTCGAAGTTGCGGCCGGAATCGGCTGCCCCTGCGTCGGTGCTCCGGGAGCGGGAGTATCTGCCGCCGGCAGCGTCGTCTGATCCGCACTCGGTGTTGCCTTTGGTGTCGCAGCACCAGTGTTGGTCCGCAACGCAGCCGGTGTCGTACCAAGAGCCGGGTTCACCGTAGGTGCCACAGGCGTCGTGGTATCGACCGGCTTGGTCTCTTCCTGCAAGCGCTCCTTCGGTGCGCCCTTTACATGCTGTGGCTTTTTCTTCTTCTTCGTATCGCCGTTCAGGCCCAGCGGAGATGCCTGCAGCTTCTCGCTGGCGGTTGCCTGCGCATCCGCCTGAACCGGCCGAATGGAAGCCTTCGTCTCGGCCTTCACAACCTGGGTCTGCAGACGCTGCGTATTTTCCTGCTTCTGTACCTGGGCGTAACGCGTCTTACGTGCCACGGCAGCCTTCGGAGCCAGCGGGTCATCCTCTGAGTCCGCACCTGTTCCCGTCGAGATCGTCGTCGAACTGGTCAACGCCATTGCAACGCCGGGAGCTTGTCCAGCAAGCGCACCGTTGTTCACCGTCGAGGTCTCCAGCGGAGCGGAAGGAAGCGTGTTCCGTGGAGCCTCGCCGAAGCGAACCTTCTCCCGATGAATCCTTACCTTCTTCGTGGGGGCGGAAGCATTCTTCGCGCCGCCGCTCTTGGCAGCCTGGGCCTCAGCCTTCTCCTGGTTCTTTTCCGCAACCCGGGCCCGTGCGATGGCAAGTTGAGCCTGCGCTGCCGCTGCCCTTTGCTGCTCCGCACGCTGGTGGTTCACGATCTTCTTCTTAGGAGCCGGCGGAACATACGCCGTGAACACGGTCTTCGTGTCCTTCTTGCCGCTGCCGGAGTCCACAAAGCCAGGCTTGATGTCGATGTACAGCTCATCCCGTGCCTTGGTCAGGTACTCGCGCAATGCGGGTTGCAGGGCGTCCATGTACACGCCCTCCTGCACCTGCGGCTCAACCGCATCCAGAGGGGGAATGCCTGCAGCCTGATGGCTATCCACGCGAAGGATTACAAAACCCTGGCGCGTACGAATGGGAGCCGTAAAGCCCCCTGCCGCCAAAGGAAACGTCGCATTTTCCAGCACGTCACCCAGCGTTCCGCGCTTGAAGTCGCCAAGATCGCCGCCAGCCGAAGCCGTCGGGCCACCGGACGAGCTCTTCGCCAGATCCGCGAAAACCGCACCGGCCTTCAGCTTGGCTTCCAGATCGTTCGCCTTGGTCTGCGCCTCAGCTACCTGAGCGTCGGTTGCATTATCCGGAGTGGGAACGAGAATTTCGCTGAGATGAACCTGCTCAGGAACCTCGAACTCCTTACCGTGGGCTTCGTAATAAGCCTGCTCCTGCGCGTGGGTGAGGTTGATGCGACGACCAACTTCATCGCGCACTACCTGCTGGGTGATGGCGTTGTTCTTGATTCCCTGCTTGAAGTCCTCAAACGACGCACCTTGCGAGGCAGCCGCCTTTTCCAGGGCTTCCATGGAATCAAGATGATTCTGCTTACGAATCTCATCCAGACGGCGCATCGTCTCGGCATCACCGGTGATGCCGAGCTCCTTGCCCTTGGAGAGCAGGATCTGCTGGTCGATCATGTCGCGCAGCAAATTGTTCTGACGATCCTGAAAATCGGCCTGCGAAAGATTTTGCTGTTGCGCTTCCTGCAGAAGCTGATGCTCCGCCTGCTCATACTCGCTGCGCGTGATGATCTGATCGTTGACACGAGCAATCACATCTTCAACCACAGTCCCATTGGGCGTGATCGGCGCAGCCGTCGGTACGGGCGGAAGCTGTAGCGCCGGTGGAGCACCAAACGTGCCACCAGGAATCTGATAATTGGGCCGCTGGGGTTGCGTCTGCGCGTAAAGGGCCGAAGTTGCGCCGGTCGTTACTGCGATGAAAGCGACGGGGAGCAGCGCACCGGCAAACAGCCGGTTCCTGGAATTCTTGCTAATTTGCTTCTCGGTCATCCGTTCCTTTACGGCCTCGCCCTCATGTATATCGTCCCGAACGCATCCAAATCGGCTTTTTCGCCATTCCACGCCTATCGGCGTAGATCGTCAGCGAGTTATCCTTATTTGACTGCGAGGCGAGACAGAGGTCATCTGGCTCTCCCATTCTAAACGTGAATTGCCCTCCCCGCTTCGACCGATCCACGAAGCCGTTCCAACACATCCCCGCCTCGATCAGGCTAACCCGGCGGTGCTATACTCCGTCCAACTCACACGGCTTGAACGAAGTGCAGGTTTTGTGCGCCCTTCAAGCATCGAGGTCTCTCCAATTCCTATGGTCAATCGCACCCGTCGCGCAGTCTTTTCGGCAACAGTTTTCCTCGCAGCCTGTGGTATCGCCGGCTCGGTATTCGGCGGCGTCTCCGCACAATCGGCCACGGACGAATCCAGCCTCCGCGATTCCATGAAGGCCTTCACCAACGTCTACGCCGTGGTCGAGCAGAACTACGCCGACAAGCTGGACGGGGATAAGGCCGACAAAGCGATCTACGACGGCGCCATTCCGGGCATGTTGCACGTACTCGATCCGCACTCGAACTTCTACGACCCCAAGGCCTTCGCCCAGATGCGCGAAGACCAGCACGGTAAGTACTACGGCGTCGGTATGCAGATCCAGCCGCAAGGCGACAAGATCGTCGTGCTGGCTCCCTTTGAAGGAACACCTTCTTATAAGGCCGGCATCCGGCCAGGCGACGTGATTCTGAACGTTGACGGCAAGACCACCGAACACCTCGACACAGCTGCGGTCGCTTCCCTGCTCAAGGGACCTCGTGGGACGCACGTCTCCGTGACCATGGGCCGTGAAGGCTCCCCCAAGCCGCTGGTCTTCGACCTCGTCCGCGACGAGATTCCACGCTACTCTGTGGATATTGCGTTCCTCATCAAGCCCGGCGTCGGCTACATCCACATCACCAACTTCATGGAGACGACCTCGCATGAAGTTCAGGAAGCGCTCGACAAGTTTGGCCCAAATCTTACCGGCCTCCTCGTCGATCTCCGCGGAAACCCCGGCGGCCTCCTGAACGAAGCCGTCAACGTCTCCGACAAGTTCCTGCAGAAGGGCCAGATCGTCGTTTCGCAACGCGGTCGCGCCTTCCCAGATCAGGTCTATCGCGCCCCCAAGGGTACCGACGATAAGTACCCCATCGTGATTCTCGTGAATCGCAATACTGCTTCTGCTGCCGAGATCGTCTCCGGCGCACTGCAGGACCATGATCGCGCTCTGATCGTGGGCGAAACCACATTCGGCAAGGGCCTCGTCCAGACAGTCTTCCCGATCTCTGAAAACACCGGCCTCGCGTTGACGACGTTCCACTACTACACGCCTTCAGGACGCCTCATCCAGCGCAACTACGACGGCGTTTCGCTCTACGACTACTACTACGGTCGCGAGGGCGCGCTGCCTGCCAACAACTCGAACAAAGAGGTCAAACTCACAGACTCCGGCCGCACAGTTTACGGCGGAGGCGGCATTACGCCCGACGAGAAGATTCCGGAGCTGAAGTCCAATCACTTTGAAGACACCCTGCTGCAGCATTACGCGTTTTTCAACTTCTCCAAGCACTACCTCTCAAACCACACGGTAGCGAAGGATCTTGTTGTCGACGACGCTCTCATGCAGCAGTTCAAAGACTTCCTGAAGTCGGAGAAGGTCGATTACACCGACAAGGACGTTGCGGACAACATCGACTGGATCAAGTCCAGCATCAAGTCCGAGCTCTTCACCACGCAGTTTGGGCAAGCCATTGGGATGCAGGTTCGTGCTGAATGGGACCCCCAGATCAACAAGGCACTCACCTTTATGCCTGAGGCCCAGGCGCTCGAAAACCACACGCTGCCTTCGCAGCAGAAGACACAAACCGCCAGCCGTTAGTCTGGCTAGCAGCAAGAAAAGGGCCGCGCTAGATGCGTGGCCCTTTTCTTGTGCCCAACAGCGCACAGATATCTGGAGCGGGAGACGGGGATCGAACCCGCAACCAACGGCTTGGGAAGCCGCTACTCTACCATTGAGCTACTCCCGCTCGATGCTCCGATTATAACGCCTCCCGGCTTGAACCATGCTTCGTCTACAACGCGAAATGCGGTCGCCGCATGTTCGCGTTTCGTATAGGAACTGGAACATCCCAACATTCAGAATTAGCCCTCCCCCAGAGTCACGCCCAAGGCTCATACACCCGCGTAAATCCATGCTGCTCACGGCATAGATTTGCACATGGAATTATTTACCCACCGAGATAAAACAGTCGATTTCATTAAAAAAGAAATAGTTTGCCTATTGACATACGTACCTTCGCACTCGTAACGTTCGACCTCGTAGAAACTTTCATCCAGATTGCGTCCGCAGGAGAAGTTATGAACACACGTTCGATCGGCAATACGATCTTTGGCGAACACCTCACCAACGCCCGCGTCCTCATGAGACGCACCCCTCTATGGCTAGCGTGTAGCCTCGTCGTTGTTCTGCTCGCCTCTGCAACGCTGTTTGCGCAAACCGGCGGCGAAGCCGGCATTCAAGGCACCGTCGTCGACTCCACCGGTGCAGCTGTCCCTAACGCCACCGTTACGGCGACTAATGACGCGACCGGCGTTTCCACCACGCGCGTTTCTACCAGCGATGGCCTTTACACCATCTCCCCAATCATTCCTGGCGTGTATACGGTCACCGTCAAGGTCACCGGCTTCAAGATATTTCAACAGAAGAACCTAAGCATCGATGCACTCAAGCTCACCGGCCTGAACGTCAGCCTGCAAATCGGCACTGCCGCACAAGAGGTCACAGTCACTGATGCTCCGCCGGCCCTTGAAACAACCAATGCCGTGCTCGGCGCCGTTATGGAGAACCAGACCTACGCGAACCTGCCACTGCAGATGGGTGGCCAGCAGCGGGATCCGACAGCTTTTGCCGTACTTGTACCTGGCGTGCAGAGCGGCTCACGCGCTCCGATCATTGGTGGTACTGGAAACTATCTCGCCGCTGTTTACATCGACGGTATCCCTGTAACAACGATCAATCAGCAAGGCGACAATCGTGTCGTTTCCAACGCGCTCCCTGTCGAATCGATCGATCAATTCCAGGTCATCACCAGCACACCCGACGCGGAGTATCAAGGCGCAGGCATTATCAACTTCTCACTCAAGTCCGGCGGCAGCCAGTATCACGGCTCTGCGGCTACCTATGTTCGCGCGCGCATGTTCGACGCCTGGAGCTTTGCGTCCAAGGACGCAATGTGTCCCAACGCTGCAGGTGTAGTCGCGCAGTGCCCCAAACCGGATGAGCATCAGTCCGAGTACGTTGCCTCTGGCGGTGGACCTATCCCATTCTTGAAAAAGCATGGTTTCTTCTATCTGACCTATGACAAATATCATGGGCGCAGCGGCATCAATCCGAACTTTCTAACAATCCCGACAGCACAGATGCGCTTGGGTAACTTCAGCCAATTGACGTTTACACCTCCTCCCGTCAACAATGTTGCGCAGCCCTCACAGCCGCTACCGATCTACGACCCAACAACGAACGGCACCTGCACAACATTTGGCACCTCCTCAGTTTGTCGCGCACAGTTTGTCGGCAACATGATTCCACTGGCGGAGCAGTCGCCACTGGCCATCCAGATGCAAAGCTACCTGCCGACCAACTACGCCAATACGAACATTGTGAACAATTACTTCGGGGGCGTACCCAGCGGCTACGATAACTGGGAGATCGCAGGCCGAGCAGACTTTGATCTCACCCCGAAGCAACGCCTTTCCTACGTGATGGCCTATGGAGTTCGCAAGAACGTGCCATTTACGGTCGGAACGAACGCAGTGCCTGCAGTAGCTGGTGTTGTGCTTCCCCTGCCTTACACCGCAGGTGGTTATGCCACCATTACTCCGGTCATTACAGATATCGAACACTCGTGGCAGATCACCGATCATCTCGTGAATCAGTTGAAGTTTGCGTTCAACCGCTTCGGACAACCCATCACCAACCTTACCGATGGCGTCTCTCCCTACCGCGCAGCAGCAGACCTCGGCATCACCGGCCTCCCTGCGGGTCAGGCATCTACGGAATTCCCCGAAGTCAGCTTTGCAACAACAACAGCTGATCCATCACAGACAGCAACCTGGACCTCGAACGGTGCGAGCGGTGCCACCCAAACCACCATCCCCAACACCTTTACCCTGCTCGACAACTTCATGATCACGAAAGGAAAGCACAACCTTACGCTGGGCTTTACCTCACAGTGGCTTGAAGACAACGTCGCGGCACAGCTTGGATCTTCAAGCGTCTACCAGCTTGGCTTTTCCGCAAACTCAACAGCAGCCATCGTCGCTGGAGTCGTCTCTCCGAATGCTTCTTTGACAGCAAACAGCCCAGGGCCAAGTGGGTTCTCCTACGCCAGCTATCTGCTTGGCGCTGCGAGCCAGTCCAATGTCGGCCTACAGGCAGTAGCGGAAACCGGTGGACGTTATCACGACACCTCACCCTACGTGGAAGATGTTTGGAAAGTGAAACCGAATCTCACCATCAACATCGGCCTGCGCTGGGATTACTTCCCGCCGTTTCATGAAGTGGAGGACCGCTGGAGCTTCATGAATCCGAAGCTTATAAATTCCATTACGAACACGCCCGGCGAGTTGCAGTTCGCAGGAAACCATGGTGGTCCGGGTGTAAGCTGCGGTTGCCGCACCCCTGTCAATACATGGTGGAAGAACTACGGCCCACGCATCGGCTTTGCCTACTCCGTCAATCCGACTACCGTGATCCGCGCGGGCTACGGCCTGGTCTACTCCATCGGTGGCGGCGTTGGTGGCCGCGGCGGAGCAGGAACGGGTACAGGTCAAACTGGCTTCAACATCTCCGCGACAACTCCTACAGAACTCACACAGACGTCTCAGGGTACCGTTGGGCCTTCGTACTACCTGAACAACAGCGCCACTTTCAAAACACTCAACCTTGCCAACATGCAGTACGGCGGACCGGGCTTCACGCTTCCCTCGTTGCCACAGCAGAATGCCGCAGCGCAGACTCTACTGACAAGCTACTACGGAACAACGGGCTCAACCGGTACCGGCCCAGGCTATGCTGATCCGTACCTTTCCGGGCGCGCTCCAGAGTTCGCTTTGTTCAACGCTGGCATTCAGCAAGCGCTTACCAGCAATCTGACACTTACCCTGAACTACGCAGGCACCCAAAGCCACTTCCTGTTGACTGGTGGGACCAATCCTCGCGGCTACTGGTCTAACCAGCTTGACCCACGTTATCTAGTTGCATTGGGCGGAGTAGCCGACTCCACTGGTAAGGCTCCTGTTCTAAGTGCTTCGGCAACGCCTGCAAACGTAGCAATCGTTCAGAACGCACTGCCAGGCTACGCACTTCCCTATGCAGCCATATCTTCCGCAGGTGCCAAGGCTTCGATCGCACAGACCTTGGTGGCCTTCCCTCAGTACAACGGACTCTCTGACACATGGGGCCAGAACGTGGGGAACATCAGCTACAACTCGTTACAGGCTTCACTCGCACAGCGGGAGTCGCATGGTATTTCCTTCACCTTCAACTACACCTACTCCCGCAACATCGGCGACGATGGTACCTTCCGCTCTGGCTTCAACCTGCCCTCGGGTTCGGTCTCCGGAACGTCTCAGGCCTTCCATCAAAACCGCATCGAGCGTTCTTTGACCACCACCGATATGACGCACAATATCTCGGCCTATGGCTTGTGGAAACTACCGTTCGGTAGAGGCAAGATCGGTGGAGATCACTTCCTCGTACGCGCACTCGCCGGCGACTGGCAGATTTCCACGATCTATCAGTTCACCAGCGGTACGCCTTTTGTGCCCACTTACAGCGGTTGTGTAGCAACCCTCGGCGGAACTTGCGAACTAGACCTCGCCCCGAACTACACCGGCAATGGACGCCTTCCGGCTAAGGGTTACCGTCGGTTCTCGACACAGTACATCGATCCCAGTGCCTTTAGTGCACCGACGTCCTTCGCGACAACAACTGCCGGTGCGACTATCACCACGTCTCTCACTAAGATTGGCAATGCCCCTCGCACGGCGCCTTACGGTCTTCGTAACCCCTACTACTGGCACGATGATGTCAGCCTACGTCGTTCGTTTGACCTCGGCACACCACGTGTCAAGTTCATCGCCGAAGTAGACTGCCTCAACGTAGCTAACCATGCCACGCTGTCGAATCCAACTCAGGCCTGGGGAGTTAAGGGATCAGCCGCTTACACTACCTTTGGCCAAATCACAGGAGCTCAAGCCAACGCGCGTGACTTCCAGTTTGCGGGTCACATCACCTTCTAATGCTCTACAACTCCTACAAGCCTCGGACGCATACCATCGCCTCCGAGGCTTTTGTTTCTTCCCTACAACGCTACGCCGATTGCTCCGGAGCCACTTCGTTATGCAAAGCTCAACCTACTTCCGCACCTACCTCATTCTTTCGCTGACCCTTACTACGACATCTCTACTGGCTCAGGGTTATCCAACCGCTAAAGACACACGTTCTCCTGCCAACATGCCCACAGCAAGCGAGCTCAAGAACCCACCTACTTCGTGGATCGACAAAGACACCGGTCATCGCATCGTACGACTTACTCGTGAACCTGGCTCGGCAAGCTTCTACTTCAACGTCAACGCCTACACCCCTGACGGCAACGAGATGATCTACACCACGCCTGAAGGCATCTCGGTTCTCAATCTCAAGACGCTTGCAACAAGATCAGTCGTCTCCGGAAAAGTGCGCGCCATCGTCGTCGGCCATAAAACGCAAAGTGTGTTCTACATCAAACCGGAAGAGAATGCTCTCTACGCCACGAACGTAGATACAGGGGCCACACGAATGCTCGGCAAGGTTCCGCCGCACGGCAGCATCTCCACAGTCAACGCCGACGAAACCCTGGCAGCCGGAACCTATGACGAAGTAAGTGCACCGGAAAAGCAATACGGAAACCAAGCCCAAGGCAAAACCGAACAACTCCATGCGCTCGATCAGCCAGCCAACAAAGGCGAAATGATGGTTCGTCGTCTCGCGGCGCGCATCCCTCTTGTGATCTTTACGATGAATTTATCCACCGGCAAGATCAATCCCCTGCTCCATAGCACGGATTGGATTGGCCACATGCTCTTCTCCCCTGCCGATCCCACGCTCCTTATGTACTGCCACGAAGGTCCCTGGCAGGCGGTGGATCGTATATGGACGATCCACACCGACGGCACGCACAACCAGCTCATGCACCAGCGTCACATGGCTATGGAGATCGCCGGCCACGAGTTCTGGGGTTGGCAAGGCGACACCGTTTATTACGATCTGCAAACACCTAAAGGCCAGGACTTTTTTCTTGCATCACTCAATCTAACAACCGGCGAGCGCACCTGGTACCACATGGATCGCAATGAGTGGTCGATCCATTTCAACGTCAGCAAAGACGCAACACTATTCGCCGGAGACGGCGGCAATCCCGGTCAGGTTGCGAAAGCACCTGACGGCGAATGGATCTACCTCTTCCATCCGGAGATCATCAAGAATATTGGCTTGGCGAATAAAGACTTCGTAAACCCGGCAGTCCTTCATGCAGAGAAACTCGTGAACATGAAGAAGCACAACTACACCCTGGAGCCCAACGTAAGCTTCACCCCCGACCAGAAGATGATTATCTTCCGATCTAATATGTTCGGCCCCACCTATGTCTTCGGTGTAGAAATAGCAAAGCCATAGATCAGAATAGCTGCAATACCCGGTCGCAACACTATAGTGTTGCGACCTTTTACTTTACGTGATTCGCTATCGGGCTGGCAGGACTAGCGACCATCCGCTTCAACTCACTCGATGCCAACAAAAATGCTCCGACGCCGTAGTTGTAACTCGAAGTAGGCAAATAAAACGCCGGCTCTGCGCCCGTCTGTTGAATGCACCCAAGCCGCCCGTCTGCGTACACATGCAGCAGGAGCCCGCGCCAGGCCTTCTCGATAACCGGCTGGTACGTCTTGCGATCAAGCACACCTTCGTTCACTCCCCAGGCCATGCTGTAAACAAATAGAGACGAACCAGAGACCTCAGGCAGCGGAAAGTGCTCCGGGTCAAGCAGACTTGCATGCCACAATCCATCGGGACCTTGTAGTGCGGCGACCCTCGCCGCCATCTCTTGCAACTGTTCAACGTAGAAGGGACGCCTCGCATCATCTTTGGGCAAATACTCAAGCGTGCGAACCAAGCCGCCCATCACCCAACCCTCTCCACGCGACCAGAAGATCTTCTTCCCGTTCGCGCCACGCTTCGGGATATAGCTCGCATCGCGTGCATAGAGATGCTCCTCTTTGTCATAGAGCAATGCGGATGTCTGCTGCCACTGAGCATCCAGATAGTCGATGTACTTATGGTCCCCCGTCACGGCATACATTCGTGCCCATACCGGCGGCGCCATAAATAACGCATCGCACCACCACCACGGGATACGCGGATCGCCTTCCTTCAGGGTAGCCAATCCGATCACCGAATCCAGATCAGACCGCGACGGTGCAACCATTTTGGGGTCTGCTTTCTTTCCCTGACGAAGAGCGAGTTCCAGATAGGTCTGCGCTACGCTCTGATCATCTGCATTCGGTAATCTATTACGAAGCTCGAAGTTGAACTTCTTCCCCATCTCCATCATGGCATCGCGATACTTTGGATCGCCAGTCTCGTCTGAGGCTGCCATGAACCCGCTATACAACACGCTCCACGTCCATATCCGATCAAAGTAAGGCTGCGATCTTGCAAGCTGCCAATCAGCTACCTTACGTGTTGCTTTGTCGATATCCGCAGGGCGAAGCGCAGAAGACAGATCACTTGCCAACGCTCCGCCATCAACTGGAGCATCGCCAAAATGTCGCGAAGTGTCCTTGTCCACATCAAGCTGCTGTTGCGGTGTTGGAGCAGGATACTTCTGCGCCACGCTTGCGCCGAAGGAGCTGCAAAATATCACAGCGGCCGAAAGTGCCTTGATCTTCATTCCTGAACCGGTCATAAATGTATCGTCCTTATAGTTACTTCACGCTCGCCTCGGGCAGGCCAGTTATGTTTTCACTATCGTGCAGGGTCACGGCGCTTCCGTCCGCAATCACCAACGAATTGTCACTGAACGTCCAATCCTTCGCATTGCTGATCTGTCCAGCAGTCTGAGCTTGCACCTGGAAGTGATCCAACGCAAACCGCTCCAATGGGGCCGAAGGATAAGCTGTTATATCAAAAACCTGCTTCGCGCCTGTCGCCTTTATGTTCCATATATGAACGTCATGGAAATGGGGGATGCCTTGTGATTCCGGAACCGATGTAGCAAGCACTTTGTAGTACGCCGGATAGCCCGTCATGCCATCAGGAATCTTGGCATAGCTATAGCTGGGGTTCCAGTTCATCGTTACTTTGAAAACAACTGGCGTATCGATCATGGTGAAGTCGTGAATCCGGATATTCTCTGCAAAGCCGCCGCGCGTATGAGCCGATTTAAAAAGAATTCCGTTCGGTACGCCTTTCAATGTAGTAATGCCATACGCTTCGATATTTCGAAAGCCCCCCGATGTCTCGCTCCCTATCGTTACTCCGGCAGCACCTTCTCGCACAATCGAATCCCGCAGAATAATATCTTCCGTCGGACGATTCACACGAAGCCCATCTGAGTCTCGTCCAGCTTTCAAGCACAGCGCATCATCATTCACTGCGATATCGGCGTGCTCCACCAATACCTTTCGGGATGAGTCGATATCAATGCCATCCGTACTTGGGCCATGGCCGCCTTCGTTGTTGCGGATCGTAATTCCATCGACCGTCACATCGTGAGAGAAGCAGATGTGAACCGTCCAAAAGCCTGACCGTTTCAACAACAAGTCGCTCAACTCAATGTCAGAAGAATCATAGATCTGAATCAGCCTTGGTCTCTGCGCATCATAGTCAGCGGCCCACCGAAGCCCCTTTTGGTCATCGACTTTGCGTAACGCCCAATAGCCATCCCACCAGATCTTCCCATCGCCGTCGATCGTTCCGCCGCCGGTGATTTTCACCCCGCCCTGCTTGTAGACATTGATCAGCGCAGCCGGCCAATCCATTTCGATGCCCGCCACGCGTGTCGGCATGATCGGATAGTCCACCAGCCGCTGCGAACCAAGCAACGTTACTCCCTTATCAACCTGGAGTGTCACTCCACTCTTCAAGAAAATAGAACCGGTGAGATACGTACCCGCGCGAAACGAAACCGTTCCACCGTGTGTTGCCGCCGCATCAATGCTGCGCTGAATAGCCGCAGTATCTAATGAGACGCCGTCACCTTTGGCTCCATAAGATTGCACGTTGTAGGTAGCAGCCCGCGCGCTGAAGTTCGCAAGGGCGAACATCGCGAAGAGCACAACAAGCCGCTTGTTCCATCCGTGCACACGACTAAAGAACGTCATCATTTATTTCGCCTCCATAAGACGCACCGTTCCAAGTAAGCCGGACGGAAGAGGCTTCATCGTGTCCATACCCATCGGGGTAAACCGCTCCCCATAACGTGCGTTTAGCAATCGAAAGTCCAAGGGCTCTCTGCCGGCAAGAAGATTGACGGCGGTGTTCGCTACCTCAATATCGATCTGGTTATCACCGGCATGGAGATATCCTGTCACGTCCAACACGTAAGGCGCACCCCACAAGGAACCAACGCGCTGTCCATTGATCGTGACAACTGCTGCTTCGCGAATAGGGCCTTCCAATAGAGCCCGCATCCCACTCTTGATTGCGGGATCAGCGATCACTGGTGAGCCTTCGCCAAAGTCAAGCTTGAGCATCTTTGCACCATCTAGATCAGCACTTGTGAGAGATACCGTCTTCTTATAGGTAGCTCTGCCGGAGAAGAACTCCATCTTGGGGTCGTCGGTCCAGGAGTGAGCGGCGTCCATCCTTTTTTCAAAGGCCGGGGTCAATCCAATAGCCGGAAAATGAACGACCCAGTTGTTCGTCAAATCGGCAAGAGTACTTTCGTGCAAGCCAGGAGCAGCTTCATGCTTGCCTATTTCGGTGTCGCTGAATATCACGATTGCCGATTCATAGGGAGCAAGATGAAGTGCGACGCTTCCTCCATCAACAGCCACCGATTCGCCCGTGACCGTATTCCATCTGGAGGCAAACTTACGTGTACTGCGGAATGTAGCGTTCGTTGTCACCGTTTTGTTACTAGTGTTCGCTACAAAGTAAATGTCTGCATCGTCAAGCTGGCGATGGATAAATCCGATATCAGTTGCTGTAGGCGATAGCTGTACATCTGGTTTAGCCATGCCTGCTAAAGCTGCACCGACCCCACCATCGTCTGTGACGAATTGAACGCCGTCCCGCTTCATCATCTCCTGAGCGACCGTCTTTACCGTTGCGCTCACTTCAGCCGCATGTTCAAAGCCAGGGGCACAATCAGGAACCGATCCGTCGACGATCACCTTGCCACCATGAAGAACATACTCATCTATCAACTTCAACGTCTCCGGGGAGAGTCGCTCTACATGCGGAAGAATAAGTACAGAGTAAGGAATCCCCACCTTCTGGATCGCTTCAGCATCGATGTAGTCGAAGTTGTGCCCCGTGGCCAGCACTTGCTGCGTCAACGCGGGTGTAATGTACTTCGGCATATTGTCAGAAAGACTAACCTTGCCCATCATGAACTGAGAGTACGCATCGTCGTTCGGCAGAAAGATCGCGACATCATTGGCAGCCTTGCCTTGTCGCAACAAGTAGCTCACGCGCTGCATATACTTCATGACATCCGGCATCACGCTCCACCATGGATTGTGATCATTGAATACTGCCGCCGCATAAAACGACCATCCCGGCTCGGCAACTCCAGGAGGCGTATACGGCCATCCATGCCCGACCAACTGATTCACGCCTTCCAGAAAAAAGCGATCCGCTTCGGCCTTCATATCCAACGGGGTCGCTCGAAACGCTGGCGAATGCAGCCACGTCCAGGTTTCAGCTGACGTAATCGGACGACCATAGAGATGGCTTGCCGATGTTGCCCAACGTGTATAGGAAAACCGATCCCGCTGCGGACCTTCACCCTCGGGTAAAGCAACGAGACTATTGCTCGACAAAGACACCGCGGGGTCGCCGTATGTTTGAGAACGAAACCGAGTGCCGTGAGCTTTTGCCCAATCATCGACGGTAGTCAGATACCGCTCATTGATTAATTCTGTGAGCGTCAAACCCCAGTCGTGGCGCACCTCTGCGCTTACTTCGTCAGTTCCGCTTGTCAGCTCCGGAAGTAGCGGAATCAGATCATAGCCACGTCGTTTTTCAAACTCCGCAGGAAGATCGTCCGTCCAGTCCGCACCATAGACTTCGAGGCTGTCGCTGAAAACCGCATACGGCGGCTTATCGCCAAAGGCCTGCATCAGACGATCCCCTACTGTCTTCAGATGATCGTCCACAGCAATCTTGCTGAAATGGTCGAGCACGAATCCATTGGCATCAACCGCCGCTCTTTTTACCTGCTGCCCAGTACGGCTCGCGATATAAAACACAATGACTCGTGGCTTTGAGGAAGCCGCGACATCAACTCTTTTCTCTCCAACATGAAAGCCAATCTGCTTTAGACCAGCAGCGTCATACCGCTTCGCGCTTCCATCCCCAGCAAATACAGCGATGAACTTCTCACCATTCTCCAGTGCAGGCGCAGCGAGCGATCTGCTCCCTCCAGCCAGATCCTTCGTCACAACCTTAATTCGTGCAGCGGCTTCATCGATAGGGACATGCGCTCCTCCATAGGGCCATCCAGATGCCAGCGTCATATCTATCCGCATCCCATTGGCATGCGCCACACTGGAAGCAAAGCGTACGGCATCGATAAAGTCATCGGAGAGGTACGGCAGGTTCCGAAACCCCTTTGCCTTATCATCAAGCGCCATTGGATAGACCGGCTGAATTTCAAAGCCGCCTATGCCACCCGCCTTCATGGCCAGGATCTCGCGCTCCAACTCGGGCTTCGTCACAGCCGGCCCAAACCACCACCATCGCATCATCGGACGTGCGTCGTCAGGGGGATTCAAAAAATACTGCTGCACCTCCGCGATCTTTTCTGCTCCAGTGGTCGGCGTTCCTTGCGCCAACGCGATCGTGGCAGAAAAGGAAGCAAACATAGCCACGATCAAGGCATGTCGTAAAACCATGCTTCGAGTATTTTTCTTGAGCGTCATGCCCTGCCCCCTAAGCCCATGTTCCGGTCCTTCATCGCGCATCCTCTTACTTTATGGCCAACACCGCTGGCGCACTCTGAGCCAGTGCGGCAACTGGTATCGTTGCATTCAGGATTGGCTGAGCAAGCCCTTGCAGCATGGGCTTCTGTCCGGATGCCGCAAACATATCGAAGAGAACAAGCTCGTTGCTCCCCTCATGCAGCCAAGGCCCGGGGACAAACAACGTCTTCTGAGGACCTTCATTCCAGTAGCGCCCAATCGCATGACCGTTGATCCACAACACACCTTTTCCCAACGCACTTACATCGAGAAAGACATCACCCACCTTACTCAGCCGGAACGTGGCAGAAGCAAAGTGGGGGCCGCTGCTCATCGCCTTGTCTTCATAAGAGTTTCCCACTTGCCGCCACATCCCTGCTGGATCATCCATAGGCAACGAGTAGTTATTCCACCCCGTCAGCGGCATCCCCGCAAGACTCACATCCTGCGTAATGCCCTTGGTCTCACCACGCATCATCCTGGTGGAGTTGATACGACCGGAGTTCTCCACCAAAATATCCAGCCGCTGTCCCTTGTTCGCTTTCAACGCAATGCGATCCTGCTTCAATCTGCGATCAACCGTGCCGACAAGCTTCCCATCCACATACACCTGCGCATAATCATGCACCTGGTTCAAGACGAGCGGCCCATCCGCATCGGAGGCCAGCACCTTGCGGTATAGAACATAGCCATAAGCCTGCCCCATCGCTTCCATCGTCATCGGATTCACTGACTCCTGCGCCTTCGGCAAGTGCTCCCACAACGATGTCGCGTGCTCCACAGCAAACGGTGAAACTGTCACTACCGGCGGAGGCTCTGGTACCGGCGGTAGCGGCTCCGCCGCATACTTGGCCAGCACCTCACGATAGGCATAGAACTTCGTTGTCGGATGCCCCGCTTCATCAAGCGGAGCGTCATAGTCGTAGCTCGTCACATCCGGCAGATAGTTCCCACCCGTCCAGCTTGCGCCACTCATAAAACCAAAGCTGGTGCCACCATGAAACATATAGATGTTCAGCGAAGCTTTGTGCCCAAGAATGTACTTCAGGTCTTCCACCTGTTTATCGATCGGTCTGGTCTCATGCGGATGTCCCCAATGATCGAACCAACCTGGCCAGTACTCCGTAGCAAACAGTGGCTGCCCAGGCCGCTCCTTCTCCAGTGCCGTCAGTCCCTGCACCGCCCCCCCCGTACCGAAGTTCACTCCTGAATAAACTCCATCGAGTTCCCCTGAAGCTAGACTCTTAGAAGGATCAACCGTGTACAGCATCGCGCTGGTAAATCCCGCGCCCACAAAGATCGACTTCATATGCTCCATATACTTGTGGTCGTTGGAGAAGTTCCCATACTCGTTCTCCACCTGTACCGCGATCACCGGACCGCCGCGCTCCACCTGAAATGAAGCAACCTCTTTGCCTAGCCGATCGATCCAGCGCTCCACGGGACGCATGAACGCGTCATCGTTTGTACGCAGCGCCGTGCTCATCTTAGGATCAGCCAGCAGCCACGACGGAAATCCGCCAAACTCCCACTCCGCACACGAGTAAGGTCCAGCACGCAGCAGCACGTTCAAATGCTCTTGTTGAGCCAGACGAAGAAACGCCGCCAGATCGTGATCGCCGGAAAAGTCGTACACCCCCGGTCGTGGCTCATGGACGTTCCAGAAGACGTACGTGGCGATTGTGTTCAGCCCCATCGCCTTGGCCATTTCCATTCGGGCCTTCCAGTACTCATGCGGGATGCGCTCGTAATGCATCTCTCCGGAAAGTATCTGGATAGGCTTGCCGTTCAGCTCGAAATGATCCCCCACCACAACCAGCCCGCGCTTGCTTTCATTGGCCGCCTGCGCCACGCTGGGCACAGTCGAAATTCCACCTATCGCAATGCCGATCAGGCCCGCAATTACCAGCTTCCACGTTCGCGCATCTCGCTTGAACCAGACCGGCGCACTTAGACGAGAGGAGCCGAGCAAGCCCTCCGGATGATGACTTGTTTTCACGTGCAAACTCTACGCAGTCCGGCCACATATTGTCAATAGGAGAACTATTTC
>Ga0302305_1000196_pt1 | contig 40660 bp, 31 predicted proteins | sample III_Palsa_E2_3_FD_198764 | JGI IMG/M metagenome (GOLD analysis project Ga0302305, IMG submission 198764) | Peat permafrost microbial communities from Stordalen Mire near Abisko, Sweden - III_Palsa_E2_3 | ecosystem: Environmental > Terrestrial > Soil > Palsa > Peat permafrost | place: Sweden... | reverse complement strand
ACCTCATCGGCGACGTAGACCCCATCAAGGCCGCACGCTCCGGCCACGAGCTCGGCTCCGAGCTCACCATGCACTACGGCCTCCTACCCCGCGCCAATCGCGGCATCTTCGCCATCAACGAAGTCCCCGACCTCGCCGGCAAAATTCAAGTCGCCCTCTTCAACATCATGCAGGAAGGCGACGTCCAGATTAAGGGCTACCCCGTCCGTCTCGAGCTCGACGTAGCCATCGTCTTCTCAGCTAACCCCGAGGACTACACCGCCCGCGGCAAAATCGTCACGCCCCTCAAAGACCGCATCGGCAGCGAAATCCGCACCCACTACCCCGAGTCCATCGACGAAGCCATCAGCATCACCGAGCAGGTAGCCTGGACCGCCCGCACCTACGAGCCCAGCAACACGGCCATCCAGAACATCATCATCCCGCACTACATCCGCCAGATCGTCGAGCAGGTAGCCTTCATCGCGCGCGAAGACAAGAAGGTCGACAAGCGCAGCGGCGTCTCGCAGCGCCTCCCCATCAGCACGATGGAACTAGTCGTCTCCAACGCCGAACGCCGTGCCTTAATCCACGGAGAGTCCCTCGTAGTCCCACGCGTAGGCGATATCTTCGCGGCGCTCCCCGGCATCACCGGCAAGATCGAGCTAGAGTACGAAGGCGAAATGAAGGGTGCCGACATCGTCATCCGCGAGCTCATCCGCCAATCCGTCGCCAACATCTACGACACCTACTTCGCCGACACCAACACCCAGCAGATCGAACAGTGGTTCAATCTAGGCGGTGCCGTCGAGCTCAACGACAAGCAGCCCGCACAGTCCGTCTTCACCGAGCTCCACACCATCCAGGGTCTCTTCGAAAAACTCACGCCCCTGAAGATCAACTCCCGCACCCCCGTCGAAGTAGCCGTCTCCGCAGCCGAATTCCTCCTCGAAGGCATGACAGCCCACAAGAAAATCTCGCGCAGCGAAGCCCGCACCTTCACCGCCGGCGAAAAACGTCGTCGCAACGAAGAAGCCGCCAACGTAGGCGAGCGAGCCCGCGAACGCCTCCAGGACCGCGACATCGACGACATAGCCCGCAACCGCACCCGCCGCGGCTTCAACTAGAACGTTCCGGAATTCAGGCGGCATTTTTGATCGCTAGCTCCGAGTGCTGCTGTAAAAAAATGGCGATAGCAGAGCCAATTCGTTGAGCCAAACGATAGCGCCGCCGTCTCGACACCGGAATGATGTGTCAAGTTTTTTCAATCTCATTTCGGCAACAGGCTCAGCAATGTTGCTCATCAACATTTCACGTTGAATTTTGCCGACGCTCTCGATCTGAACGAACCATGCCTTCGTGAGCGTCACCGCCCTATCAACTTCGCAGGGAAGCAACGCGATATTATCGGTGGCGAATTGTGTGGCCACCGAAGGATAAATCACACCCGAGGCGCGTTCAAAACCGTCGGACGGTTCATCGAAGTCTCGCATACAGTACTTCGCCAAAGCGATGCTCATCCCATACTGATCCTCTTCTCCGTCTGAAACCGCCCTAGTGAATACCCTTGAAGTCCAGTCACCTATGTGGGAAATCATTGGATTTGAATCTTCAACATTCATCCAAGGTTGACCGGCACGAAACGCACCGCTGAGGTCGGGGTGACTGAAACCCATGTGGCTCAACAATAGCGGTTGGTCGACTGTCCATTCGCCAATCACGTAAAAGTCACCGGGCTTCACGTAGCACTCATACAAGCACCCAATATCGAAGTCCTTCTCGTTTTCATGGGCCGGTAGGGAACAATAGAAGAGCGACTGGCCTACCGCATTAAGACGGCCTCGTTTGTTGACACTCTCCTGCGGCGGATAACTTATAAGCGACCGATGACGTGGCTTCATAGCAATCTGAGCAATATGCCTCGCACGATAAAGTTTTTTACCGGGCGTCAAGTGCGGAAGTCCGATACGAGTACCCCGATTGAGGTCCCTTAGAGACTCGACCAGTGCATCAACGGAAGCACCATCTTTCTCCATCTGCTCGATGGCGGCTATTCGGCGCTCAAAATCCTCCAACGTCGTCGGGGCACAAATCGGTCCTTTCGGTGTGGGGCAAATGACCGACATATGGCAAGTTTACAGAGCCTCCCGAGCACATCCCTTTGCGCATGAATGTAATGGCGATGCAAAATCATTGTGATGCCCGAACTCCCTGACATCACGGCCTACTTAACCGCCCTCGCCCCCCGCGTCCTCAACCAGCCCCTCGAGCACCTCCGCATCGCCTCTCCCCTCCTCCTCCGCACCGCGATCCCACCCATCACCTCAATCGAAGGCCAACCCATCCGCGCCCTCCGCCGCATCGGCAAACGCGTCGTCTTCGCCTTCGACGACGAACTCTTCCTCGTCCTGCACCTGATGATCGCCGGCCGCCTCCACTGGCGAGACCTCGCCACCAACAAGCCCCGCCCCACCCTAGGCGGCCGCAACAACCTAGCCGCCTTCGACTTCCCCAACGGCACCCTCACCCTCACCGAAGCCGGCACCAAGCGCCGCGCCTCTCTCCACCTGGTCCGTGGCGAATCCGCGCTAGCCGACCTCGACCCCGGCGGCCTCGACCCCCTCGCCCTCACCCCCGAAGCCTTCCAACAAACCCTCACCACAGAAAACCGCACCCTCAAGCGAGCCCTCACCGACCCGCGCATCCTCTCCGGCATCGGCAACGCCTACTCCGACGAAATCCTCCACGCCGCGCAACTCTCACCCCTCGCCCAAACCCGCAAGCTAACCCCCGAAGAATTCCAACGCCTCTACGCCGCCACCCGCGACACCCTCGAAACCTGGGTAGCCCGCTTCAACGCCGAAGCCCAAATCAAGTTCCCCGAAAAGGTAACCGCCTTCCGCCCCGAGATGGCCGCACACGGCCGCTTCAATCTCCCCTGCCCCCGTTGCGGCTCGCCCATCCAGCGCATCCGCTACGCCGACAACGAGACCAACTACTGCCCCACCTGCCAGACCAACGGCAAAGTCCTCGCCGACCGCAGCCTCTCCCGCCTCCTCGGCTCCGACTGGCCCCGCACCCTCGACGAGCTAGAAGCTCTCCGCAAAAAATAACCAGCCGAGCTCGAAGCCCCGAAAAAAGTAGCCGCCCTCGAACCCTCAAGCGCAAGGCACGCCGCCTCCACTACTATTCCTCCATGCGCCTTCCCACCCTCGCTCTCGTCGCGCTAATCTCCTCACCCCTCGCGCACCCCCAACACCTCAACCCCCGCGCCTCTTTCCTCGACGTCCCCGCCCGCCAAACCACACTCGCCTCCACCAACAACCCCCTTCTCCTAGCCGCCATCCAAAGCCTGCACTCCTGCGTCGCCACGCCCCTCATCCCCGCGCCGCCCGTCCCCATGGACATCCCGCACCACTACCTCTCCGGCTCCAGCGGCCCCATCAACCCCGCCGAAGCCATCGCTACCCGTCCCTACGCCGAGTTCGAACACCGCATCACCGACGGCATGAATCAGTACGTCGCTGCCGGCAGCCACACAGAGTCAGCCTGCGCTCTAGCCCAACTCGACACCTGGGCCAAGGCCAACGCGCTCCTCGACTACCCGCCCCGTTCCCAGTCCTGGTATCAAGTCGAGTGGACCCTCGGCGCCGCCGCCATCACCACCTCGGTCCTCGTCAACGACCCCGCCCTCGACCCCGCGCAACTCCATCGCGTCATCGCCTGGCTCGACGCCGTCTCCCGCAAAGACCTCACCTTCGAGCGTCCCGAAGACATGAACAATCACCACTACTGGCGCGCCCTCGCCGCCGCCGCCGCCGGCGTTGTCGCCTCCGACGACACCCTCTTCCACTACGGCATTACCGCCTACCAAGATGCCATCAAAGAAATCGACCCCGCCGGCGCCTTCCCCCGCGAGATGGCCCGCCACGAAAACGCCATCCACTACCAGGGCTTCGCACTCACACCCCTCATCCTCATCGCCGAGTTCGCCTCCCGCCAAAACATCGACCTCTACGCCTACCAGTCCCACCACCGCACCCTACGCGACGCCATCCTCTTCTACGGCCGCGCCGTCGCCGACCCCACTCTCGTCAAGCCCTACACTTCCGACGCCCAGAACAACGACCCCCACGCCAACGACTTCGCCGCCTTCAACTTCTACACCGCACGCTTCCCCACCGACAGCCTCCCATCCTCCATCACGGACGCCCTCCAACACCCCACCACCGAGACCCGCATCGGCGGCAACACCACAGTCCTAGCCGCGAAATAGCGCGAATACCCCGATGACTTCTGCTTATCCCCGACACCTCACACCCCGACCCGCTGTATCCTGAAACCAGAGGGTTCCTATGTCCACCACGCAAACCATCTTCGACATCACCGCCCCCTCCTACGACGCCGACCGCGCCAAGCTCATCCCCTGCTTCGACGCCTTCTACCGCCGCTCCACCGACCTCATCGCTCACGACGCGAAGAACATCCTCGACCTCGGTGCCGGCACCGGCCTGCTCTCACAATTCGTCCGCCAGTGGTACCCCAGCGCCCACATTGTCCTCGCCGACCTCTCCGAGCCCATGCTCGCCAAGGCCCGCGTCCGTTTCGCGGGCGACTCCAATGTCACCTTCGAAGTCACCGACTACACCACCGCGCCCATCGACGGCACCTACGATTCCATCGTCTCCGCACTCTCCATCCATCACATCGACCACGACGCCAAGCGCGCTCTCTTCCACAAGATCTTCCGCGCGCTCCGCCCCGGCGGCACCTTCGTCAACGCCGAACAAGTCGCCGGCCCCACCCCCGCCCTCGACGCCGTCTACAAATCCCTCTGGCTCCAGCAAGTCCGCGAAGGCGGCGCCACCCCGCAACAGATCGCCGACTCCCTCTACCGCCAGCAAGACGACCGCTGCGCCTCCGTAGAAGACCAACTCCAGTGGATGCGCGAAGCCGGATTCACCGACGCCGACTGCTGGTTCAAGGACAATCGCTTCGCCGTCCTCGCCGGCACCCGCCCCGCATAATTTCCTGCGCGACCTCCCGGCTGCGGTCTTGCCACCGCAACGTCTTCTCGAGAGGGTTCTGCGACCCCACGTCTACGCTGTCATCCTAAGCGAAGCGCAGAGCGCGCAGCCGAAGGACCCGCCACCAAGCCGATAGAGCCACTCTGTCCGGCGCCCTTCAGCCATGACCCCCGTTGGCTCTTGTTCTTGCCCTCGCTTTTCTTTCTGTCATTCCCTCTGGGAATCTGTTGTCCGCTCCCGCGGCTTAGAATCCACAATCCCCGCCAAGCGTCTAATCTAAAACGTAGCCGCGAAGTTAGGTATCTGACTACCCCCTATCCTTTACACCCTGACCCTATGAAACTCACCCGCTACACAAAGTTCACCGGCGACCTCTCCTCGAGCGTAGACCTCGAAGACCTCCTGCAGGCCCTGTCCGATTTCCTCCTCGACTCCGGCTTCCAGGACCCCTACTCGCCCTTCCAAAACGCCGACGACTCGATGGAAAGCCTCCGCGAAGCCATCCGCCAGGCCCTCGAATCCGGCGAGCTCCTCGACGACGACGCCCAGGAGCAGTTCGAAAAACTCGACGCCGCGCAAGTCGAAGAGCTCATCGACAAGATCATCCAGCGCATGAAGGACGAGTCCTACCTCAACGCTGAAGAGCCCTCAGAAGGTCAAGGTGCCGCCGGCGAAGGCAACGACACCGACGCCAAATTCGAAGTCACCGACAAGGGCATGGACTTCCTCGGCTACAAGGCCCTCCGCGATCTCCTCGGCCCCATCGGCAAATCTTCCCTCGGACGTCACGACACCCGCCACGAAGCCGCCGGCGTAGAAACCAACGGCTCCTCCAAGCTCTACGAGTTCGGCGACAGTCTCAACCTCGACATCCCCGCCACCCTCAACAGCGTCTTCGCCCGCGAAGGCCCACCCGATGGCTCCGGAATCCTCAACCTCGAGTATGGCGACCTCCAAGTCCAACAAGCCGATTACCAGTCTTCCTGCGCAACGGTAGTCCTCCTCGACTGCTCGCACTCGATGATCCTCTACGGCGAAGATCGCTTCACGCCAGCCAAACGCGTAGCCATGGCGCTAGCTCATCTCATCCGCACCCAATACCCCGGCGATTCCATCGACCTCGTTCTCTTCCACGACTCCGCCGAACACATTCCCATCTCCCAACTCCCGCGCGTCAAAGTCGGCCCCCATTACACCAACACCCGCGAAGGCCTTCGTGTAGCCCAGCGCGTCCTGCGCGGCAGTGGCAAGGACATGAAGCAGATCGTCATGATCACCGACGGCAAACCCTCCGCCCTCACTCTCGACGACGGACGCATCTACAAAAACGCCTTCGGCCTCGACCCCATCGTGATCTCCGAGACGCTCGAAGAAGTCAGCCGCTGCAAACGCGCTGGCATCATGATCAACACCTTCATGCTCGCGAACGAATTCCAACTCATACAGTTCGTCCAAAAAATGTCCGCGATGTGCCGCGGCAAAGCCTACTTCACCACCCCGCAAACCCTCGGCAACTATCTCCTAATGGACTTCATGTCCCGCCGCTCCAAACAAGTCAACTAAACACGACTAGCCGCAAGCGCCTTAATATCCTTCACCTCAAGCACCTGCTTCGGATACCCCACTAGCACGCTGTTGATCATCGCTAGCCCAACCTCACGCATCGTGCACCCCTGGTTCGGCAGCACGCGATACAGCAGCGGAATCATCCAAGCAAAATATTTGTAGTACGACTGAACATTTCGCTGCCCCTCGGTTGCCCCAATGTATCCCGGCCGAAAGTTACACACCCGCTGAAACCCCAGCCGCATCAGCGCATTCTCCGTCCGCCCCTTCACCCGCGCCCACATCACGCGCCCCTTCTCCGAACTATCCGTCCCCGCACCCGAAACATAATCAAACACCATCCCTGGATTCAACCCCGCCAGCACCTCGGCAAAGTGCAACGTCACGTCATAGGTAACGCGCGTGTACTCAGGCTCCTTCATCCCCACCGAGCTAACGCCTGCACAGTAGAAGCAAGCGTCATAACCACCCAGCTGATCCCGAACCCCATCCAGATCTAAAAAATCCGGCACCAGCAGCTCCTTCAGCTTTGGATGCATCCGCCCGAAAGCCTTGCGCCCCACCAGCACCACCTCCTCCACCGCCGGATGCGCCAGGCACTCCAGCAGCACACCCTCACCCACCATCCCCGTAGCACCCGTGATCATCACCTTGATTGCCATAATCTTATATCCAGATTAGTACCGAATCTCCATCCCCTGCTTATCCCGCCACACGCGATATACGCCCCACGCCGCCGCCGTGCAATTATCCATCACACGCCCGTCCAGCAGCATCGTCTCAAACTCACTCACCGCCACCCGATGCACCGTCATGTCATCCTCTTCCGGATCGCGCGCAGTTTCACCCGGAGTCAACCCCTCGGCCAAAAACACATGATGAATCTGCCGCATCGCTCCATACGCAATCCACAAATCCGCCAGCGGAGTCATCGTCTCCACACGCAGCCCCGTCTCTTCCGCCAACTCCCCCCGAGCCAACTCCTCCGCATTCACCTCTGCGGTCTCCCACCCACCCTGCGGCAGCTCGTAATACGTCCCGCCCACCGTGTAACGGAACTGCCGCACCAGCCACAAAAATTCTCCGTCCTCAGTCCTCTCCAGCGGAATCACAATGCACGCCGGATCTTTATCCATCACCCCATAAATCCCACGCTCGCCATTGCTACGCTCAATCACATCCTCGCGAACCCTGCACCAAGGATTCCGATACACCTCGCGGCTACTGATCGTTTTGATCGACACCTCGCCCCCCTGTCGTTGATGTCGCAATTATCTCAGCTGCACTCGAATCCAACGTCTCAATGCACTTCGCGGTCTTCCGCTTGCTCGGTCGTCGACATCAACACCGCGATCGTCATCCCCGGCAACTCCATCTTCCCGTCCGCCGCCGCCAGCCCCTCGCGCGAAACCAGCGTCAGCTTCTCCCCTTCCAGCAAATCGAACGGATAAACCTCCTCTCCCAGGTTCACCACGATCCGCGCCTCATCCCTCACGATCACCAGCGTCCGCCGCGCCTCGTCACTCGACACCAGCAGATGCTGCATACTCCCATCATTCAACGCGACCGTGCATCGCCGCAGCTTGATCAGCGACTTCGTCCACGCCAGCATCTCCGCATGCTTGCCCTCGCCAATCTCATTCCAGTTCAGCTTCGATCGCTCAAACGTCTCGATCGCCTCCGGATTCGGCACATCATCGCCAAATCCAAACACCGCAAAATCGCGCTTGCGCCCCTCCGCCACCAATCTCCGCATCTCATCATCTTCATGGTCCGCGAAATACTGGAACGGCGACGACGCAGCAAACTCCTCCCCCATAAACAACATGGGCATATACGGCGCCATCAACACCAACCCAATCGCGACCTTCGCTGCATCCAAACCGCAAAGTTGCTCCAGTCGCTCCCCCTTCGCCCGATTCCCCACCTGGTCATGGTTCTGATCGAAGTGCACAAAATGATGCGCGGACAAACCCTCCGCCAATCTCCCATGCTTACTCTTCCTGTAACTCGAGTACTGTCCGTCATACACATACGCATGCTTCAACGCCTTATGCAGATCAGACAGCTTCCCGAAATCCCCGTAGTACCCGCGGTCCATCTCCTTCGTATACAGCAGCGAAAAAAGCGCATGATGAAAATCATCGCTCCACTGCGAGTCCATCCCATATCCGTGCGCCTCGCGCGGCCGAATAACCCGCGGATCATTCAAATCGCTCTCCGCAATCAGATAAAACTCTCTTCCAACCGTCGAACTCAGTCGCTCTACCTCGGTCGACATCTGCTCCATAAAATGCACCGCCGACCGATCGATATACTCATGCACCGCATCGAACCGCAACCCATCGCAGTGATAATCCTTCAGCCACATCAGCGCGTTATCGCAGAAGAACCGCCGCACCTCGTCGCTCCCACCCTCATCCAGATTCACCGCATCGCCCCACGGTGTCTTGTGTTTCTTCGTCAGGTACGGCCCAAACTTGTTCGCGTAACTCCCCACCGGCCCAAAGTGGTTGTACACCACATCCAGGATCACACTCAGCCCCCGCGCATGGCACGCGTCCACAAATCGCTTCAACCCATCCGGCCCGCCATACGGCTCATGCGTCGCGAACAGTGCGACACCGTCATATCCCCAACCCCTCTGTCCGGCAAACTCCGCCACCGGCATCAGCTCGATATGCGTGATCCCAAGCTCTGACAGATAATCCAGGTGCTCGATCGCTCCATCAAACGTTCCAGCCTCACTGAACGTCCCAACGTGCATCTCGTACAACACCGCCCCGGTCCTGGGAGATCCGCGCCACAACTGATCATGCCACACATAATCTTCATGGTCGTAAAGCCGCGATGGCCCATGCACACCATCTCTCTGACATAGGCTGCGCGGATCCGGGTACGCCGTCGGATCATCATCAATCAGAAACGAATATGTATCCCCGCACTGCGCATCCTCCACCACAAGCGTCCACCACCCCCGCTTGTTTGGCCCCTTCATCGTCAATACCTGGTCGCGCCACTTCAACGACATCGTCTTCGCCCGCGGCGCCCACACTCCAAACTTATGCATTGCTGCCCTCTCTCTCGTTCAATCTCTCTGCCAGCGCCCCTGTCAGCTTTCCCGCACCAACAGCGCCACCGGGAACGTCTTCAGCAGCTCACCCACCAGCACGCGTCCGCCCTCACACTCAGCGCCCGTCAGCCGATTCCTCCATCGCCCTCCCGGAACGTCTACCGCCGTCTCCCCCCACGCCTTCGCCTCGAGCGACCACCGCGGCACCACCGTTAACACACGCTCTCCGCGTCGATAAGCAATCACCCGCTCGCGCTCCGTACCCTCAATCGCCAAAGCCGCATAATCAGCTCCCGGTCCAAACCAATCCGGATGCTCCTTGCGCAACAGCAGCGCCTTATGCACCACCCAAAGCTTTGGCAATCCCTCGTCTCCACGCTCCAACACCTGCACCACGTTCAACGACTGCATCTCCTTCAGCAGCTCCGCTCGCCGGCAATAATCCACCGGCCGCCGATTGTCCGGGTCCACCAGCGAAAAATCCCACAGCTCCCCACCCTGGTACAAATCAGGAACTCCCGGAGCCGTGTACTTCATCAACGTCTGCGCCAGCGAGTTCACGCGGCCCGCCGTCGCAATGTCCCCTACAAATTTCTCCAGCTCCGCGACAAACTCATGGTCCCCGAGAATCGCGTCAATATACCCATTTAACGCGTTCTCATACTCCGCATTATTCGCGACCCAACTCGTTCGCACCTTGGCTTCACGCATCGCCTTCTGCATGTATTCCCGCAGCCGCTCCGTGCTGATCGGCCACGCCCCAACCAGCGTCTGATACAGAAACCACTCCGTGCCAGGATCAATCTGATCACCACTTCTAAACTTCGCATTGTGCGTGCTCCACCGCCGCACCACCTCTGCAAACGTATCCGGCATCTCGGTGAGTACGATCATCCGAGCCCGCACATCATCGCTGCGCTTCGTATCATGTGTGCTCAACGCCGTCATCGTCATCGGGAACGTCCGCTGCATCCTCACCTGATACTCATGGAAATGCTCTAAGCTGAACCCGTCACAGTCAGGATCGCCGCCCACCTCATTCATCGCGGCCAGACGGTTCCAGCAGTAATACGCCGTGTCCTCCACGCCCTTCGCCATCACGGGAGCCGTGAACTGCTGAAAGCGATTCACAAACTCCGTCTCTGTTTTCCCAATCACCTTCAGTGTCAGCACGTCGCGCATGAAGTCGAACAGCGCACCGTCAATGTCCGTCCGGTTTCCCTTTGCGCTCTCGATCGCCCGTTGAATGCGCTTGCGATCTTCTTCTCCAATTTCATTTCGTTCCGGCACCACGTACGTCCGATACACCGAGAAGCAAGCCGCCACCTCACGAATCGCCCGCCGTACTTCCGCCCGCGTGAAATCTCGCTGGTCTCGATTGCTCTCGCAAATATCCACAAACAACGTCGTCAGCCGATTTACATCGCTGCCCAGCGCCTCCTGTTCCACCGCGATCTTCTTATCGTGCGCCACCCCCGGAAAATCCGAGTCGTCTCCCGTGAACGCCGTGTAATGCTCACCCAGCTTCTTCAGTCCTTCGCGATTCACTAGCACCCCCATCGCGATGTTCAGGAAGTCATACCCGCTGGTTCCCTCAATCGGCCAATCTTCGCGCAGCCACTCGCCCGGCTCCAGAATCTTCTCCCCAACAATCCATGCCTCTGGCGCCCGCTCCCGCAGCCGCTCAAAATATTGCTTCGGATCTCTCAACCCATCCGGATGATCCACACGCACGCCATCCAGCAACCCCTGCTTCAGCCATTTCAAAATCAGCGCATGCGTCTCATCAAACACGAACTCGCGCTCCACCCTCAACCCAATCAGCGTATTCACATCAAAGAATCGCCGATACCCCAGCTGCTGGTCTGCGGTCCTCCAATACGCCAGCCGATAGTACTGCTGCGACAGAAACTCATCCAATGCATCGACGCTGCCATTCACCTCGCGTACCACGCGATCGATCGCCTCGGGCAGATTCTCCTCTGTCCGGCACAACCGATCCAGCAACCCATGCAGTACCTTCTTGTCTCGATGCCGCGCCAGAATCGTTCGCCGATCCCAGAAGTCCGGCGACGGCAATCGTGCAAAGCTCGCACTCACAAAGCTCAGCGCATCGCTCTTCGCATACTCCGCGGCCTTTCCCAAAATCATCGACAAACTTACCGGCGACACCGGAAACGTTTGCCCCGCCGCCTCCACCGTAAACCTCGCACCTTTGCGCTGCACCACCACTTTCCCCGCACTCAGCGCCCGGCCATATTGCTCTGCCAAGATCGGCACCAGCACCTTGTCGCGCAACCGCTCTTCCGACGAATTCCAATCGATATCAAAGAAGCTCGCATAGCGGCTGTTCGTTCCGTTTTCCAGCACATCCCACCAATACTTGTTCTCCGCGCCCAGGCTCATGTGATTCGGAACAATGTCCAGCACCTGTCCCAACCCACACTTCTCCAGCCGCTTGCAAAAGCGCTCATGCGCCTCCGTACCGCCCAGCTCCTCATTCACCCTGCGATGATCCACCACGTCATAGCCATGCATGCTTCCCGGCGCCGCCTGCAGGTACGGCGAGCAGTACACGTGCGTCACCCCAAGCGTCTTCAAATATTCCACAATCGCCGCAGCGTCATCGAACGTAAACTCTCGATGCAATTGCAGACGATAGGTCGACCCCGGCACACGCCTCATACCTTATCTGCTCCTCACATCATGAATGAATTTAGTTCTGTCGTTTAATAGACCCAAAATGCGAGTGTCAGGTTGCACCGATCGCAGCCCTGCATCACGCTTTCGCGTTGTACGGCTCCGGTGTCCACTGGCCCGAAAGCGTAAACGCTGAGTGCGTTAGCGCAATATGCGACAACGCCTGCGGAAAGTTGCCCAGCATGCGTTTATCCTGCACATCGTACTCTTCGCTCAGCAGTCCAACATCATTGCGCAACGCCAGCAGCCGATCAAACATCTGCGTCGCCTCCTGCTTGCGATCGATCAACCATAAGCAGGTCACCATCCAGAAGCTGCACGCCAGAAACGTTCCTTCGCCGCCCTTCAATCCATCCGAGCTCTTTCCCGGATCATACCGCTGCACCAGCCCATCCTTCATCAAGCCCTTCTGAATCGCATCGATCGTCCCCACAATGCGCGGATCATCCACCGGCAAAAATCCCACCAGCGCCAACCGCAGACACGACGCATCCAGCGCCTTCGATCCATAACTCTGCGTAAAGGAGTTCAGCTTCTTATTGAATCCCTTCGCGCAAATCTCCTTATGCAGCAGGTCGCGATTCTTCCGCCAGCGCTTCACGTCGCCCACTCCATCAAAGTGCTCGTGCCGTTTCACCGCCCGGTCCAGCGCCATCCACGCCATCACCTTACTATGCACAAAGTGCTTTGCCCCGCCGCGCGTCTCCCATATCCCTTCATCAGGCTGATCCCACACGTGACAAAGATGGTCGATCAGCGCTGCCTCCAGCCCTGTAGATGAGCTGCGCAATTCATTCTCCGCTTCCGGCGTTCGACTCAACGCCACCGACACCTCGCCATACACATCCAGCTGAAATTGCTGCGAAGCCGCATTCCCAATGCGCACTGGCTTCGAGTTCTCGTAGCCCGGCAGCCAATCCAACTCCCACTCCGGCAATCGTCTCTCGCCTTTGATACCGTACAGGCTCTGTATCTGACCCGGCGATCCTGCAATAGCACGCAGCAGCCATACCCTCCACGCCACCGCCTCCTCCGTATATCCCGCGCGCATCAGCACCAGCAGCGTGAACGAGGTGTCCCGCAGCCAGCAGAACCGATAATCCCAATTCCTTTCCCCGCCAATTCTCTCCGGCAATCCAGCCGTCACTGCCGCCACAACCCCGCCCGTCGGCCGATAGGTCATCGCCTTCAACGTCATGAGGCTGCGCTGCACAGCCTCCGCATATTGCCCCTTGTACGTCGCACGGTCCGACCACTCGCACCAGTAATCGTGCGTATCCTTCAACGCATCCTCCGCAGAGATCGGATCAGGCACGGCCTCGAATGAGTTTCCATATGTAAGCGTGAAGCAGACTTTATCGCCCCCGCCCTTCTCGCTCCCGCGCAGCACAAAGTCGCTCACCGTCTTCATGTCTTCGCCCTTCAACTCCGCCGGTTTTCCGCTGATGCACTGACTGCGCAACACCGCCAGATCCGGCCCCGCCACCGCATGCAACTCCTCTCCATGCTTGGTCACCCACGGCACAGTCAGCCCATAATCAAATCGCAGCACCATGTCCATGTGCATCTTTACCCGGCCACTCACCCCCTGCACCATCCGCACTACATCCGAGTGCTTTCCCCTCGGCGGCATGAAATCCGTCAAGCAAACCTCGCCCTGCTTGGTCACAAACGTCGTCTCGACAATCATCGTTCCCGGACGATATCGCCGCCGCACCTCCACCACATCCTCAACCGGACGAATCCTCCAGAACCCGTTCTCCGCCGTCCCCAGCAGCGCTGCAAAACAAGCGGCCGATGAAAAATTCGGCCAGCATAACCAGTCGATCGATCCATCGCGACTCACCAGCGCCGCCGTCTCGCAATCCCCAATCAACGCATAGTCTTCAATCCGCGCGCCATGCAGCGGCAGCTTCTTCTTGCTGAAAAATCCTCCGGACAAGCTCACCTCCAAACGCCCTCAAAAAATAAACGAACAATTCATCGCGCCAGCCATCCATAACGCATCTACAACCAGTCCCACCCTCACCGCATCCGTCCAACCAGAGACCAAATGGGACGGTGGAACCGCTAGCACCCTCTACCGAGTACTTCAATGCTGTACGCAATTGGATGCACATCCACCCCCCAACGTCGTACCCTCAACCCACATCTACTACCATGTCTATAGACCGCAAAGGAGTTGCACCGCGCATGAAACCAAGCGAAGGCCGCAAGCGCATCGTCATCGAAGAGATCCAGCCATCCGTGAACGACGGCCGTTATCCTGCCAAGCGCATCCTCGGCGATCAGTTGGAAGTCACCGCCGCCATCTTCGGCGATGGCCACGATCACGTTGCCGCCCGCCTTCTCTATCGCCACGCGTCGCAACGCAAATGGAATTCCGTCCCCTTCACCGAAATCAATAACGATCTCTGGACCGCCACCTTCACCGCCGGCTCTCCAGAAGACCTCTCCAAGCTAGGCCTCTGGTACTTCACCATAGAAGCCTGGATCGACCACTTCGACACCTGGGTCCACGACCTCGCCAAACGCCTCGCCGCCCAAACCGATTCCGCCCAAGACATCCCACTCGCCTTCCGCATCGGCGCCCTCCACTTCGACGCCGCAGCCGCCCGCGCCAAACGTACCGACGCAAAAAAACTCATCGCCGCCGCCGCCAAGCTCCGCACCCTCGCCGACCAAAACCTCAGCCTCTACGACACCCCCATCACCCCCGAACTCATCGCCCTCGTCGGAAAATATCCCGACTTCAGCTTTGCCACCAAGCACACCCCGGAGCTCCCTCTCTGGATTGATCGCGAGCGCGCCCGCTTCTCTTCCTGGTACGAACTCTTCCCCCGCTCCGCAGGCCCCGCCGGCACGCATGGCACCCTCCGCGACGTAACCCTCCGCATCCCCGAAATCGCCTCCATGGGCTTCGACGTCCTCTACATGCCGCCCATCCACCCCATCGGCAACGCGTTCCGCAAAGGCCGTAACAACTCCACCACCCCCGAGCCCAACGACGTCGGCAGCCCTTGGGCAATTGGGAACACGCTAATCGGCTCTGGAGAAGGCGGCCACACCGCCATCCTCCCCGCCCTCGGCACCTTCGCCGACTTCGATGCCCTAGTCCAAACCGCCCGCGATCACAGCATCGACATAGCCCTCGACATCGCTTTCCAATGCAGCCCCGACCATCCCTGGGTCACCGAGCATCCCACCTGGTTTTCCCACCGTCCCGACGGCACCATCCAGTACGCCGAAAACCCCCCAAAAAAATATCAGGACATCTATCCCCTCAACTTCGAATCGCCCGACTGGCGCGGTCTCTGGGACGCCCTCCACAGCGTCTTCAAATTCTGGGTCGATCGCGGCGTCCGTGTCTTCCGCGTTGACAACCCACACACCAAGGCCCTCCCCTTCTGGCAATGGTGCATCGCAGAAGTCCAAAAGACCGCACCCGACGCTCTCTTTCTAGCCGAAGCCTTCACCCGCCCCCACGTCATGTACTCGCTAGCCAAGGCTGGCTTCTCGCAGTCCTACACCTACTTCACCTGGCGCAACACCAAGGCCGACCTCATCGAGTACTTCGAAGAAATCTGCAACCCACCCGTCTCCGATTTCTTCCGCCCCAACGTCTGGCCCAACACCCCCGACATCCTTCACGCCCAATTCCAAATCGCCGACTTAGCCGAACGCCGTGCCATCTTCCAACAGCGCATCATCCTAGCCACCACGCTCTCTGCGAACTACGGCATCTACGGCCCCGCCTACGAATTACTAGAAGGCCGCCCCGCCAGGCCCTCCCCCGGCAAGACCAACAGCGAAGAGTATCTCGACAGCGAAAAGTATCAGCTCCGCACCTGGGACCGCACCGACCCCAACTCCATCGCGCCCCTCATCGCGGACCTAAACCACATCCGCCGCAACAACCCCGCCCTCCAGCGCAACGAAAACCTCCACTTCCACACAGCCCCCAACGACAATCTCCTCGTCTACTCCAAATCCACCGCCGACGGAACCAACACCATCCTGATAGCCGTAAATCTAGACCCCCTAAACACCCAATCCGCCCTCGTCACCCTGTCCCTAGACAAGCTCAACCTCCCCTGGGACGCCAGCTACACCGTAGAAGACCTTCTCACCGGCATCAGCTACACCTGGCACGGCCCCACCAACTACGTCTCCCTAACCCCCGCCGCCACCGCCCACATCTTCCGCATCCTCCGCACCTGATAGCTCATACTCGAACCTACGGCCACCCGAGTAACTCGGCCCTGCATCCAACCGCAAAGATGCCAACCACCGCAAGAGGCAACCCGCACGTGAAGAAGCCCTGCAGCGCCACCGACCCGCTCTGGTACAAAGACGCGATCATCTACGAGCTCCACGTCCGCGCCTTCGCCGACTCCAACGCCGACGGCATCGGCGACTTCCAGGGCCTCATCTCCAAACTCGACTACCTTCAGGAACTCGGCGTCACCTGCCTCTGGCTCCTCCCCTTCTTCCCCTCCCCCCTCCGCGACGACGGCTACGATATCGCCAACTACACCGACGTCAACCCGTCCTACGGCACCATCGACGACTTCAAACAATTCCTCGCCGAAGCTCACGCCCGCAACATGCAAGTCATGATCGAGCTCGTCATCAACCACACCTCCGATCAACACCCGTGGTTCCAGCGCGCCCGCCTCGCCCCCAAAGATTCACCCGACCGCAACATGTACGTCTGGTCCGACTCGGACAAAAAATTCGAAGGCGTCCGCATCATCTTCACCGACACAGAAAAGTCCAACTGGACCTGGGACGAAGTCGCCCAGCAGTACTACTGGCACCGCTTCTTCGCCCACCAGCCCGACCTCAACTTCGATAACCCCCGCGTCATGGAAGAAGTCCTCAACGCCATGCGTTTCTGGATGGACATGGGTGTCGACGGCCTCCGTCTCGACGCGATCCCCTACCTCATCGAACGCGACGGCACCTCCTGCGAAAACGTCCCCGAAACCCACCACCTCATCCAGCACATCCGCTCCGTCATGGACGCCGAATACGAGAACCGTCTCATCCTCGCCGAAGCCAACATGTGGCCCGCCGACGTGCGCCCCTACTTCGGCGACGGCGACGAATGCCACATGGCCTTCCACTTCCCCCTCATGCCGCGCATCTACATGGCCCTCCGTCAGGAAGACCGTCTCCCCATCACCGACATCATGGCGCAAACTCCCGCCATCCCCGACAACTGCCAGTGGGGACTCTTCCTCCGCAATCACGACGAACTCACCCTCGAGATGGTCACCGACGACGAGCGCGACTACATGAACCTCGCCTACGCCGCCGACACCCGCATGCGCATCAACGTCGGCATTCGCCGCCGCCTCGCTCCCCTCGTCGACAACAACCGCCGCCGCATCGAATTGCTCAACTCCCTCCTGCTAAGCTTCCCCGGCACGCCCATCATGTACTACGGCGACGAAATCGGCATGGGTGACAACATCTATCTCGGCGACCGCAACGGCGTCCGCACCCCCATGCAGTGGAACTCCGATCGCAACGCCGGCTTCAGCAAAGCCGTCCCGGCCAAGCTCTACTTCCCCGTCATCATGGACCCCATCTGGGGCTACCAAGCCATCAACGTAGAAGCCCAGCAGTCCGACGCTTCCTCGCTCCTCCACTGGACGCGCAACATGATTGCGCTCCGCAAAATCTTCCAGGTCTTCGGCCGCGGTACCCTAGAATTCCTCCACCCCGAAAACCGCAAAGTCCTCGCCTACATAAGAGAATTCACCGGTGAGGACGGCCACAGCGAAACCGTTCTCTGCGTAGCCAACCTCTCCCGCTTCGCTCAACCCGTGCAGCTCGACCTCAGCAAATACAAAGGCCGCCTCCCCGTAGAAATGCTCGGCTACGTCCCCTTTCCCATCGTCGACGAAACCCCCTACGCCATCACGCTCGCCCCCTACAGCTTCTTCTGGCTCGAGCTCCAACCCGCCGCCGCTCGTCCCCCCGACCCCATCGTCGACCTCCTCCAGGAATCCGCCGCAACCCCCTCGTTCACTCCTCAACAACGTGCCTCTGCATCGCAGACCGCGCAAGGCCCCGAAGCCAACGCCGTCATCTCGACCGGAGCGCCCCGCAACACCGTCATCTCGACCGAAGCGCAGCGCAGTGGAGAGACCCCTGTATCTTCTTCCGCGCCCACGATCATCGCCGTCCTACAAGCATTCGCCCCCGACCTCGACAGTGTCCTCCCCGCCTACATCGCGAAGCAGCGCTGGTTCGGCGGCAAGTCCCGTACCATCCGCTCCACACGCATCGCCTCCACCACCTCCATCGACGCCAGTTCCCTCATCGCCCTCGTCGAAATTACCTACACCGACAACTCCACCGACCTCTATCAAATCCCCCTCGCCCTCGCCACCGAAGCCGACGCCGCCACCTTCCAAACCGCTACGCCCAACGCAGTCATCACCACCCTGGACAACGCCGCGCTCATCGACGCCTCCGCCAGCCCCATCTTCCGCGCCGCCCTCCTCCACACCATCGTGTGCGAAGCCACCAATCCGGGTGCCCCATCTTCGTCGATAGTTTCATCATCGACTAAGGTGGGTGAACCACCACAGCCTCCCATTCCCAACATCACCTCCAACCACTCCGCCGCACTCGACCCCGCGCGCCTCGCCGACCTCCCCTCCCGCCTCGGTTCCGCCGAGCAATCCAACACGAGCATCCTCTACGACGACCTCGCCATCCTCAAGATCTTCCGCCGGGTCACCAACGGCGAAAACCCCGACGTAGAAATCGGCCGCTTCCTCACCGAAGTCGCCCACTTCGACCACATCCCCGCCTACCTCGGCGATCTCCACCTCACCACCGACAACACCACCCTAGCGTTCCTCCAAGCCTTCGCTCCCAACCTCGGCGACGGCTGGGCCTGGACCCTCACCAATCTCGACCGCTTCTTCTCCGAAATCGCCACCCTCCCCACGCCACCTCCCGAAGCCATCCGCGAACACGCCAGCGGCTATCTCGAAGCCGCCGCCCTCCTAGGCCAACGCACCGCCGAGCTCCACCTAGCGCTAGCCACCCCCACCGACAACCCCGCCTTCACCGCCGCACCCACCACACCTGAAGACCTCGCCAACGACCGCGAGCGCATCCACCAGCAAGTCACCACCGCACTCGACGCCCTCCAGTCCTTCCTAAAGTCCTCAACAAATCCGGGTGCCCCGAGTCCGGATTCTCGGACCCGGGATCTCGCCACCGAGCTCATCTCCCACCGCGACGACCTCCTAGCCAGCGTCGCCTCTCTCAACGGCGACCCCGCCCGCTTCGGCCAGCGAATCCGCATCCACGGCGACTACCATCTCGGCCAGATCCTCCGCACCCAATCCAAAACCGCCGCCGACTTCCTCATCATCGACTTCGAAGGCGAGCCCGCCCGCTCCCTCGCCGACCGCCGCAAGAAACAGTCCCCCCTCCGCGACGTAGCCGGCATGCTCCGCAGCTTCAGCTACGCGGCCCGCACCGCCCTCCAAACCGCCCTCACTGCCAACCCATCCAACACAGCCAACCTCAATGCCTGGGCCGCGGCCTGGGAGACCGCCGTTACCGCCGCCTTCGTCCACGCCTACACCTCCACCATCGCGACCAACCCCGCGCTCCTCCCCCACGACACCACCACCGCCATCGACGCTCTGCTCCTCGAAAAAGCCTCCTACGAACTTCTCTACGAGCTCAACAATCGCCCCACCTGGCTAGCCATCCCGTTAGAAGGTCTTCTCGCCATCGCACGCAACAGCGCATAATCACTGAAGCGTCTCATATCAGCAGCACTCGGCTCACACCTCATGTCCTCCAGCCCACTCACCGCCGACGCCACGCAGCCGACCGCACACTCGGAATCCGGCCCCACCCTAGCGCCCGCCCACCGCTCCACCGCGGAACTCCTCATCTGCCTGCCCGCGCTCGCACCTGACGCTCTCCCCCACGCGCTCCACGCCATCGCCGCCGCATTCCCCAACGAGTCCGTCCTCGTCGCCTCCGCCCACGCCCCCGAAACTCCCTCCGACTTTCCCTCCCTCGACATCATCCCCTACGCCAGCGCCCGTTCCGACGTCGGCTGGATTCTCGCCGCCGCCGATTACGCCTCCGCCGCTCAACTAGCGCTCGAACACAATGCCCGCGCCGTCATCCTCCTTGGTGGCGACACCGCCGCACTCTCTGCCCCCAACGCCCTCGACCCCACTCTCCTCCGCAGCCTCTTCGACTGCCTCCGCACTAAAAACGTCGACCTCGTTCTTCCCCGCTTCGCCGTCGGTCCCAACGACGCACTCGTCAACTCCGCTCTTCTCTATCCGCTCTCCCGCGCCCTCTTCGGCGCCGACATCCACTTCCCCCTCCCCATAGACGCCGCCATCTCCGCTCGCCTCGCCCAGCGCCTCGGCTCCACCACCCAGCGCCTCATCGCGCTCAATCAAGGCTCCTCGCTCCTCTGGCCCGTCGCCGAATCCGCCGCCGCCGGCTTCTCCGTTCGCGAAGTCTCCGCAGGCAGCGCCGCCCCGCCCACACCGCCTCCGCCCGCCACCCAGGCCGACTTCAACGCCCTCTTCACCTCCATCGCCGGCTCCCTCTTCAACGACATCGAATCCAAATCGTCCTTCTGGCAGCGCGCGCGCGGCATCTACGCCCCCTCCGTCCAGCCATCCTCCCCTCCCCCCATTCACGAGCTGGCCGCCTCCCCTGAAATCCACTCCATGATCGAGACCTTCCGTCTCGCCCAGGACAACCTCCAGGAGATCTGGTCACTCGTCCTCCCTCCGCAGTCCCGCCTGGCCTTAAAAAAACTCTCCGTTCTCTCACCCGACGTCTTCACCATGGAGCCCGACCTCTGGGCCCGCGTCGTCTACGACTTCGCCCTCGCCTACCATCTCCGCACCCTCAACCGCAGCCACCTGCTCGGCGCCATGACGCCTCTCTACTTCGCCTGGGTCGCCTCCTACCTCCGCTTCGTCGCCGACGACCCCGCCCGCGCGACCCATGCTATTGAACTAACCGCCGCCGCCTTCGAAAACGAAAAGTCCTACATCGTCTCCCGCTGGCGCTGGCCCGACCGCTTCAACCCCTAAATGCCGTTGCCCAACGCCCAACTGAGAACTGAGAACTAGCTTCACTCTCCAGAAAGGAACCAACCATGGGACACCAAATGGCACAGCAAATCTCAGCCGCCCTTCGCCAGTCCATTCACCGCATCGTCCTTGTCCTGGCCAGCTTCCTTCCTGGAATCCTCGCCTTCCTGCTCGCCGTCGTCGTCTTCGCGCTCATCGGCTGGGGCCTCTCCGCTCTCATCCGCCGTCTGCTCATCGCTGTTCGCTTTGACGAACGCCTCGCCTCCCGCGAAGCCCCCGGCTCCACCGGCATCCTTACCGAGTGGTCGCCCTCCAACTCCCCCACCGTGCTCGCCCAGCGCACCATCTTTTGGCTACTGGTGCTCGCCGGCGTCGCCATCGGCATCTCCGCATTCGACGCCTCCTATGCCGACGACGCCCGCTATTCCATCTTCCTTCTCCCCTATGTAGCTCACATCGCCGGAGCCATCCTCATCCTGCTCGTCGGCACGCTGATCGCCCGCTTCCTCGCCCGCTCCGTCCTCATCGGAGCCGTCAACGCCCAACTCCAATACGCCCGCTTCCTCTCCCTCGGCATCAAGTGGCTCGTCCTCGTCCTCTCCGCCGCCATGGCGCTCGACCACCTCCAGATCGGTGGTACCGTCGTCGAGCTAGCCTTCGGCATCCTCTTCGGCGGCATCGTCCTCACCCTCTCCCTCGCCATCGGCCTCGGCTCCCGCGACCTCGTCAGCCGCTCCATCGAAAAGACCATGGAGAAACCCGCCACCCCCCGCCCCACCGAAGTCCCCTCCCGCTCCGACCCGGACACCCCACCCCGCCTCCGCCACTTCTAAAGGCAGGCAACAGAGATCAACGATCTGTTCCTGCCGCAGCTCGTTTTTCGCCGTCATCCTGAGCGTAGCGAAGGATCATCCCTGTATTTGTTTTTGCTGTTGCTGTTGCTGTTGCCCTTGTCTTTCTTTCTGTCATTCCCTCCGGGAATCTGCTTCTTACCTTGCCGTGCTTGTTCTACGTCGCGAAACGTCGCAGCCTTAGCGCCCTTTGCGTCAAGGCTCTTGCCTTTGCTTGTTTTTCGCAGCCATCCGCAAAGCGGACGGATCCGCGCCCTGCCCACCCACGCCGCACATGACCGCGCCCTCGAATTCAAATAGAATTCAACCTCGTGCCTTCCTCCCCATCCAATCTCCCGATGAACCCCACGACTCAAAAGCAAATCAACACCACCCGCCAGGTCCTCTTCGCCTCCCTCGTCGGCACCTCAGTCGAGTTCTTCGACTTCTACATCTACGCCACCGCCGCCGTCCTCGTCTTCCCCAAACTCTTCTTCCCCAACTCCGACCCCACCACCTCCACCCTCGCCTCACTCGCCACCTTCGCCGTAGCCTTCATCGCGCGCCCCATCGGCTCAACCCTCTTCGGACACTTCGGCGATCGCATCGGCCGCAAGCGAACCCTGGTCATCGCCCTCGCCACCATGGGCCTCTCCACCTTCATCATCGGAGTCCTTCCCGGCTACGCGACCTTCGGCATCGCCGCCCCCATCCTCCTCGCCCTCTGTCGCTTCGGCCAGGGTATCGGCCTGGGAGGCGAATGGGGTGGCGCCGTCCTTCTCGCTGTCGAAAACGCTCCTCCCAACAAGCGCGCCCTCTACGGAATGTTTCCCCAGCTAGGCGCGCCCATCGGCTTCGCCCTCTCCAGCGCCACCTTCCTTTTGCTCTCCCATTTCCTCACTGACAAGCAGTTCTTCAACTACGGCTGGCGTCTCCCGTTCCTCGCCTCTGCCGTCCTCGTCCTCCTCGGCCTCTGGGTCCGCCTCACCATCACGGAAACCCCTGTCTTCGCCGAGCTAGCCCGCCGCTCCGAGCAAGTCGCCGTCCCCATCTTCACCGTCTTCAAAAACCACACCCGCGCACTCATAGGAGGCATCCTCGCTTCCCTCTCCACCTTCGTCCTCTTCTACCTCATGATCGTCTTCGCCCTTTCCTGGGGCACCACCGCGCTGCACTACAGCCGCTCCAGCTTCCTCCTCATCCAAATGACCGCCATCCTCTTCTTCGCCGCGGCCATCCCCCTCTCCGCATCGCTCGCTGAACACGGCCGCCGCCGCGTCATGTTCATCATCACCGCCCTCATCGGCGTTTTCGGATTCTTCCTCGCCCCTCTCTTCACCTCCGGCATCCACGGCGCCATCGTCATGATGACCGTAGGCCTCACCCTCATGGGCCTCAGCTACGGCCCTCTCGGCACCATCATCTCCGAGCTCTTCCCCACCCCCGTTCGTTACACTGGCAGCTCGCTAGCCTTCAGCACCGCCGGCATTCTAGGAGCCTCGCTCACTCCCTATATCGCCACCTGGCTAGCCAAGACCTACGGCCTCCCCTTCGTCGGCTATTACGTCACTCTCTCCGCAGTCCTCACCACCCTCGGCCTCCTCATCATCCGCGAAACCAAAGACCAATCCCTCTAGCGTTTTGTGAGGATGAACCTTCGCCCCGCCGCAACACCAGCGACCTCATCGGCTTATCCGCAACAACCGAGAATCGTGGTTGCCGAAAACCCGACTTCGCAGGCGGTTCAACCCTAATGACTACGTTGGATGTGTTGTGCTGTGTCAGTTTTGCCGTTCGGTTATTTGATAATCCGCCGGGATCCTGAACATAGAAGGTTCAGGTTCGGTACGCTGAAGGTCGGTGACTGTCATTGTGATCTTTAGCCCGCGAGGATCGTCTGAGGTGGAGGCGAGAGGGATTCCAAGATCGGGTGAGGTCCACGTTTCCTCGACCACGCGGACGGGGTCGCCATTGCTTAGCGTCGCGGCGTGCAGAGTAATGATCCGCCTCTCTCCCTCGGCGGAGATTCCAGCAATGGTCCTCGGAGGAAGAGCGGTTGTGTCGCCTGAGGGATGGGCAGCACGGTATTCTGCGGCCTTGGCACGAATCTCTGCGGAGCGGGTCTCCTGCTCCGGCGTGGGTGGTTTGGGAAGAGAGATGTGCGTAAGGATCGCGGTCTTGTTGAAGAGGAAAAGGGTAACGATTGTCTGCGCACCAGGGTCGCTCAGGCTCACTGTCGGTGGACCCCCGGAGCCGTTTGTCAATTCGGTGCGCTCCCGGCCTTCAGAGTCGCGCATCTTGCGTTCTTCAGGGACCGTGGTCGTCCAGGTTCCGTCGGCGAGCCGTTTTGAGCTGCTGGTCTTCGATGCGAGCGAGTAAGGCTTGCCAGTGACGCACTTCATCTTGAAGGGCGGAGGGCCGCCGCTCGGCGCAATAAATGGGGGGAATGCAAGGGTTTGTGCCTGAGCTGGCGCTGCAGCGCAGATAAGTGCTAGGGCTGCTGAGCCGAATACAAATCTGCAGCACATAGGACACCTCTGGAGTAGCATCTCGGAAAATTATACTCAGCAGCGGTTTGGGGACTTGGGAAGTGCGCGGCAAACCACCGCCCGTGTCTCCCGAACATCCGCAATTCTATGGACAGCGGATCTCCGGTCTAGCACGGCTCCGCGAACCGCGTGAAAAACGGCGTTATCGGCAATTACAACCCGTCCCCGTACTCGCTCTCTCCAATACCCCTAAGTCTCGTCTCACCAACCACATCCATTCCAGCGACACTTTTTCCCAAAACCCGTGTTTCACCTAACAGGAACGACGCGGTCCCAAGCGCCCCGTTCCCATTGGCCCGCATCTAATTCCCTGGAACGTTCAGGCAGCGCCAGTAAGGAGCAACACATGCGCAGTCTCAAATATTTCGCACTCATCGCAGCCATCTTCGGATTCCTCGTCATCGCCACTCCCCCTGCGCACGCCCAGGTCTCTGTCGGCATCGGCGTTGGCGGCGGCTATCCCGACGGTGGTTACGTAGCCGGCCCACCCGCATGCCAGTACGGCTATTACAACTACGCCCCCTATGCCTGCGCCCCCTACGGCTACTACGGCCCGCAGTGGTTCAATAACGGCATATTCCTTGGCGTCGGCCCGTGGTACGGCTGGGGCTATCGTGGCGGATACTACCGCGGCGGCTATGGCTATCGCGGCGGCTACGGCTACCGCGGTGGATACGGCGGTCGTGGCTACGCAGGCGCTGGCTACCGCGGCGGAGGCTACGGTGGTGGCGGATACCACGGTGGTGGCTATGGTGGCGGCGGATACCACGGCGGCGGCGGTGGCGGCTTCCATGGCGGTGGCGGTGGCGGCTTCCACGGCGGTGGCGGCGGTCACGGTGGCGGCGGTCACCGCTAAACCTCACCAACCCACAATCTCAAAACGGCTGCCCAATCAGGCAGCCGTTTTCTTTTGCCCCGCGAGCGCTCCTTCCCTCCCCGCAACGCCGAACTTCTAGCCCGCTGAACCAACGTCCGCCCGACGCGCAATAGCCGCGCACCCCTCGCTCGTACTATCCTCATCGGATACCCCAGCGGTTTTCCTGTAGGAGTGGAGGGAGGCGCAGCAATCGACGTCGTTTTGCCTCAAGAAAAACGGCACTGCAAGAATCTATCCGACTCGCAGCAACAGGAGAACCGCTCCAAACCCCGCGCGCACGAGGTCTATGTCCCCAGGCACTCCCATCGTCGACACCCCCATCATCGGCACCTCTCCCCCGCGCAAGGAGGGCCGCGCCAAAGTCCTCGGCGCAGCCCAATACATCGACGACCAAACCCTCCCCGACATGTGGCACGGCTGTACCATCCGTTCCACCATAGCCCGCGGCCACATCCGCTCCATCACCTTCGCGCCCCATATCCCCTGGTCCGACTACGCCATCGTTCGCGCCGCCGACATCCCCGGCGAGAACACCATCGTCCACCTAACCAAAGATCACCCCTGCCTGGCCGCGCACGAAATAAACCACGTAGCCGAACCCATCCTCCTCCTCGCCCACCACGACAAGTCCGCCCTCCTCGCCGCCAAAGCCGCCATCACCATCACCTACGACGAGCTCCCCGGCGTATTCACCATCGAAGACTCCGAGTCCGCCGCCGACAACGACGACTCCGCCAACATCATCTGGCCCGGCTCCCACCACGGCGGCACCGCCAACTGCTTCAAGACCTACCAGATGTACTCCGGCGAAGCCGCCGCCACCGAAGACGCCATCGCCTCAGCCTTCGAATCAGCCGACTTCATCGTCGAAGGCGAGTACACCACCGGCGCCCAGGAGCAGCTCTACATCGAACCCAACGGCGTCATCGCCGAATGCAATCGCGACCCCACCGGCCACGTCACAGACGTCACCGTCCGCGGCTCCATGCAATGCCCCTACTACCTCGTCCACGCGCTAACCCTCGTCTTCAATCTCCCCGAAGAAAAGTGTCGCGTCATCCAGGTAGAAACCGGTGGAGCCTTCGGCGGCAAAGAAGACTTCCCCTCGGTTATCGGCTCGCACGCCGCTCTCCTCGCCATGAAGTCGGGCCACCCCGTAAAAATCATCTACGACCGCGGCGAAGACATGGCCGCCACCACCAAGCGTCATCCCTCCCGCACCCGCCTTCGCACCGCAGTCTCCCGCGACGGCAAACTCCTCGCCGGCACCATCGACATAGCCATCGACGGCGGCGCCTACGCCACCCTCTCCCCCGTAGTCCTCTCGCGCGCGACCATCCACGCCCCCGGCCCCTACAAGTGGCCAGCCCTACGAGTCCGCTCCAAGGCCATGGCCACCAACATCCCGCCCCACGGCGCCTTCCGAGGCTTCGGCGCCCCGCAATCTCTCTTCGCGCTAGAGCGCCACATGGACAAGATCGCTCACACCCTCGACCTCGCGCCCGAAGAATTCCGCCGCCGCAACTTCCTCGCCACCGGAGACCACACCGCCACCGGCCAACCCCTCCTCGAACCCGTAGACATGCAGCACTTGTTAACCCGCGCACTAGCCGACTCCGACTATCACGCCAAGCACGCCGCCTTCGCCGCCTCCAACCCGACGTCCCAGATCAAGCGAGGCGTAGGCTTCGCCGCCTTCATGCACGGCACCGGTTTCACCGGCTCCGGCGAGCGCCGCCTCAATTCGCTAGTCCACCTCGACATCCTCCCCGACGGCCGCCCCCAAATCCTCGTCTCCTCCACCGAATTCGGCCAGGGCACCAACACCATCCTCTGCCAAGTAGCCGCCCAAACTCTCTCTCTCCCCTACGACGACATCCTCATTCACGAAGTAGACACTACCATCGTCCCCAACTCGGGCCCCACCGTAGCGAGCCGCACCGCGATGATCGTGGGCAAGCTAGTAGAGCGCGCCTCCAACGAAATCCTAACCACCCTCCGCAACGACGCGCGCCTCCCCACGCCCCATACCCGCGAGCAATTCATCGCGGCAGCAAAATCCCACCTCGCGCAACACCCCCAACTAAGAGCCTCTGTCCGCTACGAACCCGCCACCAAAATCTTCTGGGACGACGACCTCTATCGCGGCGACGCCTATCCCGGCTACGCCTGGGCCGTCTACGTAGCCGAAGTAGCCGTAGACCTCGACACCTACATGGCCACCGTCACCCGCTTCGACGCCCTCCAGGAAGTAGGCCGCGTCCTCCACCCCATCCTCGCGCGCGGGCAAATCGAAGGGGGTGTAGCGCAAGGTATCGGCTATGCCCTCTACGAAAAGTGCGTCTACAAAGACGGTCACCTGATGAACAACCAGATGACCAACTACATCATGCCCACCAGCGCGGACCTGCCCGACATCCACGTCCACTTCGAAGAAGTCCCCAGCATCCACGGCCCCGGCGGCGCCAAAGGCATCGGCGAGCTCCCCATGGACGGCCCCGCCCCCGCAATCCTCAACGCCATAGAAGACGCCACCGGCATCAGCTTCACCGCCATCCCCTTACTACCCGAAGACATCTTCGAACGCCTAACCGCGTTCACCACCCATCCCCACGGCGGCACCGAAGATTTAGATCCCTCGGTCGACCAAGCCACCCGCACCGAATCCCCTGAGGTGCCAACATGACCCACTTCCGGATTAGCCGTGAGCTTCAGCCCACGGAAATGAGCTGCGGAAACAATCCGGCTTTAGCCCTGGGCCTGGTGCCCCATCTTCGCGACGGCTTCATCGTTGCTAAGGTGGGCCTCGCGCGCAAGCGCGACCGCTTTCCGCACAAGTTGAATAACCGCGACGTGATCCTTTCGTTCCCCCCATGCCCTGTCATCCTGAGCGAAGCGCAGCGCAGCCGAAGGACCCCGAGTGTTCCACCACCCATACCCTCCGGCACTTTTAGCCACAACCGCGCCTTTGCCTCTAGGTACCCCAAGGCTTCAGCCTTGGGTCTCAGATCCGCCCCGCATGCAGAGGGCTTTAGCCCCTGGGGTATGCCTTCCCCAATGGAGGCGATAACTGCATGACTCAAATCCATCTCTCGACTGCGAAAGGCCTTCAAGATTGCGCTCTATATCTTCACCGCCGCAGCTTGCTTTTTCTTCGGATTCTGGGAGCTCAAGCTGAAAAGCCAACTGACGGCAGGGGTCGCCGAAGAAGACAAATTCGTAAGCGAATATGGCGTTATAAACGATCTCCGCCTACGGATGAAGCGTGAACGCTTTCTCAGAGAGCTACCTCGCGAAACGCTTTTCAAATACAAATTGGTCCTAATACTTAAGTTCTTCTTCGTTGCGTTGTTGATAGCAGAAGTAATCGTCTTTCAAAGGTAGCGCGAGATGACTCAAATTAAACTCATCATCAACAACACGCCAACAACCCTCACAGTCCCGCCCATGAAGCGTCTCCTCGACGTCCTCCGCGAGGACCTCCACCTAACCGGCACGAAAGAAGGCTGCGGCGAAGGCGAATGCGGAGCCTGCGCGATCCTCGTCAACGGTGAGCTAGCCAACTCCTGCCTAATCCCCGCCCTGCAAGCGAACAACGCGACCCTAACCACCATCGAAGGCCTGGCCCCCAACGCAGCCGCCCTCCACCCAATCCAACAATGTTTCCTGGAGCAAGGCGGAGCCCAATGCGGCATCTGCACCCCCGGCATGATCCTCGCCGCGCACCATCTCTTAACCCAGCACCCCAACCCCACCGACACCGAAATCCACGAGGGCCTAGCCGGCAACCTCTGCCGCTGCACCGGCTACATGCGCATCTTCGAGTCCGTAAAGCAAGCCGCGAGAAACCGATGACTGACTTCCAAAGTATTTTCGTAGAATTCTTCATCGGCGTTGTCTTTCTAGCTATCGCTGTAACTTCCGACTTTTATCTGCGACAAGTCGGAAAGCGAGCTCATCCGCTCATGCGAACTTTCTTTGCTTTGGTCGGCGTTAGTTTCATCATCCACGGCTGGATAGCAATGAGCCACTTCAAGTGAACGGCATACCCACTAAACACCAACCACTAAAAATGCAAAACCGCAGCATCCCCACCAACACTCTCATCCCGCACATCGTCTACCGCGACTACCTCGCCGCCGCGGCGTGGCTCATCCGCGTCTTCAACTTCACCGAGCACTTCCGTTACGGCGACCCCACATCCGGCGGCATGCAGCTCCACCTCAACCACGCCCACATCATGATCACCGGCCCCCGCCCCAACACCGACAGCCCAATCAACCTCGGAGCCTGCACCCAATACCTCACCATCATCGTCCCCGACGTCAAAGCCCACTACCACCACGCCCAGCAACAGCAAGCCATGATCTGGGAAGACCTCCACGAAACCATCTACGGCGAACATCAATATGGGGCCTATGATCTGGACAACCACCGCTGGATCTTCTCCCAACACGCCCGCGACCTAAACCCGACCGACTGGGGTGCCACCCTAGCCTCCGCCCCAACCCCGAACCTCTAACCTCTCAACTTGTCGTCCTTCGTGAAGCGGAGGATCTGCTCTTGCTCTTGTCTGTTGCCGTTGCCGTTGCCGTTGTTTTTTACGCCGTCATCCTAGAGCGAAGCGAAGGATCCCTGTATTTGCCGTTGCTGTTGCGTTTGTCGTTGCTGTTGTACTCGCTGTTACTTGATTTCGCTCTCGCTCTTGATCTTGCATTTGTCGTTGCACTAGCCGTTGTTTTGCTCTCGCCGTTGCCCTCGCCTCTAGGTACCCCAAGGCTTCAGCCTTGGGCCTCACACCCCAAAATAAGAAATGGGGCTTTAGCCCCTGGGGTATGCTCTCTCTACGCTCTATCCTCTACACTCCGCCTCTATGCACGCCGACCCCACCCAATACGCCCTAACCGCCCCACCCACACTAGCCGAAGTGTTGACCCTCCTCGCCGAAAACCCCGGCCTCCACACCCCCATCGCCGGCGGCACCGAGCTCATGGTCGCCCTCGCCGCCGGCCGCCTCAACCAAAAATCCCTCCTCTCCATCAACCACCTCACCGAGCTCCGCTTCATCCACGTCTCCGACACCGCCATAGCAATCGGCGCCAACACCACCTTCACCGACATCCGCCGCAACCCCACCATCGCACGCGATCTCCCCCTCCTCATCCAATCCGCCTCCTGGACCGGCTCCATCGCCAACCAGAATCGCGCCACCCTCGGCGGCAATCTCTGCAACGCCTCCCCCGCCGCCGACACCCCCCCGGCCCTCCTCGTCTACAACGCCACCGTCACCCTCATCTCTTCCACCGCCACCCGCATCATCCCCTACGCCGACTTCCACCAGTCCTACAAACGCACCGCCCTCCGCCCCGACGAGCTCCTCCACAGCGTCACGATCCCCCGCATCTACGCCGCCCACCAACATTTCATCCGCAAAGTAGGAACGCGCAACGCGCAAGCCATCTCAAAAACCGCGCTCGCCGCAATTTCCCTTCTCCAAAACCAAACCATCCAGGAAATCCGCCTGTCCGCCGCCTCCTTAGCCGACCGCCCCATCCGCCTCTACGTCACCGAAGCCGCCCTAACGCAAGCCTCCCTAACCCCCGCGCATTTCGACGAAACCCTGCGCCAAGCCCGCGCCGCCCTCGCCTCCGAGTCCCACCCCATCGACGACATCCGCTCCACCGCCCGCTACCGCTCCGCCGTAGCCGCCAACCTCCTCGAGCAATTCCTCCGTAGCCTGCTTTAACTCGTCGTGACCAGCGCAGCCCAACCCGCCACCGCCCCATTGAAGCTCGTATAAAACCCATAAGCGTCATACACCGCACTCCCCCAACTCCCCTGCACCTCCGCCGGCAGCGCCGCACTCTGCACCGGGTCGGACACATTCCTCACAAATCCAAACGCCACCCCCGCCGCCTTACAAACATCCCCCAACACGGCATCATCCATCTCGATGCAAGCGTACGTCGCATACGTCCCAGCCGTAGTCCCCACCACAAATGTAGGCGTAGTCAGCAACGACACCGCACCGCCCGTCGCATCCACGACCTTCGGCTGCGTGTCCCCCGCATTCAATCCATCCGGATCCAAATCAAAGATCGAGTACTTAGTCCCATAATAGGAATTGAACTGCGTCACCAACCCCTGCAAATCCCCCTCCGTCGTCGGCACCGGCAGCAGCAAGCTCGCAAGCCCCGCCTTATGCAGCACCGTCTCCGCAGCCGACCACGCATTCGCCCACACCGGCCAACTCCCCTGCGCCTTCCCCGTCTCATACAGCGTCCCCGCACTCACCGCCCGCACCGTCCCCACGTGATCCCCCACCATCGCTCCGCCTGCCGTCCCAATCGACACCACCAGCCCCGGCTTCACTTCCTTAATCAACATCTGCATCATCGCGGTAAGCTGCGTCTGTCCCGGAAAATCCAGATGCGTATTCGACTTCCACAGCAGCACCCGCTTCCCCGCAACCCCCACCAGCCGCCACTCCCCCCAATAATCCCAGCCACTCACCTTAGTTGGCGGAATCCCCACCGCGTACTTCGTCCACCCACTCCAACTCCCGTTATTCCTATCCGAATAAGGCATCGCCACGCCACTAGCGCAGAACACATGCTGCATCGCGGCCCACTCCGCCTCTGCCCACGTAATCACCACCACATCCGCCGCCGGCAGCCCACTCCCGCCCGCGCTCAATAGCGCAGGAGCAACCTGCCCCACCCCACTCCAATCGATCACCGGCAACTCCGGCGTCGACGAAATCACCGGCTCAAAGCTCTTCTGTTTCGCTGTAACGAATAAACGCGCAGGCCGATACCGGGGGACACTCATCGATTCACCTCAGCAAGGTTGGATGTCGGAGCGACTGTCTCCAGCCGCCCCGACCCCGTCCTACTCCGCCAGCTGAATCGTGTGTTGTTCTCCCGCACGCAGCCGCACCATCTGCCCCGGCAGCGCTACCGCCCGGAACAGCGCAACGTTCCCCATCATCTTGTCCGGCCCCGGCTCTGACTCAATCGCCCATCCCTCCGGCACCGGCTGCTCCACTACAAATACCACTGGCCGCTCGAACTGATTCTTCATCAGATAGTCCTTCTGCTTCACCACCACGACGCTCCGCTGCACCGCGCCATTCACGACCTCGCCCTTTACATGGTCAGCCGTAAACTGGCTATCTAGGTGGCACACCGTCAAATCCAACTGCGCGACCGACCTTTCGCCGCCCGCACCCGGTGCACCTCCCCCCACCGGCTTCGCTCCCGGCACGCTCACGCCTACTATTCCATCCACTTGATCTTGCAAAATCAAGCAGTCCTGGTTCACATGAATTTCTTGAAAGTCCGGGGCCGTCGCCATTGCCACGGTATCCCGAACACCCGAATGCCGGCATCCGACCAGTCCAAACAAGCTAACCAGTCCCAGCACTCCCGCTCCGACCCATCTAGATCCAACTGTTTTGGTCATCATGTGCGTTCACCATGCGAATCATTCTTGTCCACCTATGGTGCTACCGCAAGAGCCCGAAAGGTGTACGACCCCCAACCAAAGGTCTATACCCTATGGTCACTAAAGTTGCTAGTGAAAAATCGCGAACCGGAATCTCCTCTGGTTCACTTACGCAATTTTGTCCTGCCTGGCTAAGCTAGCAGCTAGCCTCAGCCGAGAAAAGCCCAAAGAAAACAGGCGTACCTCCCCGAATACCCTAAAATAAACGTAACCGCGCCCCTAGGGAGCCGCCGCATGCTAGAGCTCGCCAAAGCCGCCACCTTCTTCGCCTGCCTCCTTTCCCTCTATTGGACAGCCATCAGCGCCTTCTTCATCCCCGGCCTCCACTGGCAGGACCGCCTCTTTCTCGCCCTCGCCCGCCTGGTCCTCGCCGCCGCCATCTGCTTCCTCAGCGGCCTCATCTTCCGCCTCCCCACCCGCTCCAATCCCGACGCCCACCTGCCCCTCACCTCCACCCTCCCCATGCAACTCTTTTTCTGGGCCGCCCCCATCCTCACGCTCCTCTTCCTCGCCTCCTGGTACCTAACCTGCGGAGCCCCCACCTTCACCACCCACTACCCCGCCTGCAGCTAATCTGCTTCCGTCGTTGTTCTCCCCACCAACCGACACCTCGTCATCCTCGAGCGTAGCAACGGGCTTCAGCCCGCTGAAGAATCCCCCACCCCCAAAAGGGTTTTAGCCCCAGCCCCCCGGCCAAACAACGATCTGTCATCTCGACCGAAGCCAAACGGCCTCACCGTTTGGCGCAGTGGAGAGACCTGCAGTCGTTCTTGCCGTTGCCGTTGTTTGTTTTTCCCCGTCATCCCGAGGCAAAGCCGAAGGACCCCGTGTTGGCCTTTGCCGTTGCCTTTTTGGCTGTCATTCCGCAGCGCAGCGAAGGAATCTGCTTCTCCAACCATCAACTCCGTCATCTCGACCGGAGCGCGCCGCGCGTATCAAGAACAGTCGTTTGCTCCGCGTGGGCCTCCCATTATGAATTGCCCAACATGTGTCCACATGTAACAGAACTTGCTTTCATAAATGGTGCCCCTCAAAGGGCCTTGATACCTGACTGCGCCCCACATCCAGACTCTTTTGTTTCCCACCAGCAAGTCGCGATCAAAGTTGTCCTGAACGGGTTGAACGACATTTACGGGCACAGATCCTTGGATGTATCTCTGTCCTCCGGGTTCTACCCACTCGGTATGAACGAATTGTATTTCTTTGGTCTGCGGCCCATGAAGTTCGGAAAGTTCTTCGACCATTGGCAGAAAACAAAAGTCGAAGTAGGTGTACAAAACCACGGCAGGAGAGTTGCCGTGGTTAGTAAAAGTGAAGTTGAGGTTTTGGGTCGCTTCATATCCCAGACTCGGGACTACTGGTTTGATAAGCAACCACGGTCGTTCACTAGCCACAACAGCTTGAGCATTCAACAACGCAGCGTCGGCAGACTTCTTAGTTTCCGCGAGAGTCTTGCCCATCAAGTCCGCTTGCTTCAGGTAGACGACAATCTGCCCAACAATTCCGAGAAATTGAAAAAGGGCACAAATGGCAATCACGCTCGTCAGTCCAATAGTCCAGACATTGAAGTGATTCTGTTCCCTCATTTTGGCGGCTTCATCGGCGGCCTCGGCAGTGCTCTGTTTGGCGTGTGTCTCTACAACGAGAGGCGAATCTTGGGTGCCTCTTTGATCGGTATCGGTTGTCTGTGTGGGGTTTCCGCCAACATCTACTTTCTTGTGAGCCTGTACAGATGCTGACCCATGTGGAGATGCCCAGAACATCACTAGTAGGAGCGCAACTGTTCTCATGCGCCATTCTTACACCGAAGACCCTCCGCTCTGCCGAAGGCTGGAGCGCAGCCGCAGGCGAAGCGACTGAACTGCCCTCCTCCCCACCACCCTTACCCCACCCAGACACGCGAAGCCCCTCGCCGTCCGCGCAGGACCTAACTCACCCGTCTGGCAACGGGCTGGCCCAAACCGCCCTGGAATCGGTCGCGAGCCCAACCCTGGCACTCGTGTTTTTTTTCGCTTTCCTGAGCATGCTCTAAAGATGGCTCATTGCAAACCGTCAAGCCACAACCGCAGCATACCGACTCTATTGTCTTGTTTGGGTTCCAACGATGAATAAAGTACTGTTCAGAAGCGATCATGGTTTCACCGCATTTCGTGTGCGCCGAGTATAAACGGATTCCATTTACGGGAAAGCCTACGGCGCGTCTGAGCAAGTCTGCGCACTCCCCGTAGATTTCCAGCCTGGCGCCCCACCCGTACACGCACTTGCGGACGGGTGGGTTCCACTCTGCCGAAGGCCTGAATCTCCCTCCCCCACACCACCCATACTCGACCCAGACACGCGAAGCCCCTCGCCGTCCGCGCAAAACCCTGTCAACCCCCCAAACCCACCAAAATCCCCGTAACCCAATGAAACCAAACCAAATAAAACATTCCAAAGCTTGGCATAGTTACCCCCACCAACTCACTACAATAGAAGTAGGGATAAATCTCAACCCAACCTGACGTCCTCCCCACCAGCCCGGCGATCTATACGTTCGGCAGTATCAGCCCGGAATCAACGAGTTATAGGCCGTTACCGACAATAAGGGGGGTACTTTCGTACTTAACCCATCCGGAATCAAAGACCTACAAACCATTTTCACTCCCAGCAGGGGGGTACTTTCGCCAGTAACTCGCCTGAATAGAATACTTAGGAGACAAGTCATACCTCGGGGGGAGGGGGGTACCCTATCCCAGCATCCCGCGGGCCCGTTCCACGTCCGCCTCCGTATCTACATCCAAATCCAACCCCTCATCCACCATGGCAGCCGCCCCACGCAATAGCTCCCGAGCCCCCACATCACCCCGCAACTCCATCAACTCCCCAAATTTTTCCGCCGGAAAATAGGCCGGAATCCCAACCTTCCCCGCATACCCCGAACCCGTAACCCGATCAACCTCGCCATACAACTCCCGCAGATGTTCCGCCCGCAGCGCCACTTGGTCACAAGCCATCACCACGACTCCAACAACACCCAACTCCTGAGCCCGCGCAACGCCAACACGGATCGAACTCGCCATCCCTTCATCGGCCAGCTCATTCACCACCACCTCGCAGCCGCGCAGCCCTGCGGCAACCTCAGCAGTTCGCACCATCCCCTCGCGCCCGCCCAAAACGTTCGCGACTCCTGGGTCGCGCACCACCACAATCACAGGCACCAGTCGAGCCTCCACCGCAACCCGAACCGCGCGTTCCAGCAGCGTCTCTCCGCCAATCTCCAGACTCTGCTTCGCCCGACCCAACCGCCGCGAAGCCCCCGCAGCCAACACCACAGCAGCAATACTCACAGCGCACACTGAGCCTGCAGATACCGCGAAGCTCCACCCTGCGCAATCTGCTCTTCCACCATCTCCGCAGTCATCCGCCGCGAGCTCCCAAGCTTGCCCTCACAGCAAGCCTGGATCTCCGCGACGACCGCCAGCGCAATCGCCTCAGCCCCATCGCCGCCCAGGTCCAATCCAACCGGCGCGAACAGCCCTTCGCAAGCCCGCTCCACGCTCCATCCCAACAGCGCAGCCGTCTCTCTCACCAGCAGCGCGCTTCGGTGCCGAGCACCCAGCAACCCCAGATACCGCGGCCCACACCGCAGCGCTCCCGCTAACCACACCCGATCCTGCTCATAGCTATGCGTCATTACCACCACCGCATCCCGATTCCCAATCCCCAACGCCTCCAACTGCCCAAACCCCTCCGCAACCACCACCAGCGTCGCTTCCGGGAACCGCTCCATCCGCGCCCACTGCGCCCGTCCATCCACCACGACGACGTTCCACCCCATCAGCGCCGCCATCTGCACCAACGGCCGCGCGTCGTCTCCAGCGCCAAACACCACCAGCCGCTGCGAAGCCCCAATCAGCTCCTCAAACCCACCTTGCGTCTGGACCTCGCCGACAACCCGCCGCAAGGGCCGACCATTCTCCGGCAGCCAAGTCACCACCCGACTCTCCACTCCCTCCAACGACGCCTCCAGCGCCTCCATCAACCCCTCAAACTCCGCCGTCCCCGCTGGCTCCACCAGCAGATCAACCGTCCCGCCGCAACCAAGCCCATACGGAATCTCCGCCGTGTCGTCGAACAGCGTCGAGTACCGCTCCACCACCGCACCGCCGCGCACCATCCACCCAGCCTTCCGCACCACCTCGGCCTCCAGGCATCCCCCCGAGATCGACCCCGCATACTCCCCATTCCCCGCCACCAGCAAACGCGCCCCGACCTCCCGATAACTAGACCCCTCCACCCGCACCAGCGTCACCAGGGCCACCGCATCCCCCCGCCGCCACAGCTCCACAATCCGACGCCGCTCACGCATGGTGCAATCCTACCTCCATCGGCCGCTACTGCTTCTCGCTAAACGTATGGATGCCACACTCCAGCTTCTTCCCGCCCCAGCGCCCACTCCGAGCATCCGCCCCCACCGCCGGTACAGCCGTGCAAGGCTCACACCCAATGCTCGTATACCCCCGGTCATACAGCTCGAGCAGCGGAATCCCGTGCTCCCGCGCATACCCCTCCACCTTACCCCAATCCCAGTCCGCCAACACACTCACCTTCTTCAAGCTCTTGCCGGTCGGCAGACGATGGTCTTCCACTTTCTTCAACCCCGCCCGGGTAGGCGACTGCTCCCGCCGCAATCCCGTAAACCACCACGAATACGTCTCCAGAGAACGCATCAACGGCTCGACCTTGCGAATCGCGCAGCACCTCGTCGGCTCCACGATATGCAGCAATCCAAACTCACGCTCATGCTCTTCCAGTGTCGTCTTCGGAAGCGCGTTCACAAGGTTCAGGTCCCACTCCACAACCATCCGGTCACGATAGGCGATCAACTCAGGAAAGTGATATCCCGTTTCCAGAAAAATCACCGAAACCTCCGGCAAATGCTTACGCAGCATATGCAGCACCACCATATCCTCGGTCTGAAAGCTGCTCGTCAGACAAACGCTGCCCACCGCGGCCTGCAGAACCACCTTGGCCACTAGTTCCTCTGCTGAGAGCGCCTGATGTAGCTCGATTGATGTGTTGAGAGTCTGGCTCATTGCGTCTCCCTTGAATTGGATGAACCATCTAGACATTTGGAAGCGCCCTCGAGCGATTCAATGTAGCCTTCTCCGGCAACTTCTTGAATAGCCGCAACCGTTGACGCACCAAGGGAAGGACGAGCCGAAATAGCTTTAACATCCACAAGCTGCAACGCGCGGACTACACCCGGCAGCGAGGCCTCCGGAATTAAAGGATCATCCACAATCACCGCAGCATGTCCGCTGCTCCTCAGAGCGTCCCGTAATGCCACTGCTTCATCAGGAAGCCCGCGCAGCCACACGAACACAGCACCCGCAGCTTGGGTTGCACTCTTCCCTAGCGGCTCGACCGCATCGATAATCATCGCTGCGCCCACCGTAGCGTTCGTCACCGGATCAATCAGGATCAAGGCGCCCATCTCGCGATTCGCTGCATATGCGTCGAAAAACAGCGGCAAGCTAGTGTCGAATTCGACCTCCGCAATATCGTTCATCTGCAACTGCGAACACTCGCGCTGCTCTGTCGATTGAATATCGACCCCGTAGGCAATCCTTCTCGCCGCGGCCCGAACCGTTCGCGTCGTATGTTTTGCCAGATACGTTTGCCCCGCGACCAGCGGCTGCTCGTGCATCCACACCACCATCGCTCGAAATGCGCTGCTAACCCGCGGAGCGTTCTGATTCTCCCCAATCAGCATCTCGCCGCGGCTCAGATCGATCTCGTCCTCAAGCTCCAGCGTCACGCTCAGCGGAAAGCTTGCCACCGAAAGCTCTCCATCATAGGTAACGATGCTTTTCACCGTCGTAACCCGGCCACTCGGCAACGCCTTCACCCGCATGCCCGCCCGCACCTCACCACGTTCAACCCGCCCGGCAAACCCTCTGAACTCCGCGTTCGGTCGCACGACCAGTTGCACCGGAAAACGCAAAGGACCATCCGCCGCCTCACGAATCGTCAGCGGCACAGTCTCCAGGTACTCCAACAGGGTTGGCCCCCTGTACCACCCCATGTTCGTGCTGTGCTCGACCACGTTGTCACCCGCCAGCGCACTCACCGGAATCACCTCGACGCTCTTCAGCCCAAGCCGCTTCGCGAGCGCAGCAAACTCCGCGGAAATCTTGTCAAAAACCTCCGCGCTGTAGTCCACAAGATCCATCTTGTTAATGGCCGCCACCACATGAGGAATTCGCAGCAGGCTCGCAATATATGTATGCCTCCGCGACTGCGGTAGCAACTCCCCAGCCCGCTGAAATGCCTTCGCATCAATCAGCACAATCGCAACATCCGCTGTAGATGCACCTGTCGCCATATTCCGCGTGTACTGTTCATGCCCCGGCGTGTCGGCAATGATGAACTTACGCTTCGCCGTGGAGAAGTACCGATAGGCCACATCGATCGTAATGCCCTGCTCGCGTTCCGCCTTCAATCCATCGGTCAACAAGGAAAGGTCCACAGCACCGCCCGAGCGATTCACCCTGCTCGCACGGATCGACGCAAGCTGATCTTCGTACACGCTTTTGGTGTCATGCAGCAACCGCCCAATCAACGTGCTCTTGCCGTCGTCGACGCTGCCAGCCGTAGTAAACCGCAGCATCTCCTGTTCCAGATGGCTATCGAGAAACGCACGGAATCTCGTCTCATTCGCAGATCTCTCAGCTGAAGGCAACGTACTCATCAGAAGTAGCCCTCCCGCTTCTTCAACTCCATCGATCCCTCTTCATCGTGATCAATCGCTCGACCCTCGCGCTCACTGCGGCGAAAACCAATCAACTCCTCAATGATCTCCGGCAACGTCTCTGCCTCACTCCTTATCGCGCCTGTGCATGGCACACATCCCAACGACCGCATCCGAACCTTCATCAACTCGGGCTTCTCCCCCGGCAGTAGACGCATGCCCTCATGCACCAACGTGATCATGCCGCCGCGGATTACCGCCAGCCGATCCTCCGCGTAATACAACGGCACAATCGGAATCTGCTCCGCATATAAGTAAAGCCAGATGTCCAGCTCCGTCCAATTTGAAAGTGGAAATACTCGTATGCTCTCGCCCTTGCGCAGCCGCGAGTTGTACAGGCTCCACAATTCGGGCCTTTGATTCTTCGGGTCCCATTGTCCCGCCGCATCGCGGAAGCTGTATACCCTCTCCTTCGCCCGGCTCTTCTCTTCGTCGCGCCGTGCCCCGCCGAAGGCCGCATCAAAGCCGCCTTCCTCCAGCGCGTCCAGCAACGACCGAGTCTTCAGCGCCCCGCAACAGTTCTGCGTTCCTAGCTTCCACGGGCTCGCCCCGTCCGCGATGGCCGCCTCGTTGCGATGCACAATCAACTCTGCCCCGATCTCCTTCGCATAGCTATCGCGAAACGAAATCATCTCGGGAAACTTGTAGCT
>Ga0302305_1000167_pt1 | contig 45197 bp, 38 predicted proteins | sample III_Palsa_E2_3_FD_198764 | JGI IMG/M metagenome (GOLD analysis project Ga0302305, IMG submission 198764) | Peat permafrost microbial communities from Stordalen Mire near Abisko, Sweden - III_Palsa_E2_3 | ecosystem: Environmental > Terrestrial > Soil > Palsa > Peat permafrost | place: Sweden... | reverse complement strand
AGCTACGCAGGACACGAACGCGATAGCAGCCTCCAGCAGTAGACAGCCGTCCGGCTTCCCGACTGGGCGCTACCTCGGAGAGCCATAGACGCGCAAATGAGGGTTTGAGCGCGGTGAAACGAGTTTTACCAGGTTTGCTGCTGTTGATTATGGTCGTGGGTACGGGGCAAATGTTCGCCTTCCAGACCTCCGCCATCATCTCAGGCACAGTCCGAGACGTTCGCGGTACGCCCCAGATGGGTGCGCTCATTGAGTTGATGCGCGCCGAGGACGGTACCATCGCAACCGCGATCAGCGACGATCACGGCCGCTTCATCATCGCCACGATAACGCCGGGCCGCTACCAACTGCGCGCGACCGCAGCTTTCTTTATTCCGCTGCTTCGAAACGACGTGCGCCTGCGTGCCGGTGTGCAATCGATTGTCAATCTCACGATGAACAACCTGTTCGATGCCGACAATTGGCTGCCGGCGCAACGCCGAAGAGCCGATGAGCCGGTCGACGACTGGAAGTGGACGCTGCGCTCGACCGCAAACCGTCCGTTGCTGCGGTTGGTGGACCCGGAGAGCGGAGCGCCGATGTCGTCAAGCGCCGAGCATCCGCGCCGTGTCTCTTCGCAGGGAAGGATCATGTTGACCAATGGCGACGGAGCCTTTGGGGATGGCGGCCTCCACCAGGCACTGATTCTGGACAGAACGATGGAGGACGGCGATGGAGCTGTGCTGCGCGCCGATGTCGGGGACGTGCAGACGGGTGGATACTCGCCGCAGCCGTCCATAGCATTGGTCACAGGCTATGAACGGCGGGGCCCGCTGGGTGGAAGCACCCGCCTGGTCTCCAGCTTCCAGTCGCATCCGGAGTTGACTGATGGAGGCCCAACAGGTGGCTACCAGCTACTGCGGCTGGCGAGCACGCAGCAGTTCGCGCTCGGTGACATGTTCCTGATTGACGCGGGAACGTTGATGGAAGCGGAGCGCCTGGAGCAGACGCGCCTGGAAGCTGAGCCATTCATACGATTCACCGCTCGACCGGGGAGTGACGTCGTGGTGGAATACCGTTATGCCTCCAGCCGCGAGTTGCAGAGTTCGGATGGTCTCGATCAACTGAAGTCTGCGTTGTCGGTCGTGCCGGACGCGAATGGCAAACCGCTCAGCGACCGTGGCATGCATCAGCAGCTGTCCGTGAGCCGCAAACTGGGTAGTCGCGTAATCAGCGCCTCGGCTTATGTCGACAGGCTCTCGTATGGAGCCATTGGAGGGAGCGGGCTGATGAATGCGTCGTCGCTGCAACTCGCAAATGCAGTCGCCGATCCGACTACGGAAACCTTCCAGGTGGGTGGGCCCGGATATTCGGCGCGCGGTATGAGCGTTTCGATCATGCAGACGCTGACCCCTGCGCTATCCGCTTGGGCCGAGTACGATCTTGGAACCGCTCTGCGCAGCGGCGGCGACCTGGTGATGACCAATCTGGCCGCAGGTTTGACGCCTCAGACCGCGGCAGCAGCCAGCGTGGCTCTCAGGGGAAAGATCGTTCGTACGGGCACCTCGCTTAAGGCGGAATATCGCTGGCAGGCGGCTGATACGCTCACCCAGGTGAATGCCTACAACGTCATGCCTGAAGAGGCCTACCTGAGCTTCTATGTCCGGCAGAGGTTGTGGTCCGGAAGCATGCTGCCGCAGGGTTTGGATGCCGTGGTCGAGGCGACCAACCTGCTCGAGGAAGGCTATCAGCCGGTATTCGCTCCTGACGGCCAGACGCTGATTCTGGCGCAGGTTCCGCGTGCGATCCAGGGCGGTTTGTCCTTCAACTTCTAAGCTGGGCGTCCGACGCAGCTATTCCGGTAAACGGGTCAATCCTCGAAGTTTTGCGGGGTGTTTCTCGTGGTCTAGGCTCGGTTGCGCGATTTTCCTCATCAGGATGGGAGATGATGGACAGAGAGTAGTTCCCCTTGAATGCAGGCAGTCGCATGGCCCTGCTGATTCCTCTGCTTTGAACCCTTTGGGGCTGGACCGGACTCTAAATGATAGTGAAGCAGGCTGACGTTCTATTGGTAAGCAGGCAGATGTCTTCAGCTTGTCTTATCCACGCTGGTGAACTTCGCGGTGAACCAAGAAGTTTGTTCGGCATCAGGCAAGCAGTGAGGAACCATGTGCGGTATTGTCGGCGTCTTCGGGCGTAGTCCAGTTAGCTCCGTCATCTACGAAAGCCTCTCCATGCTTCAGCACCGCGGCCAGGACGCTGCGGGCATTGCGACGTGCTTTGAGGACCGGTTCTACCTTGAGAAGGGCAATGGCCTGCTCACCGATGTCTTCGAGGCAGGAAACATGGCGCGGCTGCTGGGCGACATGGGGATTGGGCATGTGCGTTATCCAACCGCAGGATGCGCGTCGGTGGCGGAGGCGCAGCCGTTTTACGTGAACTCGCCCTACGGCATCATCTTCGCGCACAACGGCAACCTCACCAACGTTTCGGAGATTGTGGAGAGCCTGTTCCTGACCGACATGCGCCACCTGAATACCAGCTCCGACTCAGAGGTCATGTTGAATGTTTTCGCGCATGCGCTGTCGCGGCGCGGCGCTGTGCATCCGAATGAGTTTGATGTGTTTGCGGCCGTCGAAGAGGTTCATCGACGATGTAAGGGCGGCTATGCGGTGATCGCCATGATCGCTGGCGTGGGCATGGTGGCGTTCCGCGACCTGCATGGGATTCGGCCACTGGTATTCGGCAAGCGCGGCGACGCGAAAGAGGCGGAGTTCATGATCGCCTCAGAGAGTGTGGCGCTGCAGGTGAGCGGCTTCGATTTGGACCACGACCTCGCGCCCGGCGAGGTGATCTTCATTGATATGCAGGGCACGGTCTACAAGCATGAAAGCCTTCAGGCATTCGAGAAAGCTCCCTGCTTATTCGAGTTTGTGTATCTGGCCCGGCCGGACTCTGTTCTTGATGGTGCATCGGTCTATCAGTGCCGGATCAATATGGGGACGAAGCTTGCGGAGAAGATCAAGCGCGAGTGGTCTCACCTTCCCATTGATGTCGTGATCCCCATTCCTTCGACAAGCCGCGTCGCCGCACAGGAGATTGCGACTCGATTGAATATTCCCTATCGCGATGCGCTGGTGAGGAATCGATATGTAGGGCGAACGTTCATCATGCCGGGGCAAGCTCAGCGCAAGCAGTCGATTCGGCGTAAGTTGAACCCGATCCCGCAGGCATTTCAAGGCAAGAATGTGTTGCTGGTAGATGATTCCATTGTGCGTGGGACGACGATTCGGGAGATTATTGCGATGGTCCGGGAGCAGGGCGCGAAGCATGTGTATGTATGCTCGGCTGCACCACCGGTGCGGTTTCCGAATGTCTACGGAATCGATATGCCGGCGCGCTCCGAACTCATTGCCAGCGGTCGCGATGTGCCGCAACTCGCAAAGAATATTGGAGCCGACGAACTCATCTTTCAAGACTTGGAGGATTTGAAGCAAGCCATTACAGACGCCGCACCCAGTCTCACGCATTTTGATACGTCCGTCTTCGATGGAGTGTATGTCACCGGAGACATCACCGAAGAATATCTCAACACGCTGGAACAAAAACGGAACGACGCTGCCAAACATACCGAAGATGTCGCAAGCCACATCACAAGAAATCTCTCCGCCCACCTCTAGCGGAACGACCGTGCGCGTGCTGCCCGGGCCGTCGGCACTGACGGCGTTTGAGGCCGAGCGCGTCGTGCAAAAACTGCGCACGAATTTTCCTGCCGAGGCGAGAAACGTCGTTGCCGTTGAGTCGTCGTATCTGTACCTGCTCCTTATCCGCAAGGAGACGGAAGGCACGGTGGATCACGAGCGTTTAGCTCAGCTGCTGGGAGCAGGCGACGAGCTGTCGTCCGGTCAGCGGGTATGGATCGGGCCTCGGATTGGAACGCAATCGCCTTGGTCCAGCAAGGCCACCGACATTCTGCACAATACAGGCTTCAGCGCGATTGAGAGGATCGAGCGTGCGCGCGTCGTCCGGATCGTCTCGTCAGGTGACGGGGTTGTCGGAGACATTTCGACGCTGGCAGTCGCACTCCATGACCGCATGACCGAGAGTGTGTTTTTTGAGAGTGCAGATGAGCTGCAGGCACTCTTCGCGCCCCGCGAAGGCAAAGGGTTAGGGCACGTCGACGTGCTGGGCCTCGGCGCAGCGGCGATTGTTGCGGCGGATCGTTCGCTGGGGCTCTCTTTGGCAAGCGATGAGATCGAATACCTGGTGGCTGAGTTTACGCGGCTGGGGCGCAATCCTACCGACGTCGAGCTGTATATGTTTGCGCAGGCCAACAGCGAGCACTGCCGCCACAAGATCTTCAATGCGAGCTGGACGATTGATGGCGAGAAGCAGCCGCGGTCGCTGTTCCAGATGATCCGCAACACCAATGAACTCTCTGGCGACGATGTTCTTTCGGCCTATCGCGACAATGCCGCGGTAATTCGTGGAGGACGTGGAGGAAGGTTCTTTCCTGAGGCCGGCGACGCGAGCTACAAGTATCATGACGAAGATATTCATATTCTGCTGAAGGTGGAGACGCACAATCATCCGACGGCCATTTCGCCCTGGCCAGGCGCGGCGACTGGGTCGGGCGGAGAGATTCGTGACGAAGGGGCAACCGGACGCGGAGCCAAGCCGAAGGCAGGGCTGTGTGGCTTCACCGTATCGAATCTCAACTTGCCACAGGCGCCGCAGCCGTGGGAGCAAGCGTATGGCAGGCCCTCACATATCGCCTCGCCGCTCGACATTATGATCGAAGGCCCGCTCGGTGCCGCTGCGTACAACGATGAATTTGGCCGGCCGGCACTGGCGGGATACTTCCGCACGTACGAGCTGGCGAGCAATGGCACCGTCTTCGGATATCACAAGCCGATCATGCTCGCGGGCGGCCTGGGAAATATCCGCGCAGAGCACGTAGAAAAGGGCGCTATGAAGCCCGGCTACTCGCTGGTTGTCCTGGGCGGACCTGCGATGTTGATCGGCCTCGGCGGCGGTGCGGCCTCGAGCAGTGCAGGGAGTGGTAACACCGATCTTGACTTCGCCTCGGTTCAGCGCGACAACGCGGAGATGGAACGGCGCGCGCAGGAAGTCATTGATCGCTGCTGGCAACGCGGTGAGGGCAATCCGATCGCGTTCATTCACGACGTTGGTGCAGGCGGTCTATCGAATGCGTTTCCCGAGTTGGTAAAGGACGGCGGTTGCGGCGGAAACTTCGATCTGAACGCGGTGCCTCGGGGTGAAGAGGGGCTGAGCCCATTGGAGACCTGGTGCAATGAGGCGCAGGAGCGCTACGTGCTCGCGATCGCACCGGAAGACCTTCAAGTTTTCGAAGATATCTGTCGGCGCGAGCGTTGTCCTTTCGGCGTCGTGGGAACTGCGGAGAAGCGGCCGCACCTCACGCTCAGCGACGCGGCAGAGACAGAAGCGAAGGCCATCGATCTTCCGCTTCAGATACTTTTCGGAAAACCCCCGAAGATGGAGCGCGCCTTCACGCGGTCGAGGATCGAAACGAAGCCGCTCGATCTGGGAGGCGTCACCGTAGCGGATGCGGTGGAACGATTGCTGCGGTTACCAACGATTGCGTCGAAGTCTTTCTTGATCACGATTGGGGATCGCAGTATCTCTGGCATGGTTGTGCAGGATCAGATGGTGGGTCCATGGCAGGTTCCGGTTGCGGACTGCGCCGTCACGCTGCGCTCCTATGATTCGGTTTGTGGAGAGGCGATGGCGATCGGGGAGCGGACGCCCCTAGCTGTCATCAACGCGGCCGCCTCTGCCCGAATGGCCGTGGGTGAAGTGATTACCAACCTGGCGGGCGCGTCCATAGGAAAAATCGGAGACATCAAACTCTCCGCAAACTGGATGGCTGCTGCAGGCGAGGGGCAGGAAGATCAGAAGCTGTGTGACGCGGTGCACGCTGTGGGCATGGAGTTCTGCCCCGCACTTGGCATGTCAATTCCTGTAGGCAAAGACTCGATGTCCATGAAGACCAAGTGGCGCGACGGGAACGATGCGAAGGCCGTTGTATCGCCACTTTCGCTGGTGGCTTCAGGCTTTGCTCCCGTCAACGATGTGCGCAGGACGCTCACTCCACAGCTTGTTGAAGGAGATGCGGCGCTCGTCCTCATCGATCTGGGCGGCGGCAAGAACAGGCTGGGCGGTTCTTGCCTGGCTCAGGTATATGGACAGGTTGGCGATGAAGCACCCGACGCTCCCTCGGCGGACAAACTCAAGGCTTTCTTCGAAGGAATACAGCAACTCAACCTAGAAAGAAAACTGCTGGCGTATCACGATCGCAGCGATGGCGGATTGTTTGTGACGCTGTTGGAGATGGCGTTCGCAGGAAATGTTGGACTCAATATTGTGCTCCGCGAGGCAGGCTTATCGGAGCTCTTCAGCGAGGAGCTCGGCGCCGTGGTGCAGGTCGGGATGAAGGATCTGGACGAGGTTAGGGCGCGCTTGAGCGCTTTGAGCCTTACAACGCAGGTTGTCGGGCAGAGCATTCCGGGCAACGAGATTACCATCCGTAGTGGTGCGGAGACTGTCTACCGAAACACGCGCGCGGCGCTGCAGAAGATGTGGGCGGAGACCAGTTTTCATATTCAATCACTTCGCGACAATCCTGTAAGCGCAAAGCAGGAATTTTCCTTGTTCGATGATGTCGGGCGGCCAGGACTTTCTGTAAGGGTGCCGTTCGATCTCGCAGAGCGGGTCAATGCACCCTTCATCCATTCTGCTCACCCGCGCGTAGCAATCCTGCGCGAACAGGGCGTCAATGGTCAGGTGGAGATGGCTGCGGCGTTCGATCGCGCAGGCTTTACCGCGGTAGATGTTCATATGAGCGATCTCCTGGCCGGAAGAGCGCGTCTTGCGGATTTCCAGGGGTTGGCCGCATGCGGGGGCTTCTCGTACGGCGACGTGTTGGGTGCAGGCAGCGGATGGGCGAAGACGATTCTGTTCAACGACCAGTTGAAGGAGATGTTCACTCAGTTCTTCGAACGCTCTGATAGCTTTTCTCTGGGAGTTTGCAACGGTTGTCAGATGATGGCGCAACTGCGCGATATCATTCCCGGTACAGCTGCATGGCCGAGCTTTGGGCGCAACGTATCGGCTCGGTTCGAGGCGCGTCTCTGCATGGTCGCCGTCGAAGAATCGCCGTCCCTGTTCTTCGATGGTATGAATGGCGCGCGCATCCCCATCGTCGTAGCGCATGGCGAGGGCCATGTCAGCGACGTTCGCCCGGATGCTATGGTTGGTTTGCGTTACATTGATACCTACGGCAAGGTGACTGAGCATTACCCGCTCAATCCAAGCGGATCGGTGCAGGGCGTTGCTGGGTTGACCAGTGTAGACGGACGTGCACTGATCATGATGCCGCACCCTGAGCGCATCTTTCTCGGCGTGCAACACACCTGGACACGCAAGCTCAAAGACAGTCCGTGGCAAAGAATCTTTGACAACGCACGAAAGTGGGTTGGGTAAGAAGCGGTTCATAGAAATTAAGAGGTGGCTGGATTGAGTTCGAAGGTAGATTACAAGTCCGCAGGAGTGGATATTGAGGCAGGGAATGAGGCGGTGCGGCGAATTAAGTCGCACGTCGGAAAGACCCATTCCGCGGCTGTGCTGACTGGCCTCGGATCGTTTGGTACGCTTTTCTCCTTGCGTGACGCATTGAAAGATCTGAAAGATCCAGTGATGGTGCAGAGTACCGACGGTGTTGGGACAAAGAGCAAGGTGACAGTGATGGCGGGCCGCTATGAAGCGCTGGGCCACGATCTCGTAGCAGCGGTGGCGGGCGATATTGTGGTGATGGGTGCGACACCGCTTACGTTTTTGGATTACCTCGGATTTCACAAGGTTGAGCCAGAAATCGTAGAAGCATTGGTGCGTGGCATGAGCGCTGCGTGTATGGAAGCCGGGATTGCCTTGGTCGGGGGGGAGACTGCGGAAATGCCTGCCGTCTACGCTGAAGGCGATCTAGATGTGGTGGGATTCGTTACAGGCGTAGTGGATCGCGAACGATTGCTGACGGGCGCGAACATCGTTGCAGGCGACGTTTTGTATGCAATCAATTCAAGCGGGCTGCATACGAATGGTTTTTCCCTCGCACGCAAGCTGATCTTTGAGATTGGCGGATATGCGATTGATGCGCAGCCCGAAGAACTGGAAGGGAAGTCCATTGCCGATGTTCTGTTGGCCCCGCACGCAAACTACGTCGCGCCCGTAAAGCGAATTCTGGATGCTGGCATTCCGGTGAAAGGCATGGCGCACATTACCGGCGGCGGTCTAGTGGAGAATGTGCCGCGCGTTTTGCCAGAGGGATTGGCCGCTGTCATTGACCCTGCGACTTGGACGCCCCAGCCGATATTCTCGTTGATGCAGCGTCTCGGAAGCATTGACGATCATGAGATGAACCGCGCGTTTAATATGGGAGTAGGGCTGGTGTTGATCGCGCCGCCCGGCCTGCAGCACGATTTGGCAACTGCTATCGCCGGCTTCCCTCAGTTCAAGGTCTGGGAGTTGGGCCGAGTCGAGGGAAATGCGTCCGGTGTGCGTTTCGGTGAGGTCAATTGAAATGGAACGACGGCTGCTGCTCGATGCAATTCCACATTGTCTGACTTCCACCGATCTACCCCTGGCCGCAAAGTATCCCGGCAAGGTGCGCGACACGTATGAGATCGGCGACGGGCGTTTGTTGCTGGTGACAACCGACCGGCAGAGCGGCTTTGATCGCCTTCTCGGTGCCATTCCTTACAAGGGACAGGTGTTGAATCGAACGTCCCTTTATTGGTTTGAGCAGACTCGAGACATTGTTGCCAACCACGTGCTGTTCAGCCCGCATGCAAACGCACTGATTGCTCGCAAGTGCAAAGTGCTGCCGATCGAATTTGTGGTGCGAGGCTACATGACGGGATCGACCGATACGTCGATCTGGACGCAGTATCAGAAGGGCGTGCGAACGTATTGCGGCCATCCTCTTCCAGAGGGCATGAAAAAGAACGAGGCGCTGCCCAGCAATATTGTTACGCCGACGACCAAAGAAAAAACCCATGACCGGCCGATCACAGCGAGGGAGATCATCGCGGAAGGTTGGCTCACGCCTGAGCAGTGGGATATCACTTCGGCGAAAGCGCTTGAGTTGTTCGCGTTTGGGCAAAAGCTGTCTGCCGAGCGCGGCTTGATTCTCGCTGATACAAAGTATGAGTTCGGCGTTACGGCGGATGGCGAAATCCTGTTGATCGACGAGATCCATACGCCGGACTCGAGCCGATACTGGTTGGCCGATAGCTACGCGGAGCGCCTGGCTGCCGGACAGGAACCAAACATGATTGACAAAGAGTTTTTCCGACTGTGGTTTCGTGATCGCTGCGACCCCTATAACGATGCGGTGCTTCCAGTTCCCCCGGATGAATTAATTGCTGAGCTCGCGGCGCGGTACATTCAGCTATTTGAAAAGATTACCGGGATAACTTTTGCGCCGGACCTGCGGCCGTTGGAAGCAACTATTCTTGCGAGCCTGGGGCAATGAGCGAGACAGTTCTCATTGTTGGCTCAGGCGCGCGAGAGCATGCGATTGCCCTCGCGCTGACCCGATCATCTCAGCGGCCTACGCTGATTTGTTTCAGCAATGCTCTCAACCCAGGCATTGGTTCCCTGAGTTTGGACTACGTCATCGGGCGCATTACAGATCCAGCGGCAGTGGTCTTGTTTGCTCGCGAGCATAAGGCTACGCTCGCCGTCATTGGTCCCGAGGCTCCACTTGCGGCTGGAGTTGCCGATGCTCTCTTGGCGGCCGGCGTCCCTGTAGTCGGCCCAACTCAAAGCCTCGCGCGGATCGAGTCAAGCAAAGGCTTTGCGCGAGATCTTCTAGCGAAGTACAACATTCCCGGTAACCCATTTTTCCAGCGCTTCACCTCCATGGATGGGCTCGAGGAAGTGCTTGACCGCTTTGCGAATCGCCACGTGATCAAAGACGATGGGCTCGCTGGTGGCAAGGGAGTCAAAGTCTCTGGAGATCATCTTCTGTCCATGGACGATAGCGTGGCCTTCTGTAGGGAGTTGGTCGAGCAGGGACACCCATTTGTCGTCGAAGAGAAGGTTGAAGGAGAAGAGTTCTCGCTGATGAGTTTTTGCGATGGTGTCACGCTCAAACACATGCCGGCGGTGCAGGATCACAAGCGTGCATATAACGGGGACAAGGGACCGAACACGGGTGGAATGGGCACGTATACCGATGCCGATCACAAGTTGCCATTCTTGACTGACGAGGATATCGCAGTGGCGCAGGATATGAATCAGCGCGTTGCGAAAGCACTGGCGGAAGAGTGCGGTACGCCGTATCAGGGCATTCTGTACGGCGGGTTTATGGCAACACGCGACGGTGTAAAGCTGATCGAATATAACGCACGTTTCGGTGATCCTGAGTCGCTCAACCTTTTGACTCTCTTACAGGCAGACTTTTTTGAGATTTGCCGTGCGATCGTTGGCAAGTCACTTGCCGAGGTAGATGTGCGATTCTCTGCCCAGGCCAGCGTCTGCAAGTATATTGTTCCCGATGGTTACCCGGAGACTCCCCGCAAGGGAGAAGAGATTCAGTTGCCTAGCGAAGTACCCGCGGATGCGACGATCTTCCTGAGTGCAGTGGATGTACAGCAGGGTAAGTTAGTCGCTACTGGATCGCGCGCGGTTGCGGTGGTTGGAATCGGCGATACCCTGGGTGACGCGGAAGCTGTTTGCGAACAAGTCGTGCGAGAGATTCCGGGCCCATTCTTCCATCGCACCGACATTGGTACGGATCTGGTGATCCATCGCCGCGTCGATCATATGAAGAGGTTGCGCTTCGCATGAGTCTCAAGGTCGGTGTGCTCGGCTCAACTCGGGGAACAGCATTGCAGGGCATTTTGGATGCAATTGCGACGGGCGGTCTGGATGTTGACCTCGTATTGGTCATCTCGGATAAGCGTAATGCGGCCATTCTTGAGCGATCTGACGGATCCGGAGTTCCCACCTTGTTTCTCGACCCCGCAGGTCTAAAGCGCGACGAATACGATAGGCACGTCACCAATGCGTTACGCCGAGCGGGTGCGGAGCTTGTGCTTATGATTGGTTACATGCGCATTGTTTCCGCGAGTTTTGTAGAAGAATGGAAAGGGCGTTTGTTGAATGTGCATCCGTCGCTATTGCCTGCTTTCGGCGGATTGATGAATCAGAGAGTGCATGAAGCCGTTTTAGCTGCGGGTGTAACTGAGACCGGATGCACGATTCATCAGGTTACGGAGGAAGTGGATGGCGGTCCGATCGTATTGCAGAAACGCTGTGCCGTATTGCCCGGTGACACTCCGGAGCTGTTGAAGGACCGGGTGCAGGCATTAGAGCAGACTGCTTTCGTTGAAGTATTGCAGCGGTGGAGGTCGTAATGGCAAAAGCAGGGAAGCCCGTCGTCGGGATCATCATGGGGTCGAAGTCAGATTGGCCGACCATGGAAGCGGCGGCCAAGGTGCTTGACGAGTTCGGGATCGCTTATGAAGTTGAGGTTGTTTCCGCCCATCGAACCCCAGACAAGATGATGACGTACGCCGCCAGCGCAAAGGCTCGAGGTCTGCGCATCATCATCGCAGGCGCAGGCGGTGCCGCGCATCTCCCCGGAATGGTGTCGTCGAAGACAAGTTTGCCCGTCCTTGGCGTGCCGGTAAAGAGCCGCGCGCTCGATGGGCTGGATTCACTTCTTTCGATCGCGCAAATGCCTGCTGGTATCCCCGTGGCGACGTTTGCGATTGGGGAAGCGGGTGCTAAAAATGCTGGCCTGTTCGCTACTGCGATCCTTGGACTAACGGATGGAGCGATCGCCCAGAAGTTGGAGAAGTTTCGTAGCACGCAGACGAAGACTGTGTTGAAGGGGCCCGATCCGCGGAAATGACAGCTGGCGTAAGACCAAGAATCGGGATACTCGGCGCTGGTCAACTCGCGCTTATGCTGGCCCAGGCCGGTAAGGCAATGGACGTTGAAGTGATTTGTGCAGGGCAGCCTGGGGACTGTGCAGAGCAGGTTGCCCAGATCATTCCGGTGGACCTGGACGATGCTGCCGCCGTTGCTGGATTCGCGGCGACCGTGGATGTCGTGACGATCGAAAGCGAGAACATCCATGCGGATGTTCTTCAGAGCTTGAACCTGTATCCCAATGCGCGCGCTGTGGGGATTGCGCAGGATCGTTTCTTGGAGAAGCAATTCTTTCACGAGTGTGGCATCCGTACGGCTCCATTCGCGCCGGTCGATAGCATGGAAGATCTTAAGCACGCACTAGAAGTTATTGGGCTGCCAGCGATTCTTAAGACACGGCGAATGGGATATGACGGCAAGGGGCAGGCGCGCATGCGCAGTTCCGACGATGCGGCCGAAGCGTGGTCGGAGGTGGGAGGAGTGCCTTGCATCCTTGAAGGCATGGTGAGCTTCGAGGCTGAGGTATCGCTGATTGCCGTGCGCAGCCGGTTGGGGCAGGTCGTGTTTTATCCCCTCATCGAGAATCACCATCGCGAGGGAATTCTTCGCACGTCGATCGCGCCATTCGTGAACCAGCAACTGCAGCAACAAGCGGAAAGCTATCTGGGCGTACTGCTCGAGAGGCTTCAGTATGTTGGCGTCCTCGCCGTGGAGTTTTTCGTCTTCGGTGGCACCCTGCTGGCTAACGAGATGGCGCCTCGAGTTCACAACTCGGGTCACTGGACGATTGAAGGTTCGGAAACCTCGCAGTTTGAGAATCATCTTCGCGCGATCGTTGGCGACGAACTCGGCAGCACAGAAAGCCGCCCGACGGTGATGCTGAACTGCATCGGCTCGATGCCGAGCGAAAGCGAGACGTCACAGTTCCCAGGGTTGTTCCGCCACGATTATGGCAAGGAAGCGCGACCTGGACGCAAGGTCGGCCACCTAACCTTTCCTGCATCTGCGCATGCAGCGATTGCCGAGTGGCAAAAGCGCCTGAAAGCCTAATACCTCGACAATTACCATCCGCCGCCAAGCGCGTTATAGAGTTGCACCAAGGACAGAGCCTCTGCCAGCTGGGCGGCCTCCAGAGTGAGTTGCGAGTTGTAGAGATTTGTGTCCGTAGTCAGCACTTCCAAATAGCTGGTCGAACCGCCCTTATATCGAATGCGCGCGAGCCGCACAGCGTCTGCCGAAGCTGCCGTCTGCTTCTCCTGTTGCTCGCGGTATTCGCGGGTTTTATTATAGGCGACCAGCGCGTTCGAAACATCTCGCAGGGCACCGGCAATGGTCTGCTGATAGGTATCGAGCAGTTCTTTATCCGTAGCTTGCGCCAGGTGATAATTGGCGCGAATTTTGCCCGCATCGAAGATGGGCTGCGTGAGCGTTCCGGCTGCATAGTAGTAGACATTGATAGGGTTCACCAACCCCTTCAACTGACTTCCAGAAGTGCCGCCCGTGCCCGTCAGCGCAAGTTGGGGGAAGTATTGCGCCCGAGCAACTCCGATGTTGGCGTTGGCCTGGATCAGCAATTCTTCCGCGCGTCGAATGTCGGGACGGCGCTCAAGCAAATCGGACGGTAGCCCCGCGGGAACATCTGCTGGGTGCGGCGCGCTTGCGATGATCGAAGGGCTTTCGTCGACGTTACGGACGATCGGACCTGGATCCTCACCGAGAAGAAGCCGCAGATTGTTCTCCTGTTGCTCGATCTGCCGCTCGAGATCTGGAATTTGCGCCTGCGCCGTGTAGTAAAGCTCCTCAGCCTGCCGCACGTCAGCCATGGAGTCGGCGCCGCCTTGTTCGAGGGTCTGCGTCAAGTCGAGGGACTGCTTGCGAGCGTCCAATGTGCTGCGAGTGATGGCGAGCTCTGCATCGAGCGTGCGGAGTTGATAGTACGACGTTGCTACGTTTTCGACGAGTGTGGCGTAGGTTGTCTGCTTTGCCCACTCAGTGGCGCGGAGGTTGGCGCGTGCAGCCTCGGTCTGGCGGCGGTACATGCCCCAGAAGTCCAGATTCCACGCGACGGACGCTGTGATTCCGCCGGCGTAATAGTTGGTCTGGCCGGTGGTGTTAGAGCTGTTGGAGCTGGTGTTGACGCTGTTTAGCAGACTACTGGGAAGGCCTAGCGCATCGTAGGTTCCGCCGATATTGAGAGTCGGATACTGGGCGGCCTTTGTGATGCCCAGTTGGGCCTGTTGTTCCAACACCCGATCGGCCGCAATCTTTACGTCATAGTTGTTTTTCAGCGCTTCGGCGATCAACTGCTGCAGCACTGGATCGGTAAACACGGCGTCCCACTTCTGCGCGCCGAGCGGCGTCGCGGTAGCGGTGGTTCCTATGTCCGGCGCGAGCGCTCCACGATAGCTCGCCGGCGTAGCGACGGCTGGTCGCTTGTAGTTCGGCCCAACTTTGCAGCCAACGATGGTCGCGATGAGTGAGAGTGCGCAGAGGCTGCGGAAGGTATGGTTCACGCTTGTCCTCCCTGCAGGGGCGCCTTCGTCTTTGGCGGTCCGGCGTCGTGGTCGGAGTCGAGACCCGCATTGTGCGCCGAACCGAAGCGCTGGGCGAACCGTTCCGCGATGGAGAACGTGACGGGGATAAGAAAGATGGCGATCAGTGTCGCCGCCAGCATCCCTCCGATCACAACCGTGCCGAGGATCTGGCGTGAGACACCGCCAGCGCCCGAGGCGAACCAGAGCGGAACGCAGCCGAGGATAAACGCGAAGGCGGTCATGAGGATGGGCCGGAAGCGGAGGCGCGCGCCGTTCATGGCCGCATGGAAGATGGTCTCGCCTTTTTCGTATTCGTCCTTCGCAAACTCTACGATCAGAATGGCATTCTTCGCCGAGAGACCTATGAGCATGACCAGGCCGATCTGCGCGTAAACGTCGTTTTCAAGATGTCGTATGGTCAGAGCAAGATAGGCTCCAAAGATAGCGACGGGTGTGCTGAGCAAAACGCCGAAAGGCAGCGACCAGCTCTCATATTGCGCGGCCAGGATGAGGAAACAAAACACGATGGAGAGCGCATACACAACCCAGGCCGGAATGCTCTGCTGCGCCTTGTGTTCCTGGAAACTCATGCCGGAATAATCCATACCCATGCCAGCAGGCATTGTCTGCGCAAAGGTTTGCTCGAGCGCCTTCATCACCTGGCCGGAGCTGTAGCCGGGAGTCGCTACGATGGTAATTTGCGCAGCTTCGTATTCGTTATAGCGCGTTGTGAACTCGGGGCCGGCCGAGCGCCGCACCGTGGTGATCGCGCTCAATGGAACTCGAGTGCCGTTCGCCGAAGTAACGTAGAACTGGCCGATGTTGTCGATGTTCGTGCGGGTGTCACCTTCGGCTTCGATATAGGTTTGCCACTGCCGGCCAAATCGGTTGAAGTAGTTCACCAGAGTGCCGCCCATAAAGGCCTGCATCGTTGTGTAAACATCCGCGAGATTGACTTGCTGCTGCGCTGCCTTCTCGCGATCGACATCAACATACAGCTGTGGCACGGCTGGAGCGAAGGAAGGGATTGCCGCAACGATCTCAGGCCGTTTCGAAAGCGCGCCGAGAAACTTGTACGTATTCGCGGTCAAGTAATTTAGATCGCCGCTGCCGGAGCGGTCCTCCAGGATCATGCTGACGCCGCCCGAGCTACCCAGGCCGGGGATCGCTGGAGGTGGGAACGAGAACGCAAGACCTTCTTTGACGCCACCGAGTTGCTTCGCCAGATTCTGCTGGATCACGGTGAATTGTTGGTCGGCGCTCTTGCGCTCATCCCAATCCTTGAGCGTGACGAAGTAGAAGGCGTGATATGTGTCCTGGGTGAAACTCAGCAAACTGAAGCCAATGACGGAAGTCACGCTCTGCACGCCGGGAACCTTGTGGAGTGCGTTCTCCACGTCTCGCGAAGCCTCGGAGGTACGTTGCAATGAGGTCCCTTGCGGGAGTTGCAGCGCGACGAATGCATACCCTTGATCTTCGGTGGGCAGGAAGCCGCCCGGAAGCCTGGCCCCCAGCAGCACAACAAATACACTGAGTACCAGGATGATCACCACACCCACAACCGACTTACGCACCAGCCATCCCGAGGTGCTGACATAGCCGTCTGTCGTTCGTTTGAACACGCGATTGAACCAGTCAAAGAATCGAGCCAGAAGGCCTCTGGATTCCGTCTTGGGCTTCAGCAGTAGGGCGCAAAGCGCGGGGCTAAGCGTAAGAGCGTTGAAGGCCGAGAATAACACCGAGATAGCAATTGTGACAGCGAACTGCTGGTAGAGGCGTCCGGTGATTCCGGGAATAAAGGCTGTCGGAATGAAGACCGCAGCCAGGATCAGGGCGATCGCGATGACCGGGCTCGCGACTTGTTCCATTGCCGCATACGAGGCGTCAAGCGGTGTCATGCCCTCTTCAATATGGTGCTCGACTGCTTCGACCACGACGATCGCATCGTCGACGACCAGGCCAATCGCGAGTACCAGGCCAAAGAGCGATAGCGTATTGATAGAGAAGCCCAGCAGCGGGAATACCATGAACGTGCCAATGAGCGACACGGGCACCGCGAGCAGCGGAATGAGTGTCGCGCGCCAGCCTTGCAGAAAGATGTAGACGACCAGGATCACCAGCGCCAAAGCGATGAAGAGCGTTACGAGGATTTCGTGGATGCCGGCGTTCACGGCTGCCGTGGTATCGAGCGCAACGTGATACGCCATGTCCGGCGGGAAGCTCTTGGTGAGTAGATCCATCTCCGCGCGAACGTTCTTCGCTGTCTCCACAGCGTTAGTGCCCGGGAGTTGATAGATAGCCATGACGGCCGCTGGCTTGCCCTCGAATCGGCCGTTGAGATTGTACGTTTGAGCACCCAGCTCGATGCGAGCGACATCCTTGAGGTGCAGGATGGAGCCGTCTGGATTCGCGCGCAGAATGATATTGCCGAACTCTTCCGAGGTAATAAGACGTCCCTGCGTGCGGACCGTATAGGTGAACTGTTGGCCGCTGGGAACGGGCTCACCGCCAATCTGGCCGGCGGGATTTACGTTGTTCTGAGCCTGTAATGCAGCGGCGATCTGCGGAATCGTGACGCCCAGCTTGGCAAGTTGGTCGGGCTTAACCCAGATGCGCAAAGCATACTGACCGGCGCCGAAGACCTGGATACGCGAGACGCCCTTGACGCGGGTCACCTGGTCCACCAGATTGATATACGCGTAGTTTGCCAGGAAGGTACCATCGTACGTGGAGTTCGGCGAGGAGATCGCCAGCAGCATCAGCGGCGACGTAAGAGATTTGTTTACCGTGAGGCCAGCAACTGTGACCTCAGCAGGCAACTGGCTCTGCGCCTGGTCGACGCGCAGCTGCGAAAGAATCTGGTCGGTGTCAGCATTAGTTGCAACATCAAAGTCGACTGTGAGCTGCGTGAGACCATTGCTGGCATTGGTCGACTGCATGTAGTTCATGTTGTCGACGCCATTCATCTGCTGCTCAATCGGCGTAGCGACAGCCTGCTCCAGCGTCTTTGCGTCGGCTCCGGGATAGGTCGCTTGCACTAAGATCTCAGGCGGCACGATGTTCGGGAACTGCGCGGTCGGCAAGCTGAGCAAAGAAACAAGCCCGCCAATCACCATGAGAATCGCAATCACCATGGCCACGATTGGCCGGCGTATGAAGAACTTCGAGATCATAAGTTAGTTCCCCTGCGCGTTCTGCCCGGCCGCTGTGGGAGCGGGTGAATTATCCGCCTGAGGCACGACCTTCATGCCGTCCTTCACCTTTTCATTGCCCGCGGTGACCACTCGATCGCCGACACGCAAGCCGCTCGTGATGACGATATTGGGACCGACCTGAGCTCCTAGTTGAACCGTGCGAATATGCGCGACGTCATCGGCTCCGACCACGATCACTTGGTTCATGCCCTGGAACTCTGAAACGGCTCGTTGCGGAACGACTACCGCGTTATGCAGAACTGTAGTCTCCGCCGAGACGCGTCCGAATTGACCGGGCCTCAACAAGTCTCCAGGATTTGCGAACTGAGCTGCCATGCGGATACTGCCCGTTTGACCGCTCACAGCACGGTCCACAAAGATGATGCGACCCGTCTGCGGAAACACCTGGTTATTTGCAAGCTTCAACTTCAGTGGAATTACATTGCCGCTGCGCAGCAGGTCCGCTACCCCACGCTGCTTCGCCTGCGCGGACAGCGTCAAGTACTCCTGCTCGCTGATGTAGAAGTAAACCTTGATGGGATTGAGTTGCGAGACTGAAGTGAGGACCGAACTGGTATTCACCAGATTGCCAACCTGCAGTGCCGCCTGCCCGGCCACGCCATCGATCAGCGACCGAACCTTCGTAAATCCAACATTCAGTTCGGCAGCTTCCACCGCTGCCTGAGCATTCGCAACGGCGGCCTTGTTGGCAGCCTGAGTCTGAATATCATTATCGAGCTGGCTTTGGGCGATCGCGTGCGCCTCCGCCAAGGGGGTGTCTCGACGCACGTTGATCCCGGCTAGCTCGTACTGAGCCTGTGCCTGCGCGAGGCTGGCCTTCGCCTGATCCAGAACGGCCTGCAGCGGCCGCGGGTCGATCTCAAACAGGACCTGCCCCTTCTGGACTGCACTGCCTTCCTTGTAATCCTGTCGAATGAGGTACCCGGAGACCTGCGGCTGGATCTGCGCGTTCACGAACCCATCCGTGGTTGCGACCCATTCTCCCGTAAGTGGAACGTCCTGCTGAACGGCGGTGCTGACCTGCACGGGTAGCGGTCCGAAGCCTGCCGCGCCCGGCGGCGGCCCTCCGCTCTTGCATCCAGCCAAGAATCCTACGCAACTTGCAGATAATACGGTGGCAAGTGGTACCACGCTTTGCAGGGTCTTGCGGAACGTCATAGTTTCGAACCTCGGTAAAGTTTTACTCGATCGCAGTACGTGAAGTGGATAATATACGCGTGTGTATATTATGCTTAGGCCTCGAGGAACGATTCAAAAATGTCCCGGCTTAATCAGATGCCGCATCGCAAACAGACGCACGCCGCGGACCGAATTTCCGTATCACGCTCGCAACAAGCGATGAAGTCAGAACGCACGCGCGCAGAGTTGCTGCGCGCGGCCGAAGTGATTTTTGCACGTGACGGCTTTGAAGCGTCGCGCATTGAGGATATTGCCGCGGAGGCCGGTCGGAGTCGCGGTGCGTTTTATGCGAACTTCGCAAGCAAGACCGAAGTGTTCCTCGCCTTGCGCATACTCGCCGCTCGGCGCAACGCGAGAACATTGCGTGAGCGCATCCAGGATGTGACGGACGAGGAGGAGCGGTATCAGGCAATCACTCGTTACATCCTCGAGCAGATATGCGATACACAGACCCAGCTTTTGCAGATTGAATTCAAGCTGTTTGCTCTTCGCCATCCTGCAATGCTTGCAGACCTTGCGGAGAAACATTTGGAAGCCAGCGCGTCGGTGAATCGCCAGGAGCTTTCCGACCTGTTTCCTGAGAAACGCAGAAATACCGCGAAGATGCGTTGCAACACGCTGGCCGTCGAGGCCATTCTCGAAGGATTTGCGCTGAATGCTCGATTTAGCCCAAAGGTGCTTGATGAATCGAGCATTCGGAAGATAATCCCGCAATTATTGGACGCACTATTTCGTCGCGGTTGACGAACCTCACAAGCGGCAGATCAGCAACTCGCGCTCATAGATCATTTCCGCCGGTAGGTGGTCGTGCAGCGCGAGGAACAACTCTTCGTGGTCCATCACTTCGCGCAGCCATTGTTTGCGATCGATCTTCAGCAATTGATCGAAACGCTCCTCGGGCATATTAAGGCCTTCCCAATTCATGTCCTCGTAGTGCGGAGTCCACCCGATCGGTGTCTCTTTTCCTTGCGCACGTCCACGCACGCGGTCAACAATCCACTTCAGTACACGCATATTCTCACCGAAGCCCGGCCATAGAAATTTCCCATTCTCATCTTTGAGAAACCAGTTGACCTGGTACACACGCGGCGTGATCGACAGGTTGCGCTGCATGATGAGCCAATGCCGAAGATAGTCGCCCATGTGATACCCGCAGAAGGGAAGCATCGCCATAGGGTCGCGGCGGACCTTTCCGACAGCGCCCTCGGCGGCCGCTGTTGTCTCGGATCCCATCGTAGCGCCAAGATAAATGCCGGACGACCAGTTGAAAGCCTGAACCACCAGCGGGATCGCAGTAGCGCGCCGCCCGCCAAACAGGAAGGCGGCAATCGGCACACCGTTGGGCGACTCCGAAGCTTCCATATCGAAGGAAGGGCACTGCGTTGCCGGAGCTGTGAAGCGGCCGTTCGGATGAGCGGCTGGTCTGCCGGTTTCGCGACCAATCTCTGGCGTCCAACGCTCGCCGCGCCAGTCGATACACTCAGCGGGTGGCTCGTCCGTCATGCCCTCCCACCAGACCCCGCCATCGGGCGTTACTGCGACATTCGTGAAGATCGTATTGCGGCTCAGCGTCGCCATTGCGTTGGGGTTCGTCTTGGCGCTGGTTCCGGGGGCGACACCAAAGAAACCGGCCTCAGGATTGATCGCCCGCATCTGTCCGGACTCGTCTGGCTTGATCCAGGCGATATCGTCTCCAACCGTCCAGATCTTCCATCCTTCGAATCCCTTGGGTGGAATCATCATCGCGAAATTGGTCTTGCCGCACGCGGATGGAAACGCAGCGGCTACGTATGTCTTTTCGCCCTGGGGAGATTCCAGGCCGACGATCAGCATATGTTCGGCCATCCATCCTTCGTCGCGTGCGATGTTGGACGCAATGCGTAGCGCGAAACACTTCTTGCCCAGCAGGGCATTGCCACCGTAGCCCGATCCGTAACTCCAGATCTCGCGGGTCTCCGGGAAATGCACGATGTATTTCGTGTCATTCTGCGGCCACGGCACATCCTCCTGCCCCGGCGCCAGTGGCGCTCCGACAGAGTGCATGCAGGGCACAACCCGGTGAATATCCTTGTCGATCTCCTGGAACACTGGCAGGCCCACCCTCGCCATAATCCGCATATTGACAACGGCATATGCTGAGTCCGTCAGTTGCACGCCGATACGCGACATGGGCGATCCAATCGGTCCCATGGAATAGGGCAGAACGTACATCGTCCGACCACGCATCGAGCCGCGAAAAAGTTCCTTGAGCTTCTTGCGCATTACATAGGGAGCTTCCCAGTTGTTCGTCGGCCCCGCATCGTCCTTGGACAGCGAGCAGATGAACGTGCGATCTTCCACGCGCGCTACATCCTTGGGCGACGAGCGTGCTGCATAGCATCCCGGCCAAAGCTGCTCGTTGAGCTTGGTAAAGGTGCCGGCGTCTACCAGTTGCTGGCAGAGATATTCATTTTCTTCAGCGGACCCGTCGATCCAGTGAATGGCCGCCGGTTGCGTGAGGTTCCCCATCTTTTCTACCCAACGGATGAGATGAATATTCGTCGACAGAACACGTGTCGACGCAGGATGTGCGGCCGTCTTTCCAGGTATCGTAGCCATGATTGCCTCCAAAGGTAACGCGCGTCGGTGCTTCCAAGAATTCGCGTCAGAGTTCCATCCGGTCGTTGGGCTTCTGAAGTCTAATCATAGTAGTTATGGAACGTACACTAGTGATATTCGATTCAGCTCGCTGCGATAAACGGCTAGGTAGTTAGAACCTCCAATCGACTGCAATCATCCGCCGACGGCTGTCCCTTGAGGACATTGCAAGCGGCATACGTTTGCCGGTACACTCATCTAGGACCTGACGGGATATCCGCCTGCGGAGAGCTTCTCGGTCCGAATTCATTTGCCATGGCAAACGGCATCTTCGTGCCACTCCAGATGCCTGGTTCGTAGCGACACGACCGCATTCATGGTCTCGTCAATGCGTTGCAAGTGATTGAGCCTCAATGGCTTACAGCGGAGAGTTGGCAGAGCCCGGTTGAATGCACCTGACTCGAAATCAGACATAGTCGCAAGGCTATCGGGGGTTCGAATCCCTCACTCTCCGCCATTTACCTCAACTCAATGTTTTCCAGCCCCATTCCCAAGGAATTTCAAGCTGTATCCGCTCGCTGGATCGATCGGCTTTTGAATAACGTGGAGATCGAGAAGCTGCTTGTACAGTGTCGCCCAGCGCTCCGGATCAAACTGTCCCGTCTGATCCCCTGCGGGATCGTCGCCGCTCACATAATTTCCCGATTTCAACGCTTGGTAGCTGAAGTTCCCCCAATCGGGATTCAGCGCCGGGTTGAGCTTTTCGATAAGAGCATTGGCCGCCGCGGGATCCTTCATGTAATCGCGCCAACCGCGAATCGATGCCCTGGTGAACTTGGCAACAATCTCTGGATGTTCCTGGGCGAAGGCGCGTGACGTAAAGAAGACGCGGTACGGATCGTATCCAGCGTCGCGATTGAGCAGCATGCGCGTGGAGATGCCCGCGCGTTGGGCGAAATAAGGTTCCGACGTAACAAATGCCTGCTGGATGTAAGTCGGATCCTGAATGAAGTTGGCGACACTGTACGTGGCGGGCACCTCGTGCACCCCGTCCAGATGAAACTTCTTCTGAATGAAGTCCCACCACGTCGACCCAGGTTTTACCGCCAGCGTATGCCCATTCAGGTCGGCCCACGTGTGGATGGGTGAATCCGCATGCAGCATAATGCCCTGGGGATCATGCTGCATCGTTGCGCCCACCGCGACGATTGGCTCATTCGCGTTGGCGATCGCCTGCAGTACGTGGTCAGAAGAGTTCATGCCGAACTGAACCGCGCCGCTAGCCACCAGAGCGTCACTCGATACGTAAGGGCCCCCCGGAATGATCTCCACGTCGAGGCCTTCATCCTTGTAATACCCCTGCACGACAGCGTCGTAGAAGCCGCCGTGCTCCGGCTGCGGGTACCAGTCTGCCTGGAACTTTACCGGAGTCAGGCCAGAGGAGTTTGTGCGCGAATGACAGCCGGTAAGGCACGCTAATGAAAGCAGCAGTGCGGTCGCATGAGAGTAGGGGCGTCGGAACCTCATGGATGCAGCCTAGCACCGATTTCCGTTTTTTCTGAGAGCGAAGCACTCAACGCAAGCAGGGCAGCGTCGCTCCCCATCGGCCCAATCAGTTGGATCCCGCCAGTTGCAGCCCCGTCCCGAAGCATCGGCAACACAACGACGGGCAAGCCCGCCAGGCTGACAGGCGTCGTATAGCGGAGAATGCGCGGGCGGGTGGCAGCGTGATCCGCGCCCGCAATAATTGATGACATCGGAGCACAGGGAAACAGCAGGTAATCGAATCTCCCGAAGAGTGCGTAAGTGGACGCCTTGAACTCGCCGAGCCGCTGATGGAGCAGCGAAAGATCGGCAGTTGAGATCGACGCGCCCCACGCGAGCCGCTCCGCAATCGTCGGCTCAAAATGAGCGAAATGATCTTTGTGTAACTCCGCCGCCTCGCTCGCTTGGATTGGCGCATAAATCGCCATCGCCTCCGACCAGAACGGCGCAGCGAAACTTCCGACTATCGCGCCCTTCTCCTCAAACAGCGACTGACAGGATTGAAGCGTTGCCAGAACTTCCGCATCGCAATCACCGATCAATATTGAATCGGGCGCTCCGATACGAAGTCCGTCGACCGCAGGAGCAGTCGCGATCGGAAGATCGAACAAAGCGTGACCAAGCAGCGGACCATCCCGAAGATCGCGATACAGCCACCCAAGCGTGTCAAAGCTGCCGGCGAGATGATATCCCCCGCGCCATAGGTCTTCGGTATTCATCGTGACGGACGATCGGTAACCGGCGATACCGCACAATGCGGCCGGAACGCGAATCGAGCCGCCGGTGTCCGTCCCGATGGCCGCCAGAGCAGAACCCTCCTGTACGCTTGCCGCCGCGCCGCTCGACGATCCACCAGTCAACACGGCTGCATTGTTCGGCTGCAGGCAGTCGCCAAAATCTCGATTTTCTCCCGTAATTCCGTACGCCAGTTGGTGCAGATGCGTCTTGCCGGTAATCACGGCGCCGGCACGTCGCAGCCTTTCAGCAACCCAGCTATCCGCAACGGCGACACCATGTTGATCGCGATAGAAAGCAGAGCCGCAAGAAGTAGCAAAACCGGTGAGGTCGAAGCAGTCCTTGAGTGAGACTGGAATGCCCCAAAGTGGCTGGACGTCGATTCCATCCCTGCGCAGCCTGCGGCCTTCGTCGCGAGACCACTCCTCATCCCGCGAAAGGTATACGTTACGGCTGGCATTGCTGTTTGATCTTGCCAGCGCATTCTCGATTACCACTTCGGGGCTCACCTCATCGCGGCAATACATCTGCCGAACCTCAGCGATCGGTGAAGTTCCATCAGCCATAGTCGAATTCTACCCAATCTCCGTTTGCTCACTTATTCTCAAAACTTAGGTAAGCTGAAACGTCGAAACGATTTCTATCGAAGCAGCAAGCCATGTCATGCTACCTTCGACTATGGCCCCCAAAACATCCAGAACGAACGCCCGAAAGGCCGCGCTCGACGCAGAACGAATGCGCGACTTGGCTGCCTGGACGGCGCGTTCGCTCGAGACCGAGCATCCGGTGCCATTCGGGTCAGACATCTTCCATAGCAAGACCGGCGAGCGCTTGATGCGTGCCGCGAATGCTGTCGGCAAAGAAAATGATCCAAGCTCGCATGCAGAGGTCCGCGCAATCCGTCTCGCATGCAAGAAGCTAGACGGCTTTTCGCTGAAGGGCTATACCCTCTACACCACTTGCGAACCTTGTCCCATGTGCATGGCGGACGCGTTGTGGGCGGGCCTCGATCGCGTGGTTTACGGAGCGACCATCGAGGATGCCAACCAGTTTTGTCGCCAGATTCGGATTCCAGCAACCGAAATAGCGGAACGATCCGACATGATCTGTGCAGTGGAAGGCCCCGTCGAGCACGAGCTGTGTCTTGCGCTCTTCACTCATCCCAAAATGCAAAAGGCCTTTCGCCTCTGGAGCAAACGGCGATGAGTACTCTGGCAGTAGATCTAGCCGAGATTCTCGGCGACCCGACGCGAGTACTGACGCAGCCGCAGGTCGTCAAGCGGCTGTCGCGTGACTTCTACTGGTACTCCCCCATTCTGAAGCTGCAACTCGACGGCAAGCACGCGGACGTCATCGTTCAGCCGGTCAGTGCGACTGAAATCCAAGCCGTACTCCGCTATTGCTATCTAAAGGAAATCCCTGTGACCGTGCGAGGATCTGGCACTGGAAATTATGGACAGGCTGTACCGCTTCACGGTGGCGTCGTCCTCGACCTGCAACGCATGGACCGGATCGAAGAAATCGACGTGCAGGGAATCGCTGTCTGCCAGCCCGGCGTCAAGCTCGGCGTACTCGAAAACTACGCACGCGATCGAGAATGGGAGTTGCGCTGCTATCCATCCACCATCGCAAAGGCTTCTCTCGGAGGATTTCTCGGAGGAGGTTCAGGAGGCATCGGCTCCGTCGCACATGGTGGCTTGCGCGACTTCCAAACGGTCCGCGCATTCGAAGTCGTCACCATGGAACATGAGCCGCGCATGGTGCTCCACGAAGGCGCGGCCGTTCACGACGTGCTCCATGCCTGGGGAACGAATGGCGTCATTACCCGTATCTGGTTTGCCCTCACACCAGCGGTGCAATGGGCGCAGGTCGTCGTAAACTTCGCAACCTTCAACCGGGCCTTTGATTTCAGTCAGTCCATCGCCACGGAGGCTAGTTGGACAAAGAGGCTTGTGACCGTGTTCGAGTCGCCCATTCCTTCGTTCTTCGCGCCCATAAAGCAAGTGATTGAAAATGGCGCGTCAACAATCTTCTTCCTGATCGCGGAAACCCAACGCACAGAGCTCCTTGCCGCTGCCTGCACTGCCGGCGGTTCCGTTTCGTTCGCCGAGCCGTACGCCGGCCTCAAGTCAACACCGCTGCTCTCTGACTACACCTGGAATCACACCACCCTATGGGCAATGAAAGTTGACCCTGCCTACACGTACCTGCAGTGCGGCTTCAATCCGGAGACCGTGCGCGAGCAGATCGCCCTCCTGAAGAAGAAGTACGGCGCTGACTTCCTCCTCCACATCGAGTGGATGAAAAATGGAGCGGGCATCGTGATTCCAGGCTCCATACCCATCGTGCGTTTTACCACGCCGGCACGCTTGAATGAGATGATTGACTACTGTCGCGAAATTGGTGTCTTTGTCGCGAACCCTCATGTCAACCACGTCGAAGGCGGTGGCCGCTACCGCGAAGATAACGTGCAGCTGCTGACAAAGTATCGATACGATCCGAGAGGCTTAATGAACCCAGGAAAGATGGCGACCTTCGTCCGCCGCGCGGAGAACGAGGTTCAGACTGCATGAAGACGTGGATTCCTGACGCGCGAAACTTCGCCTATCTCAACTGGAAGCAGGTCGACGCGCTCCCCAAAGACCGCACGCTGCTCGTGCTGCCGACCGGCGCCATAGAGCAGCACGGCCATCATCTACCCTTGGCGACCGACACCCTGATCAACAACGTTCTCCTCGGCCGCGCACTTGACCTAATGAGCCCCGAACTTCCTATCTATGCGTTGCCGCCGGTCTGCTATGGCAAGAGTAACGAACACATCGGATTTCCGGGAACCATCGCCATGTCGGCCACCACCTACATGGCTGTCCTTCACGACGTCGGCGCAAGCTTAGCTGCAGCTGGCTTTAAGAAACTCGTGTTATATAACTCCCATGGCGGGAACACGGCGTTGAACGATGTAATGGCGCGGGATCTGCGTGCCGAGTTCGGCCTGCGCACCTTCCACATGAGCGCCAGTGCAGGCGCAAAGCCAGAAGGTCTCGGCCCGCAAGAGGCAAAGTATGGATTCCATGCAGGTGAGTGGGAGACCGCCGTACTTCTCCGCGCGGCCCCAGAGTTGGTCGACACCGATGCCTACACGGCGAACTACATTGCGCGATTGGAAGACGAAACCATCTTGTCGCCCGAGCAGGGTGCGGTTAATTTTGCGTGGCTCACACGCGATATTGCGCCAAGCGGTGTACTAGGCGACCCGCGCCCGGCGACCGCCGACAATGGAGAAAGATGGGTTGCCGCGGCGGCAGCCAAGGTCGCATCTGCATTAGAAGCTGCGTTCCACTATCAGAATCATTACCAACCGTAAGTCTTGAATCACGCGCAGGAGCGGATGAGCTCAAAGAAACGAGTAGATTGTGGAGGAGGCGTAACCCTCGAGAGGGGCGTCGAGTGCCGCATGTCCGACGGCGTTCTGCTTTGTTCAGACCACTACTACGCTGTCGGCGGCGGGCCGCACCCGACCCTTCTCATGCGCCAGCCCTACGGTCGAGACATCGCGTCGACGGTGGTCTATGCTCATCCCATCTGGTTCGCTCGCCAGGGATACAACGTTGTAATTCAGGACGTGCGCGGCCGCGGCGGCTCGCAGGGCACCTTCTATCCATTTCGGCACGAAGGCAAAGATGGCGCAGAGACTATCGGGTGGCTTCGGTCCCGACCTGAGTGCAACGGCCGCATCGGCATGTACGGATTCTCTTATCAGGGTGCAACGCAGTTGCTCGCGGCCGCCGAACAGCCACAAGGCCTCGAGTGCATCGCGCCTGCCATGACAACTTGCGACTTGTACCGCGGCTGGTTCTATCACAACGGCGCTCTCCGCCTGGCTTCCTCGCTGGGATGGGGTTTGCAGATGCTGAAGGAAGACGCGCGACGCCTTGGACTGCATGAAGCAAGCGCAAAGCTCGAAACAGCATGGTCGAATGTGCGCGTTCAGCCCTTGCACCTGCCTTACGCCGAGCATCCAGCGATCACAGACCCTAGGCTGCCCGCCTACGTTCGCGACTGGTTTCAGCACGACGCGCCGGGAGACTACTGGGCTGCAATGGATCTAACGAAATCCGCCGGGAAAATTTTGGTGCCGGCGCTGCACGTCTCGGGCTGGTATGACACCTACCTGGAAGGTAGCATGCAAGGCTTCGAACTCCTCCGCCAACATGCAGGCTCCGAGCATGCGCGTCAAAATCAATATCTGCTTGCCGGCCCGTGGATTCATATCCCCTGGGCCGATCGCGCAGGTGACGCCTATCTCGGCGAAGCAGCTCTACTCGACACCGACGCTCTGCTCCTGCGATGGTTTGACCATTGGCTGAAGGATGCTGGAACGTTTTCAGCGGAGCCGCGCGTACGCCACTTCGCGCTCGGCGCCAACCAATGGCACGAAGCGTCTGACTCTCGCGGCGACGCCGAGACCGTTCTCTATCTTCACAGCCAAGGCCGAGCCGAGTCACGCAAGGGCGACGGAAGTTTATCTTCACGCCATGCGGACCAGGAACCCGCCGACATCTTCCTCTATGATCCAGAGGCTCCAGTACTCGCACCTGGTGGCCCATTGGCTCTCAGCGGCATGTTTGATCAAAGCGCATTGGAGTCAGGAAACGATCTGCTCGTCTATACCAGCGAACCGCTGGCTGAGCCCCTGCACGTCTTTGGTGCACCACGCATCATCGTCTATGCCTCCACCTCGGCATCGTGCGCCGATCTCACCGCAAAGCTAATCCGCGTCACCTCCCATCGCGCCGAGTTCTGCTGTATTGGCATCGCGCGTTCGACCCACCTCTTCGGCGATCAGTATCAGGCTGATCAGATTCATCATTGGGAGTTCCACCTGGAGTCGACTTCATACGTGTTCGCCACAGGAGATCGCGTGCGTCTGGAAATCGCCGCAAGCGCGTTCCCTCTCTACGACCGCAATCCGTCTACCACTATGAAGCCCAGCGAGATGTCGCCTTGGAGCTGGCAGCGCTCGACCCATATGATCTATCACGATGCCGAGCACCAATCCGCTTTGCATCTACCGGTGGTCTCATGACCATTCCAGAAATCGATTTCCGAGCAGTAGGCAAGCGCTTCTCATCAGCATCCACACCGGCGCTGGAGGAAATCAGTCTCTCCGTCGAGAAAGGAGAGTTCATCTCCATCATCGGTCCTTCGGGCTGCGGCAAATCAACCTTACTGAAGCTGGTAGCGGGCTTGTCTCCATGCTCGCAAGGTGAGATTCAAGTGAACGGCATGACCCCCGTCAACGCTCGCGAGATCGTTTCCTTCGTCTTTCAGGATGCGACACTCCTTCCCTGGAGAACGGTGCAGAAAAATGTCGCTCTCGCGCTCGAATTGGAGGGGCGCACCCGCGACGAAACCGCAATGACCACCGAGAAGCTCCTGCAACTCGTTGGCCTCTCGCACTTTGCGCAAAGTTATCCGCGCCAACTCTCCGGCGGAATGAAAATGCGCGTTTCTATTGCGCGGGCCCTCGCGACCAAGCCACGAATTCTACTGATGGATGAGCCCTTTGCTGCGTTGGATGAGATGACGCGTGACCGTATGAACGAAGAACTGTTGCGACTCCGCGCCGAGCACCATTGGACCGTTCTGTTTGTGACCCACTCTGTCGCGGAAGCCGTCTTCCTCTCCTCTCGCCTACTCGTTCTTGCGCCGCACCCCGGTCGCATCGCTCATGATCTGCGCGTGGATCTGCCTTACCCACGCACCTCCGAAATGCGCGAATCGAAAGAATATGATGACCTCGTGAATCGCACCTCAAGATTGCTGCGGGAGACCCACCGCGTATGAAGAAACGTCTGATCTTCAGCGGAAGCGCGGCTCTGGTCTTTTGCTGCCTGCTCATCTTCTGGCGCTTGCTGATTCTTGTATTCGATATACCGAGCTATCTGTTGCCGACGCCACTTGCAGTGGTCAAGGTGGCCATTCAGCGCCTGCCGGAACTTTGGGCGTCGCTCCTGATTTCGGCCGAAGCAGCCCTCGGAGGTCTCGTCGCCAGTATCGTGGTAGGCGTCCTGATTGCCCTGATCTTTGCACGCTCAACCTGGGTTCGAAAGATGTTCTTCCCCTACACCATCCTTCTGCAAACGGTTCCGATCCTCGCGGTGGCGCCGCTGATCATCATCTGGATCGGCCCCGGCCTGCTCGCAGTCGGCGTCGTAACGTTCGTCATCTGCCTCGCGCCAATTATTGCGAACACCACGCAGGGCTTAGTCAGTGTGGATGAAAACCTGGTGCAATTATTTCTCATGTACAACGCTTCGCAGGGACAGATTCTCGCCAAGCTGCGCTTGCCGCATGCGTTGCCCTATCTCTTCGTAGGAGTCAGAATCTCTAGTGGCGTCGCGGTCATCGGCGCACTTACGGGCGAGTGGTTTGCAGGCTCTGGCCGAGCCGGACAAGGCGGTCTGGGTTACTCAATTCTCTACGCTCAGGCGCAACTCCAAACCGCCTATCTCTTCGCCCTTGTCATCGCCGCCACGCTGCTTGGGTTTACCCTCTTCTTTACCGTGATGTTTTTCGAGTGGCTCGCGTTACACAAATGGCACGAATCCGCCATGAATGCTGACGCCACGAATGGATAAGTCCGGTGCATTAAAAAGCATACGACGGGAGGCATAGATGCTGCGATCAAAGGCGGACGGCGGCTGGTGGCTCGTAACCCATCCTGACCACGCTCACCTTGCTGGCGAGTTTGCGAAGTATTGGGGTAACGAGTTCTTCGCCTCTCCCGAGCCGCGCGAAGACGTGCTGCGCGGGATCCACTGCCATGACGATGGCTGGCGTGTGCGAGATGCACAGCCCGTCATCACCAAGCAGGGAAGCCCCGCCGCGTTTTCCGTTGAGCTGGTAGGGAAGTACTCTGCCTTCGAGGACATCGATTTCGGCGCTTATCTCGCCGTCCGTCGGGAAGCCGTGCAGCTGATGGCAAGGGAGTACCCGTATGCCGCGATTCTCATTTCGATGCACACCTACAACCTGCTCTCGGAGCGCGCCGATCGCAGCACGATTCGCGAAGACGAGCTGCCCTTGTTGGACGCGTTCCTTGAACAGCAGGTAAGCCTGCAAACCGCCCTGCGCGATCAACTCATCGCGGCGAACGAGTTGGTGCCAGCGCACTTGGAGCGCTCAACCCTTCGCCATCACTTTCAGTTACTGCAGGCCTGCGACAACCTATCTCTCCTCAGCTGCGTTGACTTCGATGGGCACGCAACCTTGCTGCATCCGTTCACAACCATCGATGGCGCGACAACGGAGATCAACGTGCAACGCATAGCAGAGCGCACCTTTCGGCTATCGCCCTACCCCTTTTCGCAGCCTCAGATCTCGCTGACGTTCCCGGCCCGATTTGTGCCAGCGGAGACATTTGCCACATCGGGAGATCTTCGCGAGGCGTTGAACCGTGCAGAGACCGTGAGCGTGGCGGTCACAGTCACCGCTTAGCGAAGCATCGAGACATGCGCGGAGACGATCCGCCAGCCTTCATCCAGTCGAACCCAGACCTGGCTCTGTCGGCCGCGAACAACACCTGCGGGAGTGTCTCGTTCGAACTCCAGCGTAATGCTGCCGAAGTCCCTACCGAAGCTCGCGATCTCCAGCCGAACCACGCGCCGCGCAAGATGCACCGCAGGCCGGGACTTGCGAAACGCTTCGATCTCGTCCACGCCATAGAGATTTTCGCCAGCCCCAAACCGAATCGCGTGCGGCGATGCCCAGAACATCTTCGTCAGGGTCTCAACGTCGTTGTTGACCAGTGCAGCCTCGTACACCGGATAAAGTGCGCGAATTTCGGCAATGACTTCCGGATCGTTGATCTGCATTCAACCCTCGTTACCCGTCGGAAACAGAACGCGATTCGGCAGAATGCTCTTGGCGATGGACGCCGATACCGTGATGATGGGTTCATTCACCACCTGGCTGAACCTCAGGTGCATTGCGACGCTGCACAGCAGGTAAGCGTACACAGGATCAAATCCCCATCGACTCGCCAGTAGGTCGACCATTCGATTCGTGGCGCCATGAGCCGAAGCGAGCGCGTCGGTCGATGATTCTACGACCACCCACGCCACTCCATGTTCGTCCGGCGCTACAGATGACTCGACCAGCGGGCCCGCGAGCGGTTGATGCTTGTGTAAATGAAATCGGAAAGAGACATCGGCAGGGCACTCGATCCCGTTGATGCATACCTCTCCGTCGCCTTGCGCTGCGTGCGCATCGCCGCAGGAGTAGAGCGCGCCCGGCTGCAATACCGGCAGATACAACGACGACCCCGCCGCCAGTTCACGCACGTCCATATTGCCTCCGAAAATACCTGGCGGACGTGTACGAAACTCGCCCTGCTCCGCTGGAGCAACTCCCATGATCCCGCAGAATGGTCGCAAAGGCACAATCGCCGGGCCCAGCGAGCGAGAGATCAGCGGCTCCAGCTGCCAATGAAAAAGAAACGGCTCCGTGAAGCGCTGCTTGAGAAACCCGAGACCAGGGATCACGCTCGACCATCCCCACCCCTTGTGCCGAACATCCAGGACGTCGATCTGCAGCACATCGCCGGGCTCCGCGCCCTCGATCGCGACCGGCCCGGTAAGCGCGTGAATCAATCCGCGATCAATCCCCTGAAACTCCTCCACAGTCATTCCCCGACGCACCTGCGCGCCGCTGGAGTCCTGGCACTCGAAATGCACCACATCGCCGGGAGCAATCGTCAGCCGCGGCGGCAGCGCCGCGTTCCATCGCGAATGCGTCGGCACGGCGGACAGCGTATGTTCGGCCACTACACCTCCACCGTCATCTGCAGCTCAACCAGCGCGTGACGCGGCAGGCCGCTTACGCCGATCGCCGCGCGAACATGGCGTCCAGCTTCGCCGAAAATCGAAAGAAACAAATCGGACGCCCCATTGATCACCTTCGGCGAATCGGCAAAGCCCGCAATCGAATTCACGTAGCCGTTCACCGTCAGAATCCCTCGCACCTTGTTCAACGAGCCGAGATGCCTCTGCAGCACCGCAAGCTGCAGGAGCGCGCAGGCACGGGCAGCCGCGTAGCCTTCATCGATCGAATGGTCGAGCCCGACGGTACCGGTCAAAACGCCGTCTCCAGTCTGGGAAATCACTCCAGACAGGTAAACAATGTTGCCCGCAGTCTTCGCCGACGTGTAGTTGCCGCCCGGCGCCGGCGGCGACGGCAGCACGAGACCAAGGTGTTGCAGCGCTTCGAGTGGGTCCATAGTGAAGGTTACTTTAGCATGCTGGTCCGCCATCCAGCGGCTGAACTTCGCCGGTTTTCGGCTACTATTACCGCATGACCCATACAAGCCGGTCTCTGGTGGCACTTCTGGTGCTGTGCGGGATGACTGTATGTACGGCCGCCTTCCAGACGGAACATCGCCTCGTGCTTCAAACTGAGCGACAAGCACCCAGCGATCTCGAGGTCGGTGGGTCGCTCCAAAATGTTCCGCGGGGCGAGACCCGATTCGTGTCGTACGAATCACTCCTTTCTCTCCCTCAAGAGAGTTACACCGTTACCGACGACACGAACTTCGGAACCACGGCGCAGGTCAGCGGCGTCTCCCTTGAGAAATTGCCCGCCTGGCTCGGTGCGGAGAGTGGAGCATCCATGGTCATCGCCATCTGCGACGACAAATATGCAGCGCACTACCCAGCGTCCTACATTCATGCCCATCACCCGCTGCTTGTCCTCAAAGTGAATGGCCTGAAACCGGATCATTGGCCCCTGGGGGTCGATCGGCTGCCTATGGGCCCTTACATGGTGTCGCATCCCAGCTTCAAACCTTCTTTCCGGGTACTGTCTCACGATGACGAAGCGCAGGTCCCGTGGGCTATCGTGCGTCTCGATCTGCGCCGAGAACAAACCGTCTACGCACCCATCGAGCCCCAAGGAGCAGCGGCCAACGACCCCATCGTGCAGCAGGGATACACGATCGCCCGTCAAAATTGTTTTCGCTGCCACAGCCGCTCCGGCGAAGGCGGTAAGAAGTCCAAGCTGCTCTGGCATGACCTAACGCACGAGGCGGTGACTAATCCAACTAAATTCGACGCTTACGTTCTCCATCCAAAGAAAATCATTCCGCAATCGCAAATGGCGTCCAGCCCACAGTATGACGATGCGACCCTCAACGCACTGCGGCGGTATTTCGCGAGTTTTCAGGAAACCATTCGATGATCGCCGTTCGAACCTGCAAGATGTTGCTGCTCGCCGCGATGTCCTTCTTCTTTATCCTCGTTGCCTTCAATAACCTGACTGACTTCGACTCCAACTATCAGTTCGTTCGGCACGTCCTCATGATGGATTCCACCTTCCCCGGTAACCAAGGGTTGTGGCGTGCCATTCGCGCGCCCTGGATTCACCTTGCCTTCTATCTCGGCATCATCGCGTGGGAGATCATCAACGCGCTCCTGAGCGGGTGGGGAAGCATTGCCCTCTTACGGGCGCTCCGCGGTCCCCAGCCAGAATTCCATCGCGCCAAGCAGGTTGGCGTAGTAGCGCTCACTTCCGGGATGCTTCAGTGGTTCATCGCGTTTCTTTGCGTCGGCGCCGAGTGGTTCCTGATGTGGCAATCGAAACTGTGGAATGGTCAGGACGCGGCCTTCCGTATGTTCGCCGTCGAGGCCCTGGTCCTGGTGATCCTTCTTCTCCCGGAGTAGCCTCCTGTGGATAGTCGCCGCGTGTCAGCAAGCTCGCGCAGGTGAAGCCTCCCGCAAGAAGTGGTACGCCTCATTGATCGCAGTCATCTGCTTTGTCGCGAACGCGCGCACCTTATCGCCGCTCTGCTCCATCCGGTCAGGATGCCACTCGCTCACCATCCGCCGATACGCTGCCCTGATCTGCGTTCCCGTGCTGTCCTCGCTCACGCCAAGCAATGCACAGGCGCGCAAAAAAGTCATCGAGCCCAACATGCCCTCGCCGTAGACATGATTTTTGCAGCCCGCGGTATCCTCCGCCGAAGCGTGATCGTCCGTCCGTGAGGCAGACCCTTCTAAAGGATGCCGCAACCATGCCGCGTTATAGGAATTCGCTGAATCAGTGCTGTAGGCATAAAAGGGGCGACCGCTCAGCTCCCCATTCGGCGCTGAAAAAGAGAAGCTGCCAAGTGTATTCCACTTTGCAAAAGTGACATCTTCGTCATTGGTTGTAGCCTGATTCCGTTTGCGTCGGCAGCTTGCCAAGCTTATCGGTCGGCCGGACGCCCAGCTATCTTCAAGAAAGCTCGCCTCCAGCTCACAATCTTCGCCCAGCAACTCTCGAATCTGGTCGGGTATGCGCGATGTGCCAGTGGATTCGAACAGAGCCTCTGCCGGCTCCTCTCCGCAAAACAAGTTCGTAGTTGAATAGGAACTGTCTTCCTCATACCACTGTCCACTCATCGCTCACCGCCGCACGCACCCTCGCGGATGCAGACCAGCTATCGGCAGCACGCTGAGACTTTTCCATAGGACAAGAGTGAAGATTCGCTCGGTTTGAGCCTGCAAAATCACGAGTCCACAATCCATTCGGCCCTCTCCATCCCCCCGCCTCTGCAAGCGAGTCCCCGCGCAGGACTTATACTATCTTTGTGTAACCTTGAATTTGTGAGTCCAGGCCGCCGCATGCAATGTGAACAATCTGTTTTAGGTTCCAGGATGCAATTCCTGCATGCGCATCCCGTCTTGGAGGCAGCAATCGACCAGTATCCTACCAGTTACCAGCGCTTCCCCGGCCGATCAGTTTGGTCGCCCTTCACTTCCATTCCGCGCGTGAAACAACCGGTCTACCGGTACATCCTGATCGCTGCTTCCGCAATGGCGATACTCGCGACCTCGATGTTCGCGCAGCGCGGCGAGACCATGCCGACGCATCAAGAGGTAGCCGCCGTGTCAGCCGACACCGCGGGCTCTGCCTACATACCCGTCGACAACTGGATGTACTCAGCTGCCCTGCGCCTTTACTACCTCGGCTACCTTCCAACGGCGTACCTTGATATGCGTCCCTGGACACGCGCTTCGCTCGCGCACATGCTCACGCTTTCTCAGGAGGCGCTGCGCTCAACCTACGCCCCTGCTGAGGCCGTCGAGATCAACGCACGCCTTCGCCGCGAACTGGCCCCAGAGCTTGCCGGCGATCGAAGCCCCACCCTCCGTGCAGCCAGCGCCTATACCCGAGTCCGTGAGATCCACGGCCAGATCCTGGATGACAGCTTTCACCTCGGCCAGACCATCATTAACGACTATGGCCGTCCTAATGAGCCGGGCTTCAACAACCTCACGGGCGTCACCGCCGAAGCGCAGGGTGGACGTTTCAGCCTCATCGTCCGCGCGGAGTATCAACACGCTCCGTCGTCGATGGGCTACTCTCCGTCTGTCGCCGCGCAACTCGCCGCGATCGATGGAACTCCCAACCTCCCTCAAACCACCATCCCTGCAGGCGTAATTCCCGCCCAGGACACCGTCCAGATTCAGGAGGCAAATGCCTCCGTCCATCTCCTGGGCAACGAAGTCTCCTTCGGCCGAAGTGATGAATGGGTCAGTCCTGCACTGGGCGCCGCCATGGGCTGGTCCAACAATGCGCAGGCCATCTATAGCTTCCGGATCAATCGCGTAGAGCCGCTCTATATTCCTGGCCTCTCCCGCTACCTCGGCCTGTTTCGTTATGACTTCATGGTCGGCGAATTACAAGGACACCAGTATCCCAGCGACCCCTGGATCCATATGGAAAAGATCAGCATGAAAGTGATCCCCGATCTCGAGGTCGGCTTCATGCGCTCCGTGATCTGGGGTGGGCATGGGCAAAAGTGTGCTATCCCGGAGACCATAGATTCCGTCGTGCCCACATGCAACGTCCCCATCACGATCGGCACGTTTCTTCGCAGTTTTTTCAGCGTCACGGCCGCACAGCCCGACGTCAAGTTTTCAAGGCAGAATCCCGGGGCCCGCTTCAGCACCTTCGACTTCACCTGGAGAACACCCTGGGATAATCACCTCGTCACCGTCTATATGGATTCATTCGCCCACGACAACGTCTTCCCCATCAGCAACCTCGGACGCTCCGGCCTGCGCCCAGGCTTCTATGTCGCCCGCTTGCCCGGCCTCTCCCGAGTGGATTTCCGCGCAGAAGGATTTACTACCAATGTCCACGATCCCGAAAGCAACGGTGGTCACTTACTCCTTTGGGAAAACGTCCAGGTGCAGGGCTACACCAACAAGGGATACATTCTCGGCGACTGGATAGGGCGAGAGGGAACCGGTGGCCAGGCGTGGCTGACGTGGCACCTTCGCCCGGATCAGCAGATTCAACTGCAATATCGTCAAGCCAAGGCAGCATCTGATTTCATCCCTGGAGGCACAACCCAGAACGATCTTTCCGCCGACTTCGTCTTACGCCCCTGGCATAACCTCGAAGTCAAGGCGAACGTGCAAGGTGAATTGTGGAAGGCGCCCTTCATTGCCCAGGGCCAACAGCACAATGTGATCGGGACAATTCAACTAACCTACTTCCTGCACAAGGAATAGGCCTTCAGCTCAAGCCTCGAGCACAGGAAGAGAAGAAGAGAAGCGCACCAACAGGATCACGTGCCGCGTGAATCATCACGCAGACTGTCGAACCTCGTGGCCAGCAAAATCTGATCCCTCCGCTGCATTGAGCGCCTTGGAAGAGTTCATCTCCATGCTCGTCCTATTCTTGAGAAAACGCGCGGCCTCCGTGGAGAAAGTGCGTCTCGACCGGTTGCTGAGCTTGAAGACGGTGTGCATCAGAATCTTGAGATCGGTTGCAAACCTGGTCGTCTCGATGTACTTAATGTCCAGCTTGCACTTCTCAGGATTCAGGACTGTCACGACATAACGTTCCACAAGTTCTTCCGGAACGCCCGCGAGTAAACCTTCCTCGTGAGAGAACTCGATCGTCGCCGCTCCCGTGATCCCGGGGCGGCACAGCATGCATAGGTTCTCATGCTGTGGAACCTTTGGCCGAGGCCCAACGAAGCTCATCTCGCCACGAACCACATTGATAAGCTGTGGCAATTCATCCAGCTTCAGGCGGCGAAGCAGAGCGCCAATCGTCGTCATCCTTGAATCACCGTGCCGCGTCACGGCCGGTCCGGCGTTTAGAAGCTCGCGGCGGTTCTCCATTGTCCGGAACTTGAAGATGATAAACGTCTGCTGATGCAAACCAACTCGCTCCTGGCGAAACAAGGCCGGCCCTTGCGACGTGAACCGGATCAACCAGGCAATCAACAACATCAGCGGCGAAAATACGACCAGAGCAATAACGCTCAGCACCAAATCGAAGTATCGCTTACGCTTCGACATGCACCAACCACTTATATAGCGGGGGCAAAACATCGGTTCGGCAGAAAACCTGTCCCGTAGATGTGCTTCGAATGTTTCAGAAACCCTCTTTTCCGACTTAGGGGTTCGATCGACTTCGGCCCGCGATTTTGCCATTAAAACTGCCCATCCCTTTTTCGTCGGTTGTTAGCCGTAAGACTCCGCGTAGGTGCGATGTTGCTTGTCGTTGTAAACATAGTACATGAGCAATTCGGCCGATCTCAGTGATCCATCCTTGCGAAATCAGATTGTCATCATGAATTTCCTGCTACGGGTCTAATACCGATTCGGGAACCAGAACCCCCCGCATCACGACTCCTTCTCCTGCTCTAGCAATAGACGTAGCAACCTTCCTCAATGGGTTACAAATCTTTGAAATGTGCGAACACACTGAGGTTCGAGACTCCTCCTTCGCTTGGAACCAATGGAAACGATCGCTTGGTTGCCGCCTGAAATCTTTCCATCGTCCGCCCTTCAAACAACTACATAGCTCCCCGCGCAGCTGAGTGTTTTCATGCGTTTGGCTGGTCCCAGTAATGCGAATGCGCGTCGCGCCGTAGTAGCCTGCGCTCACGCTCGGCGCACACTGGCGGAAAGCAATTCGCATCACAGACCTCGAAGATGGGGGGGCGTATATACCTTCGAGACTCCCCACCATTGGCCGCATCGTGCGTCGTCCTCCGTCAGAAATTTCGTCCACGCTAAAATGGGGTATGCAAGTTTTTGACACCGGCCTGCGCGACGTAAAACGCCTTCGCCCGCAGAAAAATGGAGACGAGCGCGGCTGGTTCTCAGAGGTATTCAATGCCCGTACCTTCGCTGTCGCCGGTCTCCCCGAGCGCTTCGTGCAGGACAATCAGTCCTTCTCCCAACGCGGCGTTTTGCGCGGCCTTCACTATCAACTCCTGCAGCCGCAGGGTAAGTTGATTCGTCCCCTATCAGGACACATCTGGGATGTCGCCGTAGATCTTCGCCCCTACTCCCCAGACTTCGGCAAATGGGCAGGCTTTCACCTGCATGGTGACGAGATGGAGTTTCTGTGGATCCCCGAGGGTTTTGCGCACGGCTTCGTCGTCCTATCCGAGACCGCCAATGTGCTATACAAAACCACCGATTTTTATTGTCCGGCTGGAGAACGCTGCGTTCGCTGGAATGATCCAACCCTGAATATTGCCTGGCCGCTCGACGGAATCGAAGCGCCCTTGATCTCAGCGAAGGACGCTAAAGGAACTTCCTTGCAAGATTCTGAACTTCCCGCGCCTCTCGACCTCCACCACCCCATCGCGTAACGTGCTCAAAGCGGTAAGTCCCTTTCCCCTCATCATATACGCTTTTCCGCAAGTGCTTCCTCCATCACCTCACGCGTGGGGGACTGCCAGTCGGGCATCTTGAATTCCAGGCCGCTGGCAAGTTTCTCGCAGTTCAGCCGTGAATTCTTCGGCCGCACCGCCGCCGTAGGATAAGCGCTCGAGGGAATAGGCACCAGCTTCGCCAACGGCGTCTTCGGCATCGCCTCGCGGGCAATCCGTATAAACTCGGACGCAAAGCCGAACCACGTCGTGTCCCCCATGCTGCAGGCGTGGTAGACCCCTCCCTCGAGCCTCACCGCCTCCTCCAGGCCGCCACTGGACTTCGCCCCATCTTCCGTTCTACGAATCGTATGCACCACCAGGCTCGCCAGCGTCCTCGACCAAGTAGGCGATCCCACCTGGTCGTCGACGATCTTCAACTCGTCGCGCTCGAGTGCCAATTGAAGGATCCGCCGCAGAAAATTCTCCCCACGCGCACCAAACACCCAGCTCGTGCGAAAGATAAAGTGCCCTGCGCCGCTTGCCACAAGCGCCCTCTCACCCGCAAGCTTCGAAGCTCCATACACGTTGAGTGGGCCCGTAGGATCATCCTCCCGCCACGGCCGTGCACCCTCCCCCGAAAACACATAGTCGGTCGAAAAATGGATCACCGCCGCTCGGATGCGAGCCGCCTCTTCCCCCAGTATTCCTGGCGCGTCGCCGTTGAGCGCATACGCAGCGCGCGACTCGCTCTCGGCCTTGTCCACCGCCGTATAGGCCGCCGCATTCACAATCCATCGCGGTTTCAGATCTCTCACCGCCGCTCGAATGGCCGCGCCGTCGGTGAGGTCAAGGTCGGGCCGCCCAAGGCTCACAACCTCCCCAAGCTCGCGCAACAGCGGCAACGCCTCACTGCCTACCTGGCCATGAGCACCGAGTAGCAAAATGGGACCGTTGCTCGTCGGCGTCAGTAGAGTGTCTCCGTCAGCAGGCGCTTTAGGTACTGTCCGTACGAGCTCTTCCCCATCTGGCTCGCCAGCGTCTCCAGCTCCGCAGCCGAGATGTATGCAAGGCGGAACGCAATCTCCTCCGGACACGCAATCTTCAAACCCTGTCGCCGCTCAATCGTCTGGACAAAGTTCGACGCATCCAGCAACGCGTCGTGCGTCCCAGTATCCAGCCACGCCATGCCCCGTCCCAGCAACTCAGTGCACAGGAGTCCTCGCTCCAGGTACCAGCAGTTCACGTCGGTAATTTCGAGTTCTCCGCGTGGCGAAGGCTTCATCTGTTCGGCGACGGAAACAATCTGCGCATCATAAAAATAAATCCCCGTAACGGCGTACCGCGACTGCGGCTTCAACGGTTTTTCTTCCAGAGACGTCACCTTCCGGTTGGCATCGAACGCAACCACGCCGTAGCGCTCCGGGTCGGTGACAGCGTACGCAAATACCGTCGCACCCTCGGTACGCGCAGCCGCCTGCTGCATTGCCTTCACGAAGTCATGACCGAAGAAGATATTGTCTCCCAACGCCAGGCAGCACCCTTCCCCAGCAAGAAACTTCTTGCCAATCAGGAACGCCTGAGCGATGCCATCGGGCGACGGCTGCACCGCATACTGTATGTGAATGCCCCACTGTTCTCCCGATCCCAGCAGTGCCTCAAATCGCGGAGTATCCTTCGGTGTCGAGATCAGCAAAATCTCCCGAATGCCCGCCAGCATTAGTGTGGTCAGTGGGTAATAGATCATCGGCTTGTCGTAGATCGGCAACAGTTGCTTCGAAACCGCTTGCGTCACTGGATGCAAACGTGTTCCCGAACCGCCCGCGAGGATAATACCCTTCATCAGCCCTCCGCCTTCTGCTTGCGGTCAGTGTAGTTCGTCGCGACCCACTCCTGATAGGCCGCACCCGTCACCGATTCGATCCACTCCCCATTCGACAGGTACCACTGAATTGTCTTGCGCATGCCCGTCTCAAAACTCTCCTCGGGCTTCCACCCCAACTCCTGCCCAACCTTTCGCGCATCAATCGCATATCGCCGATCATGGCCTGGCCGATCTTTCACATAAGTGATCAATTGCGCATGCGGCTTGTAGGTCGACTCCGGCACCAGCTCATCCAGCAGTGCACAAATCGTCTTCACCACCTCCAGGTTGCTGCGCTGGTTGTTCCCCCCGATGTTGTACGTCTCCCCAACCACACCCTTCTCGAGCACCTCAACGATCGCCTTGCAATGGTCCATCACGAACAGCCAATCGCGGACCTGCAGCCCGTCCCCATAGATCGGAAGCGGCTTACCCGACAGAGCATTCGTGATGATCAACGGAATCAACTTCTCGGGGAACTGGTAAGGCCCATAGTTATTCGAGCAGTTGGTAATCAACACCGGCAGATTGTAAGTATGAAACCAAGCCCGCCCCAGGAAATCGGAAGCCGCCTTCGAAGCGGCATACGGGCTATTTGGAGCATACGGCGTAGTCTCAGAGAACGCCGGATCCCCGGGCCCCAGCGTCCCATACACCTCATCGGTAGAAACATGCACGAACCGAAACGCCTCCCGTTCCTCCGCGTTCAGCGTCTCCACATTAGCGCGCGCCGCCTGCAGCAACGTGAACGTCCCAGCGATATTTGTCTTCAAGAAAGCATCCGGCCCCATAATCGACCGATCCACATGACTCTCCGCCGCGAAATGAACAATCGCACGAGGCCGATGCTCCGCCAGCGTTCTGGCCATCAAATCCGCATCGCAGATATCCCCATGCACGAATACATGGTCCGGATGGCCCCGAAGCGAATCCAGATTGCGCAGATTGCTGGCATACGTCAACGCATCCACATTGACGACCCGCCCCTTACCCGACCCAACCCAATGCAACACAAAGTTAGACCCGATAAACCCTGCTCCACCCGTAACGAATATGGTTTTTGCCAACATTTAGTCCGCCTTGCCCTCGGTCATTACGAGCGGTCTACCCGATCTCTTGAATAGTTTATCGCGTCGTCCAGCAGGGCTGCTGTAGCCAAAGCGAAGATGCATTTAGCCCCTAAGGAGAGGGTTCGTCTTCTTGTTCAATCTGCGTCTCTCGGGATCAAAAATCCAGCCCCACTTCCAGAAGTATCTCAAAGCTGACCGCAGATGATACTTCAGTAGCTTGCGATCAATGTAGGATCCCTTTGCATATCCATGCGTAACAGCTACTTCAGGAAAAAAAACTGTCTTATATTTTGATCCTATCCTCCGACAGAGATCGACATCTTCCATATACATGAAATATCGTTCGTCGAAAAAACCGACTTCGCGCAACGTTTCTGACCGAATAAACATAAAGCAGCCTGAAAGGCACGGTATCTCGCGAGCGACGCTCATATCCAGATCACGCAACTCATATCTGCTAAGCTGCTTGGCGAAGATTGACCTGCCAATGGCTCCGCCAAATCGTCGGCTTATTAGGTCAATCGGTGCTGGAATTTGTTTGCAAAGTTGTTGTTCCGACCCGTCGGGATAGCGAATCCGTGGCATAACCAGGCCAATATCTGGATTGTCATTCAAAAAGCGATATAGAATCGCAGGAATATCCTGGGCAAAATGTACATCGGGGTTCAATACAAGGTGATACTCCGAAGCTTCGCAATCAGAGCGCATCGCAAGGTTGTGCCCACGCCCAAAACCCAGATTTCCTCCGACATAGATATACGTCGCACCACAATCCGTGACACATTGACGGAGGGCTGTAGTAGGAGAATTATCGACGACTGTGCATCTAACCCGCAACGGCGCGGATAGCACACTCCTAACTGCCGAGGCCACCTCCTCAGGATCGTTCTTATAGACAACGATAGATGCGCTAACTTGATATGCAGTCATAAATTACTTATGCGCGGAAAGAGCTTGCGTCGCCAATTGATTCTCTAGCCAGATCGCTGGGCAGTATTTCAGAAAGCCTTTAGCCCAGAATAATAGAGTTCAATGTATCTAAATGACAGATTCTACCTCTAGCAGTCTTATCTTACTTCACTCGTCGACAACCGAAAATGCGTCAACGACATCCTTACCGACAAACTGAGCTTACTGGCCCCGCGACGTCAGCAAGATACTCCATAGCTCGCTCCAATTTTGAGAGAACGGATAATCCGGAACGATCCCTTCAGACGCGCTAAAGGCCCCCCCATAACTAGCCGCTTGCTGCATCATCTCCGCCAATTGTGAGTCGTCTCCAATTTCGAAAAACGCGACCTTTCCATACTCGCTCACCGTCTCGTGCGCATAAGGAAGATTCGCGGCGAGAATCGGCTTCCCAGTTGCCTTGAACTCGGTGATTGGCATTCCCCAAGTCTCCAATTTCGAGGGAAAGATCAGGCAGTCTGCATCTCCGTACAGACGCATAACGTCTGCTCTCGGCAGAATTCCCAGCCATCTCACGGTAGTAAGGTCTGAGAATTCCCGCACTAACCGAGCCGCGTATCGTGTTTCGGTTCCATTCATCGTGAGCCACACTTCAAACTGATCGAAGCCGTCGTTCTCCAATTTTCTGGTGGCTCCTAATATTTGTTCTATGTTCTTGAATGTCCGTGGATAGGCCGGGTAAAAAAATCGGTAGCGCTTGTGTGCGCAGGGGTGAACCTGCTCTCCCCCTTCGATTTGTAGGTAGTCCAAGGATGGATGTGCGACGACAATCGTGCGTACGCCATACAGCGACCGAAACTGCTTCCGCATCCAATCCTGCTGCACAACCACAAAGTCATTCGATCGAATGTTGATCCCATACAAAAAACGATAGAGCAAGGTAAAGAGGCCAAACTTCCAGTCCAGCAGCATCTCTTGCATCCGAAACGGATAAAACGGACTGGGATTATGGCAGTACACAGCCCTGATCGTAGCTCGGACGTTGGGCGTCATATCATGCATCGCAAACCACAAGTAAGGCTTTAGCTCTTCGCTAATCCTCCGGCATTCAAAGTACTCAAATCGCAGACGCCTGAGCCATGAAGCTTTTACGTCTGGATATTCCATGAACGTGACGCCCGGAATGTCGAACAGGGCTGTCCTATGAACGAGCGCAATAATTTCATGCGTATCTGAATACTCTTCCGCAAGCAATGCAATGGCGTCCTTGAAGACAGCCAAAGGTCCCATATCAGTTAAGTTGACACCTGAAAGCACGATGGTCTGTTTCAAGACAGGTCCATCCTGTGAGAGGTAAAGTTATATTCTCTCATTACACGCATCCGCGTGCCAGCCGTAATGATGCCTTTTGATTCTTGCTCATCGAGCAGTCCCTTTGTCCGGCTAATCTTCTACCAGTTTCATGCTTGTCGTTGAATGCCGTAATGTGCCAAGATCATCAGCTATTCGTGTTTCACGCTTGAATTGTCGATGGTTGAATATGTATACGAAGATAAAAAAAAGCTGCTCGGGATCGAAGTATTGCCCACCCCGAAGGAGTTTTAGGAAAAAGTATACTAGGAGCGCATTGCTCATGGCCGCGCGCGGGCCGCCGCCACTGACATGGAAATAAATGAGAAAGGTGAGAACGCCAACGTATCCCAATAGACCAAGTTCCGACAGGACGCGCAAGGATAAGGATGCTGCATCGGACGCGTTGAGATTGGACATTCCCTCATCAACGAATGACTGAATACCCGGAACGTCGCCCATGAATTTCTCATGGGATAGGGGATGGGACCCTAGTCCTTTCCCAATAATTGGGCTTTCCTTGAGTACCTGCTGCGTGACAATCACATTGGAGATGAGAGCGTAGGTGCTGAGGTTGGCTCCGCTAACGTCCTCCGT
>Ga0302305_1000165_pt1 | contig 45426 bp, 55 predicted proteins | sample III_Palsa_E2_3_FD_198764 | JGI IMG/M metagenome (GOLD analysis project Ga0302305, IMG submission 198764) | Peat permafrost microbial communities from Stordalen Mire near Abisko, Sweden - III_Palsa_E2_3 | ecosystem: Environmental > Terrestrial > Soil > Palsa > Peat permafrost | place: Sweden... | reverse complement strand
CTGGAAAGTGTACTTCTGTTTATCAGCCATGGCTGTATCTCCTAACTAGCTATGCTAGAACGAACCCGGCAGTTGCCGGAACAGACAGGAGCTTAGCTCTCCTGGATCACGCTGTCAAGTGATTTCTGCTGGCCGCCGATGAACGCGTCGATCCGGGATTGCATGGCCGCCTGTATCTCCTTGGCTTTCTCTTCCAGGAGCGCGTTCACGTTCGCCTCGCCCTCAGCCGAGTGTTGGATCGAGCCGTCCGGATTGTAGCCCACCATGCGGGTGACGACGGGGTGCGTGTCCATGCCGGCGAGCTTCCAGGTCAAGGTGTCGATGGCCTCGACCACCGCATCGCCGGCTGCGGCGAAGTTCGACACGTCCGGCATTTGAAAGTCAGTCTCTTCGCGGGGCGTGAGCGAGCCATCGTCTTCGATGGTGGCCGTGCGAAGGGTTAGGGTGAGGCGGAGCTTGGTCATTGCTTGGTTCCTTGGAGTTTTGAAAGGGCTGCACCGAAGGTCTCGGTTGCTGTAGACACCTTAACAGACTGGCGGGGGTCCGTGTCAAGCGCAATCGTGAGACCCGTGTCAGGTTTGTACGCGTGCTCCTTGACGAAGTCCTTGGCCTCGGGGCCGAGCTTCTCCAACTCGGGCGGAGACTTCAGCTTCCGGTCCTCATAGGCGTCATCGCCGAACAGGGCCGGGGCCAGCTTCTGCCCCTGAGGCGTGTACACGCGGAAGGCTTTCTTCGTCACCAGCTTGATGCCGGGCAACGTCGCCCCCTTCATCGCGCGTCGGAGGGTCTCGTCTTCCTGGGCCTTGAGGTAGAACTTGATGGCTTCCCGGTACTGGTAGTCCTTCGCCAGCCGTTCGTCTGTCAGGTGCGGAACCTCTTTCGGGTTCGCTAGGGCGGCGGCGCGTGCCAGCCCCGTGAGCATCGGACAGATAAGCTTGGCCGGGCAGAACCTGCACCATGGGCCAGGGTTAAGCTCGTCATCGTACTCGGCGCGTAGCATGGCCGGTACAAGTTCGTCATGCAGCCACGCCCGAATTTCACCGACGGTCGTCTCCCATTCACGGATCACGCCGTCAGGGTGCCAGTCCACGCGGGGCTGACAGATGGCCAGGATGACCGGCATGTCATCCAGCCACTCGGGGTGGTGAGAGATCAGCCCGCCAGCGTAATACTTAAGCTGTGGATTGTCCGCGACCTCGACCACGATCCCCTTTCCCATCTTCAGGTCCACCACGCGTACCACGTTGGTGTTGAAGCGCGGCGGGCAAGCCCCCGGCTCCAGGCTGACCCGAGGGACGACGCAGCCGAAATCTAGGGTGCCATAGAACTTTTCGTGAACAGGTGCGCTGATGCTGTACTCGACCCAGAACTCAACCGCGTTCAGGCCCCGCACGTAGTCGATATAGACCTGGATCGCATCGGCGAGTTCTTGGTTGATGACCACGCCACTGAAGGTGCGGTGCATGACCTCCCACGCGTCCAGCACCTCGTTGAGGCAGACGGCGGCGGCCTCGTGCCCTGCCGTGCCTTCAGCCCGGTAGTCGGGTTCGTCGGTCTCGGGAAGCTCCAGTATGTTCAGGAGCAGCGTCGAGCCGGGGCAGTTCATCCATCTCTCCGCCGAGCTTGCACCCAGCGGAGAGTGGACGGGCCGCGCGTGTACACGTCCTGTTGGCATGGGACTAGTCGAACGCCCAGGTTAGCAGCCAGTCGAGCACGAGATAGACACCGGCCAGGAGCAGGATCAAGAATGCAAGCAGGATCGCGGCGGCGACGATGATGGAAACGACAGGCAATAAAAGCCCGGCGAGACCAGCAATCATCGTCAGCCCTAGGAACGCGACGAGACAGGCCAGTGGGAGAGCGATGACACGGATCATGCCGCTTTGTCCTTCCGGTTCTCGACAAGGAGGCACGACGCCTCGATATCGATGATGGTCTTGTCAGCGGCCCGGAGCTTCTGGACCTCGACTTCAGCGGCGACGGGACACCCTTGACGATTGTCCGGGGTGTCTTGCGCCACGACCGCGATCAGCTTGACGTTCTCGGGCTGACCGTTGATCGGGGCAAAGAACAGGGTGAGCAGAAGGACGATTACGTGCATGGCTCTTCCTCCTTAGGGAAGCCGGCGGCTTTGAGAGCGGCCATCGTGCTCAGTTGAGCCGGCAGGTTCGCCGCCGCAGCCTTCGGAGTGTCAGGCAGGTAGGCGACCAGATCGGGGAACGCTCGCTTGAACTGCTCGACGGTGGTGCAGAGATCAACCCCGCGCCGAAGCTCACTTTCAGCCTTGTCTCGAAGCGCCCGAGCATCATAGCCGGCTTGGATCGCAGCCTGGATGAGCAGATGCTCTCTAAGTGAACGACCCGCGTGATAGCCGTCCTCATTCGTGGGGAAGGTGACGGTAGTCTCGCCGGTAAACAGATAGCCCGTCTTGATCCATGGCCGCGTAGCACTGTCCTTCCACGCGCGTTGGATCAGCGGCGGCAGCCTCTCAACCGCGACAGCTTGGATCACCTTTCGGACGGCTTCAGAGTTATCGACCAGCGGTGGCAGATCAGCGATCACCGCTTGCACGATCTGGTTCTTCATGTCTTTGGTGAGACGGGTCATATCAGGCTCCTTGGAGTTGGTTGAGCTTGTCCAGGAAGCCGGAGCGATCCGACTGCGTCAGTTCCTTCAGTTGGAACACCCTGGTCTCGGGCTCGGGGTTGTAGGAATTGAGCAGCCCACGGATCAGTTGCGGGCCGGTCTCGCCAAGCTCGGCGTTGCGCCGACGGACGATCTGGCCGAGTTGCTCGTCAGTGATGGCCGGGGCCGCGCCGAGCACGTCAGCCAGATCATCCTGCTCGATGATGGCCGGCTCGGGCTGGATCGGCTCGCGCGGCCGGGTCATGTCCGTGTCGTTCGGCTGGACGATCAGATCGGCCTTGTTCTCGGCGATGTGCTCGATGACGTGCGGGTCATTGAGGATGACGTGCTCGGCCATTGGGTCCGCCGCCGGCGTGGCCGGCTTCCGGGGCTTGCGCGTCTTCAGAGCTTCGGCGTGCTCGGGGGAGCCCGGCAGTCCGATCTCCTGCGACACACTGACGACGCGGGTGTTGCTGAGGTAGCGGTTGCCCGCGTCACGGATCATGGTGATCGTGTGCTCCAGCGTATCTGGCGTCGGGTTGTCGATTGTCGCCGAGATGTCATAGACCCGGTTGGGGGCGTAGTCGATTGGCGACTTCAGGCCGTCCGTCAGTCGGACGACCATGGTATTGATAGTCATGGTCTTCTCCTTGGGATTACATACGGCGGTCGAGCGCCTTGTGCGTATTGTGCAACTTCCGAATGGCAGATGCAAGAACTTTTTCAGCGAACGATCCGGGAGCCACCAGAAGATCGCCCTGGACCCGGTTGTGCTGGCCGCCCCGGTCGATCCGGTCGATAGCCTGTTGGTTCACGCCGGGCGTCCAGTCGGGTTCGGCCAGGATCACGTGGTCACATACCTCTTGGAGACGGTCGGTGCCTGTGCCGGCGGCGATGGTGTTGCAGACCAGCACTCCGCCCTCCTTGCTGTCCACGAACGCGTCTACGAGCTTCTGCCGGTTGTTGGGCGACGTTGAGCCGTCGATCCGGCGGACGCCCCAGCGATGCAGCTTCTCACAGATGATGTCGAGAACTTCCCGGTGGTGCGCGAAGACAACAAGCTTCCGCTCACCGCCCCGCAGAAGCATGTCTACGTATTCGGCAGCTTGGGGAGCAACCGCAACTCCCATGAGGCGGCGGACGGTGGCGATCTCTCCCCCGAAAGCTTTATCTGTTCCTTCCCAATCCTCAGGGTCAATGTCCAGAAGTCGTTCTGCTGCGAGCGCTTGCTTGATGGCAGTTGTTTCTTCCACACGAACAATGTCCAACTCAGGCGCGCCCACGATCCCAAGTTGATATCCCACCCCCTCAGGTCCGTGCTTTTCTCTTCGGACCATGAAATTTGAACGAAGCCGAGATTGAAGTTCGCCATGGCGGCCAGACCTTTCGTCTACGAAGACCTTCGTCTTGCCCGTCTCCGGGTCAATGCGAGTTATGGTCTGAGATGGGTTGAAGCGTTCGCGGAAACTGTCCTCGGACATCCAGTCGATGGCGTCGAAGCAGAGACCACGGGCGAGGGTGTATGCCTCCCGAGGGCGGTTAGGAAGGGGAGTGCCGGTGAGAGCCACAAGGACATCGCAGCAATCAGCCAGGGCAGATATTGTGGTAGCTGCTCCATCATGCCGCCCGAAGACCGCGCGGGTTCTGAGGCTGTCGATAGTCTTGAGGTAGTGGGCTTCATCGAAAATGCCAAGGTCATAGCGACCTTTTGCAAGTGCCTTACCGATTGCCGGTGAACGTGCGAGGTCATAGGAACAGATCGTCCAGTGCGCCTTGGGGTGAACCCCGTGCTTGCCATGCAAGATCGGGTGAATGATGTAGGGCCACTTCATGGTGGTCCACTCTCTGATCTTCGCCTGCCACTGGAGCCGGATGTTCGCGGGGCAGAGGATCAGAACCCGCTTAGCCTGTATCTCATTGGCGACGCAAATCGCTTCCGGCGTCTTGCCAAGGCCCGGTACATCGCCGAATAGTGTATTCTTTCGGCGGCGGGCATACTCAACCCCCGCCTTCTGGAAGGGCGCAAGTTGCTGATCGGCCGGGCACGATATGTGGGCGTCAGAGGTCTTGGCCCAGGACAGTTCAACCTCTTCGTGTAAGCGAGCGAGGTTGGCCTTCGCGGCGTCCGACCCATAGTCGAAGAACGCGACGGCGGCATAAGGTTCCCGCGTATAGAGGACGGCCTTCGCGGACGTAGAGGCGGCGGTCGAGTAGTCAAAGCCGTGCTCCTGCATAAGGGCGAGCACGTCCGCATCGCCCCGAGGGACGGTGAGGACGTAGCTCATTGTTGAAGGGTACCAGTCGAGGATCACCCCAAGTCCCTCGCTCGACGCAGCCGCTCACCGACCATGCCGCGTGAGTGGGCGACGTGGTGCTTACGAGCCGGAGTTCCGTGCTGCCGGAACGCCCCGGCCTGGGCCGATGCGAGGGAGTTAGCCTCGCGCATCATAGTGAACGCCGTCTCCCACGACAGGCGACGGGGGGTCTTCTGGCCTTCCATCAGGTGGTCTCCTTCGGGTGAATGACGGCGTCAAGGTCCTTCTCGACACGCTCGATTGCATAGATCAGGACGTTGGCGTTCGCGTTCTCCAGGTCTTCCCAGGACACGACGTACTGATCGCCAAAGTTGACGCCATTCTGTGTACACGACGCCCGCACCGCGATCCCGAACTCGTGAAGCACAAGCCGCATGTAGAAGGGCGACGTGTTGCAGCGCTTGACCGCCTCTTGGAGACGGTGGACAGCTTTATTCGTCGTCATGATGGGCTCTCCCAAGAGCGGATCGTTCGGGGGAAGGGTCCCCACAAATGACTGCGGTGACAGTGTTCCGGGGTACGCGGCGATCCTTTTCTGTGCGATGGATGCCGGTCGCGAGCCCGTTGAAGTCGGGGTCATAGAAGAGGGCCGTGACTTCCCGGCCACGGTCAAAGACCGGCTTGTCCAGCGACCGGGCGCGACGCCACCTTAGGAACGCGGCTGCGAGCAGCTTTGGGTGCATTGGCATGGACGAATTTTCCTGCTGATACCGCCTCGACGAAGCGGGCGGCGAGTGGGGACAGCTTCAGAGCGCAGTGCTCGAAGCGGCGGGCGGTGGCGTTGCTGTTCCACCCGATCTCCCGCTGATATAGCAGCACTTCCCCAGTTCTCCAAGCCTGATGGGCCTGGGCCATCTCGGGAAGCGTGTACACGATCACGGCTCCCGGCGCGGCACGCTTGATCCGGGTAAACAACTGCTGGCTCATCGGAAAACCTCTTGACAAAACGGGTCTACAGGTCGCACTCTACGCCCAAGGAGGACCCATGTCCACAGAAAAATCACCGCTACATCAGGCCGCTCTTGATTGGGCCGCACGCGGGCTTCCGGTCTTTCCGTGTACTCCCGGAACCAAGAAACCCCTGAAGGGTAGCCGAGGCTTTCTCGACGCCACCACGGATATTGCTACCATAGATGCATGGTGGACGCAAGACCCAGACCGCAACGTGGCAATCTATCCAGGGCCGGCTGGCATTGGGATCGTGGACACCGACCCGCCCGACGGCGAGGCGAACTTCCAGGAGCTAGAGCGTGTACACGGCTCGCTCCCGACCCGCACTCATACCACCCCACGCGGCGGCAGGCACCGGCTCTATCGCGGCCATCTTCCTCCGTCAGCCGGCAACATGCTCGGGCCTGGGATCGACACGCGCGGTGATGACAGCTACATCTGCGTGCCTCCGTCCGTCGTGAACGGGGTGGCCTACGTCGCCGACGACACGCCCATCGCGGACCTTCCACCGTGGATAAGCGAGATGTGTACACGCCGCAGCCGGGAAGACACCGGCGCTCGGGTTGATCTCGACAAGCCACACAATCTGGCACGGGCCAAGGCGTGGCTGGACAAGCGTCCGAATTGGGACTCCGGGTCTCGGAACGCCAGCATGACCAGCGAGGCGGGTATGCTGCTGGCTTGTGGCCTCAGCACCGAGACGGCAATGGCGCTCATGCTTGAGCGGAACATGCTCCAGCCCGACCCCCTGCCAGAATACGAGATCGAGCGCTGCACTGTCCTCCACATGGAGGACTATGACACGCCGTATGCAGAGGAAGAAGCGATCTCGGCGACTGACACGTTCAAGGACCTGTTGCCCGAGAAGCAGGAGCCCGAAGTACGGCGGTTCAAGCGGTGGACCATCAAGGAACTGCGTGAACTACCTCCACCCAGCTTCCTAATCCCGGACATCCTGCCGGCCCGAGCCATCTCAGTCCTCTATGGGCCGCAGCACGTCGGCAAGACCCACGTGGCCGTGAAATGGTCGCTCGATCTCCAGGCCCAAGGCCACGAGGTTCTGTACTACGCCGGGGAAGGCGAGGATGACCTTGCCCACTTCAGGACGAAGGCTTGGGAGAACGCTCACCAGAAGCAGACCGACCACATGACCATCGCCACGGAGTGGCCGGACATGGCCATTCAGGCCGAGATCGATGACTGGTGCGCGGCGATGAAGGAACAGGGACCCGTGCCGGGCCTTATCGTGATCGACACCTACGCTTACACGATGCACGGCGAGCAGACCGAGAACAAGTCCGAAGACGTGAGGAAGTTCATCGACTTCGGCCGCGCCCTCAAGCGGCAATGGAACAGCGGCGTCCTGCTGATCGCCCACTCCGGCAAAGACAGCGAACGCGGCGTGCGGGGGTCCAATGCCCTGCCAGCCGCCGCCGACTGTGAATGGAGGGTCGAGAGCCACGAAGCGCTGAACATGATCCAGCTTGAGAACACGAAGATGCGGAGCTTCAAGCGCCACCCCGGCCTGTTCTACAAGGCGATGGAACTGCCGCCGTCTATCGTGCTGGCCCCGATGGCCGCCACGGACGCCAAAGCCCTGCTGTCGGGCCAGGACCCGGTTGGGATTTACAACATCCGCCGAGCGTTGGGCCGACTGTTGGGGGCTGAGGGGGGAGTAGTGAGTGTCACGGTGCTGGCCAAGGAAATCAGGCCGCAACAGGAAGGGGAGCAGGACGACGTGTACGACATTGTCGTGAAGCACCACGTGCAACTGCTGAAGCGGGCCGTCCATGGCCGCCCCGACATTGCGTCATTGACACCAGATCAGGGCGGCCACTGGGCAGTCCAGCCGTTCACTGAATAGAGGTGATGTTCTCGTCCGGGGACAGCATGGCACGAAGGTCATAGACCACCCACTGCCGCAGACGGCCGAACATCTGGAGACGTTCGTCATCGGTCGCCTTGATCTTGTCGGCCAGGGTGTTCCAGTCGTCGCGGACGTTGTTCACGTGTCGGAGGCTGATCTTCGGTTTGAATGTGCCATCACGGTCGATGAATTGCGTCCAGCAATTCCCGTCTTCGTCGATCCACATGCCGTTGCCAAAGCCGGGGGGCTTGAAGGACCGGCGGTCTGTCACCGCCTCGAACAGACAGGTAAGCCCGCTGTCGCGGTTCGACGGGAGCAGGCGGCGGGCGCGGCCTTCCCAGGTAAGGTCCAAACGGTCGTCGGTCTCTGACATAGCAAAACCCCCTCCTTTGTGGGGAGGGGGCAGAGTATCACGGCAGGGACTGGCGGTGCAAGATGTGATTGTAGGGGAGGCCGAAGCGCCATTTGCCAGTGCTCGGGATTTGGAACACGCCAAATTTGGCGTCGTTCCGTGCCCAGAAGCGCTCTATCCACAATGGGGCTGCTTTCATACCGGCCTCACCTCTTCCCAGCATCCCCGAGCAAAGATACGCAGGCTCGGCTCGCCGTTCGTATAGAAGACCAGTTCGCCCCCGAGTGATACATAAAAGCCAGTGGCGAAGACCCTTTTGTCGGGCACACCGTCGTCGGGTAGAAGAACGGTGAACTCCTGAAGCGGTGCGGTCAAAGGACCCCCTCCAGCTTGGCGAGCAGGGTCTCGGCCTCGGCGAGGACGATCTTGTATGCTTCCTCATATTTCTCCGCTTCCCAGGCCGTGTCGCCGGTCAAGGGACTGGAGCGATAGCCGGCCTTGGCCTTGCGGACCATGGAGGCAATGCTGTCGAGCTTCCATGACACGTCGGCGATCCGGCGCGAGACGGCGCGGAGACTGTTGGCCGTGTCTTCGTTGTGGTGAAGTTCACCGTCGTCCAGATGCTCGCCTAGTTGGACGAGGGATAGGGCGTGTACACACGTTGTGGTAAGTTCGGTCTTCATCGGTCTTCCTTGGAAAAAGGCCCCCGGCCGAAGCCGGGAGCAAGTTGCACACACATCGAACGCTTGACCCTAGCCCGCAGAGGCCGGGGTGTCAAGCGAAATCGGACCCCATTCCCACCGTCGGTACTCCTTGCCAGCGGAAATGTACATGGCCCCGCGCCGGAGCAGTGACGGTTTGATCCGCCCCTGCCGCGCAACCTTCGTAAGCTCACTGCGGAACCATGGGATGAACTCGGCCGTGATCCCGCACGCTTCGCCGAAGACAAGCGCCACGTCCTCGGTGCTGCTGCCGGGCGGGATGTTAACAAGCTCCCTGTTGAGGTATTCCCCCAACAGGAAGTGTCGCATCCTGGCCGGCAGATCGTGCCGGTAAGTGATGACTTCAGAGGGTGTAGGGGGCATAGCGCTGCCTCCAGGCAAAGTCCGTCTCGGTCATGGCCCGGTCGTCGTTGCGGAGAACCGCACGCTTCCAGTCCAGATAGAGATCGGAGTATATGAAGGGGCGTTCACCCCTCCCCGCCTTGGCGGCGTAACCCTTGGGTTCAGGCTTTGCCATGGTCAGACCTCGATCCTGCTAGTGTCGTCTAGCTTCAAGCCCAATTCCTGAGCATCCTTAAAAGTCTGGCGCAAGCGGTAGAGACTGCCATTATTTCGTAGGACCGCGATACTCCTAGAGACCTCCCCTTTGGTGAGGACTATTGAGACGCCGGTCTCGCCCTGGACAAGGGAGACAACAATCGGAGGCTCGGGTGGCCCAGGCAGTTCGGTGACGTACTTCATAGTTAAGCTCCTTGGCCGTTGTGGTGAAGGGTGGGTGAGGGGATGAAAGCCAGATCACCCGTCTTGATGCCGAGCAACAGGCAAAAATGCTCATAGGCCCGGTTGAGGCTTTCCGCCGTCATCGCCGAGCGGAGCCCGCCCCACTTCAGATAGTCAACGGCCAATGAACAGACAGAGTCATGATAACACTGAAGGGCAGAAATGCTTTGCTCCACACGGCGATCATAGTCCACGATGCCCTTGTCACGCAACACATAAATGCGGGAGAGGTTTCCATCGTGTTCCTTCACCGCCCCCAGGGTCTCCGGGGTGAAGCTCGCGCCGATGACGCAGTGACACCCGTCCTCGGTCGTGTACACGCACGCCGGCTCTTTGGAAAAGATGCTGAGCGTGCCGGCTTGGAGCGCCTTCCGGCCCTCCCGTTTCACGCCGGCAAGGGTGAGTTTTTGTGGCTTGGACAATGTAGTTCTCCTAGCTCCTGAGTGAGCCAAGACCAGATAATGGGGTGGACCCCCACGACATGTCAAGGACTTTCTTTGGTGCTAGGGCAGTTTCAGTGCTACTTCGTCGCTCTACAGGCCCGAATGACGCGCCGTGGGGGAGTCCCCAACGGACACACGGTGAACGTCTCGGTGCGTGAAACGCTCGAAGTATAACATCTGTTTTTAGAGGATGTCAATAGTCCCTTCGCCCTGCTTACCGCTCTCTCTTTGGGGGCCGGCTAGCGCCGCCCCAAAGAGGCGGATGCGTGGGCTTGGGGAAAGTTGAACGAAGGTGGTGCGGCTTGGTCCGTCGAGAGAAGGCCAGGGTGGGCTTGCGCTCTGTCGCCAGTGTAAGCCCACCCCGCCGTGAAGCCCAGGGCGCGAACGCCCCAGGCCGCCCCGCCGGCCCACCCGCCGGCCCACCCGCCTAGCGGTGTGAGATGTGCGCCTCCCCAAGCTCGACCCAGAATAGCGCCTCCTGGTCTGGGAACAATTCCCAGGCGCGGGCGAGCAGGAGCATGAACACGTCATAGTGACAAGCGACGCTGTAGACGGCAGAGTAGTCCGTGTACACGCGGCCAGTTTCATCCTGCCACTGGCCCAGGACATTGCGGGCGACTTCGGAATATCCGCCGGCCTCCTGTAGCATGGCGGCCTTGAACAGGCCATGGCTGCGGGGGAGGGGGTGGCCCTCGTTGTCCTTCAAGGGAAGGGTGATTTGATAGAGCTTGTGGTTAGACATTGCTGGCCTCCTTGGCCTTGGCCGAGACTTCCGCCTCAAGAGCGCGGTGTTCGCGAGCCTCTTCGATACCGCCGAGGTACTCGAAGAGGCAGGCCAGGAGCGTGGCCCCAGCGACCGCGATGTGTGAAACGCCATTCCACAGGGCCGCGAAGGGCGGCCACAGGGCCGCGATTTCATCGGCGATGAAGATGACTAGGGCCACGTGGAAGATGGCCCAACGAAACCGGATTTTCGGGCGAGGTATATGCACGTTTTGGTCTCCTTTCGGAATTGTGCGCCGGGGCGGGATGCCCTAACGGCTGATTTCTAGGTGAAGCCCCAACCCCGGTCAAGGTGGCAATTGTGCCACAGTTACCAGAGCGCGCCGAGGACCCAACCCTAGGCCATTCTCGACCCGGCGCAGGCGAGAACGGTAGCGTTACTAACGGATTGGGTAGCGTTACCCATATCGTTTATCGATGACAAGAGCGTGTACACGCAGCAGCTAATGGCCTCCTAGGCGCGGTGAAGGATACCCAGGCGCGACGATTGGATCGCCGCGCCCAGGTCCAGAGCAGGTTGGCGCGGGTGAGGTGATGGGCCTCTCAATCCCGCGCCGTCCCCGCCCGCCGGGCCAATTGGTCCGACGTGGGGCCGCCTTGCGGCGGCGCTCTACCGGCTAAGCCGGGTTCACTTCCGACCGGATGAACATCTCTTCGGTCGGACGGTATTTTCCCTCTCGGGCCAGCTTATAGAACAGGTCGCCGAGGCTATCTCCAAGCTCAGTGACCGGCTGGCCGTAACGCTCCGCCAGGACGACGGCGGCATCAAAGAGGGCGATCATGTAGCACCCCGGGCATAGGGGCTTGTCGCTCCCCATGGGCTCGGCCGGGTGGCCTACTCCAAGGGTCGCGATCAGCCTCATTTCCGCGTCGATCATGTTGGCGATGGAAAGCCCTGTATCGGCGCGGTGCTGGTCCGGGATGTGGATCAAGTCCGGGTCGCCCCCGTAGGTGCGGCCGGCTAGTCCGTTGTGCGTCACCCTGCGGCGTCGCCCAGCGGCGGCCTCCGCGTTGAGAGCGCGGAGGGTGTCAAGATCATGCATAGGCTAGTCCTCGAACAAATCGATGGTCTCCGGGTCGCCCCGGCTTCCATCTGGGTTGATGTCAGCGACGGCGAACTCAGTGTTTAGATGACCCGACTTGTAAAGCTGGTCGAAGATCAGTTCGGCGGCGCGGCGTCTACTGATAGCCGATACGTCGAACCCGATCTGTACGTGATAGTTCTGGAAGTGCATTGGCCTTTAACCCCCGTGATGAACGGGCGGCCCGGAGCGTATGATAAAGCCGTGTACACGCTCCGGGCCAATCGCCACCCTTTAGAAGGGCGGCAACCTAGCCGATCCGCGCAGCAAGGCCGCGATGGCGGCCAAAACCGCGAGGATCAACACCCGCTTCCGATTTCCCCCGACAGTGGGCGCTAGTCGCCCATGCCGGGGTCGTCGAAACGCTCGCCGTCGTCGGTCTCGCGACCGCTGGCGAGCAGTTCGTCAATCAGGTCTTCGTCGCTCTCTCCGCCAGCCGCATAGCGGCCGTCGGAGTGATCGTCGTCGCCGCCCCAGACAGTCTCGCCGAGCACGTCGCCCGTTTCCGGGTCATGATCGGCGAGAGTGCTCTGAGGCGTGCCGCCGACGGTGGCCCCATCCGCGCCGAAAACGACCGGCGGCAAGCCGCCGATGGAAACGGAAACGGGAAAGAGCCCGTCCGGCAGAGCTTCGCGCCCGTCGTCCTCCCATTCCGCGAATGCGGTGGAGATGGTCTCGGGCGTGTAGCCGGCGGCCAGCATGACAGCGACAATGGCCATGTTTTGAATGGTCTTCGGCGCGGTCGCGACCGTGTGGTTACGAAGGGTCATAGTGTAGTCTCCTTGATCTCCGCCCAATTGGCGGCCAAGGCTCACGCGATAGACACGTGAACCAAGGTCGCGAATTGGGGTTATCGGCTGATAAGGTAGTCTAGACTATACATCCCAGGTCCGAGGATTAGGACGGCCAGCAACATAACGATATAAAGCACCTCTGGGAGGTACATCACGTCATCGACGTAGTCAGACCAATCTAATGGCTTGGAAGCCGGGATGCGGCGTATACCGTCTAGGAGGCAAGCTCCCAAACAGATAGCCGCCAATCCGACGCAAGCTAAAGGGGTCAACAGTCCGACCCCCACGCCTAGACCGCCCGTGAACTCTCCCAGTGGGATAATCCACATGAGCGGCCAGTAATGCGGCCCCACGTCAACAACGAACGTCGCTGCTAACTGGCCGCGTCTCTCCGCCCAGAATAGCTTGTGAAGGCCACTCAAGACAAAGAAAATGCCCAGTGTTAGGCGGCAAAGTAGGGAGGCGGCCGAAGCCGCATCCCATATCACTTTGACACCTGTTGAGCCGGCGCGAGCTTTTGCGCCGGGTCAGCATAGTGCATCACTGGCCTGTGGTAGGACAGTTGATTGCGGATGCGAGCGGCCACGTTTAGCCGCTCTCTCCGCTTCAGTATTTGCTGAAGCGTCATGTTCACCTTTCCTAAGCTGGTAGTTCATCGATATAGCCGCCGCGCCATTTGATCCGTTGCTTGCCTTGCGGTGGCTTGGGATCAGACGGTGCGTGTACACGCTCTTTAGGCTTTGCAGCCGGCGGAGCGCTCGCCTTCGTCGCCTTGACTGGCTTGGGCTTGGCGGCCTTTGCCTGCTTCGGCGGCTTGGGAGATGGTTCAGGAGCCTTTGGAGGCTCCGGAGGCGGTACAGGTGCGGGAATGGGCGAAGAGGCTTCCTCCGCACCTTCTAGCGCCATGTCGGCGTGATAATCGGCGCACTCCGGGTCCGGGCATTGTGGCAGAGCGACCGCTATCCATTTGGCCACGATACGGGCGGTATAACCGCACGTCTCGCAAGAGCATTTGAGATAGCGAGTAGTCTGTTTCTTCATGCCCGCGCCGGGCGATAGCCCGCCCGAAGGATATTCACCGTTGTCAGCGATCCATTGTTTGAACGTGTCTCGCAGTTGATCGCCAACAACGGTTGCCGTCATCTTGCCTTCAAGTCCCACGGCCAAAGCCGGAGCTTTGAACAATGGGCCATGCTTGGCGGTAGGCGGCAACGAAGCATGGATAAGCTCGTGTATGAGCGTACCCATGATCGTTACACTGTCGGCTAGCTTAGGTGAGATGAACACTTCGCGATGTGCATCCGAAGATGCTTCCGCATGCCAGCATTCACCTATGGCTTTGCCGCGATAACCGCCCTTGCCCGGCCACCCGATGCTTATCCGCACCGACTGGACAGGGACAATGACGCCTATAGCGGCTAGCAGCCTCACGCATTCGCGCTCCGCTGCTTCAAGCCATAGTTGACGCTTGATCGACGGCGATTGCTCGCCTTCGCTCTGTGTCATCTGTCATTCCTCTATGTGTGAGTAAGAGGGGCGATGGCACGAAAGCGTGTACACGCTAGGGCCTTCGTCATCCGACGGTGGCACGGTGGCAGGCATGACATGCACGCTCGCCCCTCGAAAGGCCGGATCGCAGTCAAGCGCTCGGCTCAAGAGCCATGCGCACCCCATCGGGGCCAAGAGCGGGCTCAATCCCATCTAGGTCATATGGCGGTACCAGGGACAATATCGTTTATCGATAAATCGACCTGTTGCGAGGCATTATCAGTCACGAAGCCGTGAAGGCGTGTACACGCAATCAATGTCCGCAGAGGCATTGTGAGCCGCCGTCCTGATGCCCCCGCCGATCCTCCCCGATCTAGGGCAACGCACCTCACTCAACGCTCATATCCGTGTATCATGCACACATCTGTGATCTCAGATGGCTCATATCCGTGTATCATGCACACATCTGTGATCTCAGATGGCTCATATCCGTGTATCATGCACACATCTGTGATCTCAGATGGTTGATACGTGTACACGCATTATCAGGGGTGGTTCGATAGTCTTAGATATATCGCAGGCAAGACCATCTTAGATATATCGAAAAGACCGGGGTGGGTGGCCGGCACCCCCCGCGCGCGCTCGCGCTGATGTTAGGCTGCTGCGCTCTCTGTCACGCGCCGACTTCAAAATCTGGGGTCTACAGTGAAGCTCTGTCACGCGCCGACTTCAAAATCTGGGGTCTACAGTGAAGCTCCCCCGAGTACAGAAGCCAAGCGCGTCCGTGTACAGGAGCCGGACCCTTGACACACGGGGGCAAGACGAGTATGTTTCGCAAATGGCCCACGACATAATCCTCTCCGTACCCGACGAAAGCGAACTCGGACCCGCCATGAAAGCCATCACAGTGATGGAGCGGGCGTTCGTCTACGCCATCGTCGAGTGCGGCGGTAACAGTACCAACGCGGCCGGGGCGGCGGGCTATTGCGCCAACGACACGGACGAGCAGAGCCGCCGACGGAAGCTGAACACCATTGGCTCCCAGAAAATGCGGAGCCCGAAGATCGCCGACGCGATCCAGGAGGAAGCCAGGAAACGGCTGAAGACTGGCGCGTTCATCGGGGTCGAGACCCTGCTACATCTGGCGAACGAGAGCACGTCGGAGAAGATCAGGCTGCAAGCAGCCCTGGCCCTGATCGACCGGAATGGGATGGCGGTCACGACCAAGCATGAAGTCGAGGTCCGAGACTTCCGCAGCACCAAGGAGATCATCGAACGGATCGAAGCTCTGGCGCGGAAGCGCGGGATCGACCCGAAGATGCTCCTGGGCGGCCCGGAGCCGACTGACGCTGTATTCACACCCGTCGAGAGCGACGCCGGCCTGGAGGACATATTCTAATGCCCAAGACACTGAAGATGGTTCGGGACTGTTGGAACCGGGCCGAGATGCTCACCGACGGCCGGGTGCAATTCCCACCCCACCTGGAGCCGGGTGAGTTCGATCCGCTCATCAACAGTCTCTACCGAGCCGGCGATGTGCTGGAGCGCACCATGATGAGCCTGGGTCTCGACCCAGTGGCGGACATTGATCGCATCCGCACCACCCGCGCCTACCGCACGGCTCAAAAGCTTCTGGAGAAGTCGGGTGTCACTGTCGCGAAGTGATCTCCTAGAGGTCGAGAAACTCCTGGCCGAAGCGGACGACTTCCATCGCTTCCACAAATCCGACTTCTTCGCGGCCTACCCGAAGCAGGCGCAGTTCTTCACCATGGGCGCGACGAAGCGGGAACGCCTGCTGATCGCCGGCAACCAGCTTGGTAAGACCGAGGCCGGGGCTTTCGAGGCGTCCTGCCACCTGACGGGCGTCTACCCAGAGGATTGGAACGGCCGGCGCTTCGACCACCCCATTCGGATGTGGGCTGCGGGCGAAAGCGCCCTGGCCTCCCGCGACATCATTCAGAAGAAACTCTTCGGCACCCCCGGCGTTCTCGACGACCTTGGAACCGGGTACGTGCCCAAACATCTGATCGTGGACTACAGCCTGAGCCGGGGCGTGACCGATGCATTCGACACAGTCCAAGTGAAGCACATCACCGGCGGCGTGTCCACGATCACCCTCAAATCTTATGAGCAGGGCCGTACCAAGTTCCAGGGCGAGCCGGTGGACGTGATCTGGCTCGATGAAGAGTGCCCGCCGGACATCTATTCGGAGTGCCTGACGCGGACGAACGCGACCAAGGGAATGGTGTACACGACCTTCACCCCCCTGAAGGGCCTGACTGACGTGGTGCGCCGGTTCCTGGAAGAACGCTCACCAGACCGTGATGTCGTCACCATGACGATCTATGACGCCCTACACTACACGGACGAGGAACGGAAGTCGATCATAGCCGGTTATCCGATCCATGAACGGGACGCGCGGGCGAACGGCGTGCCCATCCTGGGGTCCGGCCGTATTTTCGCTTACAGCGACGAGATGATAATGGAGCCGCCGCTCACGTATATCCCGGACCACTGGCCCAAGCTCTGGGGCATCGACTTCGGGATCGGCCACCCATTCGCCGCCGTGCTCGTCTTGTGGGACCGGGACAATGATGTCCTTCACGTCCACCATGCGATCAAGTTTGAAGGCGGTCGCCCCATCGACCATGCCAGTATGATGCAGCCGATAGGCGCGGCAGTGCCGGTCGCATGGCCACATGATGGCACGGCGCGCGAGAAAGGAAGCGGAGAGCCGCTTAAGGACCTGTATAAGGCGCAGAAGCTCGTCATGCTGCCGGAGCACTCGACCTTTCCAACGGGTGGCTACTCGACCGAAGCCGGGGTGCTGGAGATGCAGCAGCGGATGACGACTGGCCGGCTAAAGGTTGCGGCGCACCTGTCCAATTGGTTCGAGGAATATCGCCAGTACCACCGCAAGGACGGGGAGATCGTCAAGGTCAATGACGACCTTCTCTCGGCCACCCGGCAGGCCATGATGATGCGGCGGTTCGCGCGCATGGTGAACCTGGGCGGCCGGCGAACGAACCGAAGTGGACCAGACCAGAACATGGCTCGGGACCTTGACTTCGACTATTTCAGCACGTAATATGCGAAGATCATAGGAGTGCCTTCATGGCTGGCACCAGCCTTCTCTCTCAGCAAATGCTTACTGGCGCGTCCGGTATTCCCAGCGGGGTCTCGGGCAAGAACCTCGCCCTGACACCGGCTGCGTCAGAGCTTGGGCTAGGTGACGCCCTGAGCCAGCAGGTCCAGGACGATGTTGCCAACCGAAAGAAAAAGATGCTCGACGCCTCGAACCAGACCGACAAGATGAACTCAATGTCGGCCGCCCTGACCCCAGGCGTGGCCTCCCTTATGTCGGGCAGTATTAAGGGCGTCCTGTAATGATCTCGACCGCAGCCATGGACCCGCTAAACCAAGCGCGGTTCGTCGAAATCATGCAACGCTTCGCCGAGCTTCAGACTTGGCGGAACCTCTTCAGCCAGCAATGGGAAGAGATCGCCGAGTTGATCCTGCCGACTTCGCGGAATACCTTCTACTATCAGACCTTCAACTTCCCCGGCATGAAAAAGACCGACCGGCAAGTGGACGCGTCGGGGATGATGGCGCTCAGCCGGTTCGCGGCGATCTGCGACAGTCTACTCACGCCCCGGAACATGTTCTGGCACGGCTTGGGACCTGAACTCGAAGACCTAAAAAATGACCGCCAAACACAAGAGTGGTTTCAGAAGGTCGTCAAGATACTATTCAGACTGCGATATGCGCCGATTGCCAACTTCTCAGCGCAGAACCAGAACCACTATACTCAGTTGGGGGCATTCGGCAATGCGGGAATGTTCATCGATCAGGCAATGGATGCTCAAGGCAATCCCCTGCGGATGCTCCGATACAAGGAACTCCCGCTGGGCGAGACATTCTTCACTGAGAACCACCAAGGACTGATCGATGGTTTCATCCGCTGGTATCGGTTGACGGCCCGACAGGCCATGCAGAAGTTCGGCGAGGACCGCTTCCCCGAGGCTCTGCTCCCGGCCCTGGAGGCCCATAGCGAGTATCCCTATAACTTCCTGCACTGCGTCTGGCCGCGCGACGACTATGACCCGCACGCTCTCGACCAGAAGCGTATGCCCTTCACGTCGATCCACGTCTCCGTCGAGGGGTCGTGCATTCTGCACGAGAGCGGCTACCATACCTTCCCGGCCGCCATCTCGCGGTATGAGCAAACCCCAGGTGAGACTTACGGCCGGTCTCCCGCCATGATGGTCCTCCCGGCCTTGAAGACCCTCAATGCCGAAAAAGCCACGTTCCTCAAGCAGGGCCACCGCGCCGCAGACCCTGTTCTGCTCACTGCTGATGATGGCCTCATTGACGGTGTCTCGCTGCGACCAGGGGCCCTCAACAAGGGCGGCGTCACGTCAGATGGTAAACCCCTGGTCACAATCCTCCCCACCGGCCAAATCCAGGTTTCCAAGGAGATGATGGATGAAGAACGGTCGCTGATCGGTGATGCGTTCCTCGTTAGCCTGTTTCAGATTTTGGAAGAGACGCCGCAGATGACGGCGACTGAAGTGATCGAGAGGACCAATGAAAAAGGCATACTCCTGGCTCCAACGGTTGGTCGCCAGCAATCCGAGTATCTGGGTCCTCTCATTGAGCGAGAGATTGATCTGGCTTCTCGCATGGGGCTGCTACCCCCCATGCCCCCTCAGCTACGCAAAGCTCTGGGCGCGTATGAGGTATATTACACCAGCCCTCTGAGTAAGGCGATGCGCGCGCAGGAAGCTGCCGGCTTCATGCGTACCCTGAGTGTTGTCCAGGAAGTCGTCCAGGTCACGCAAGACCCGTCGCCGCTCGATCTGTTTGCGTTCGACCGAGCGATCCCTGAGATCGCGGTCGATGTCCAGTCTGTCCCGATTACCTGGATGGCCACCGACAAGGAAGTGCAGCAAAAGCGCCAAGGTCGCGCCCAAGCCCAGCAACGACAGGAGCAAATCCAGGCCGCCCCGGCCCAGGCCGCATTGATGAAGGCCCAGGCGGCCCAACAGAAGTCTGGGGGCGGTGGGGCTCCGGGCGGAATGGGCGCTCCAGGTGGCATGGGCCAGCAACAACCTCCACCGGGCACTCCCGCGCCCCAGCAAGCCCCGACTGACCAATCTCAGCCACAAGGACCCGGCCAATGACCCACAAAATCGCTAAGGTGCTCATGGAACTAGAGCACCAAATGAAACTGATCGACCATGACGACCCTCTGCGCCTCATTATCGAGGAAGCGCGCGACACGATCCAGGAACTTCGCGACGACCTGGAGGCGCATCGTCGCCAAGGGAGTGACCACGCATGAACGTAGTCGAAAAAACACTCAACTTCCTGCGTCGCCGGAAGCACGCGTACCAACTGACGTTCGGAACGCGTGTACACAGTCCCGCCCAGGCCATAGTCCTAGAAGACTTGGCGAAATTCTGCCGGGCCACCGAGGACACTATGTCGGCTGACCCCCACAAAACCGCCTATCTGGCGGGAAGACGCAGTGTCTTTCTTCGCCTGAACCAGCACCTTCATATGAGCCCTGAAGAATTGCTGTTCCTGTACGGCTCTAATTCCATTGCCATCCAAGGAGATGACCAGTGACCGATCAAACGACCCCCGCCGCCCCCGGCGATACGGGCGCGACGCCTCCGGCGGCTGCGTCCTGGTATCAAGCCACTGATGCGGCTCAACCGAACTATATCGACGCCGAAACGGCGGGCTGGCTTCAAAACCGGGGCTTCGCTGATAAGCCGCCGTCGGAGGCGTTCGCCGCCGCCGTCAAGGCGCACCGCGAGGCCGAGCGCCACATCGGCGTCCCCGCCGACCAAATCCTCCGCCGGCCGAAGGACGCCGCTGACGAAGCCAACTGGGCTCCAATCCGCGAACTCCTGAATGTCCCCGCTAAGCCCGAGGACTACACCTTCGACGGCATCAAGTTCGCCGACGGCTCTGACCTGGACCCGGCGCTTACCGGCGAGCTTCGCAATCTCGCGCACAGTCTCGGCCTCTCGAAGGATCGCGCCCCGGAACTGGCCAAAGCCCTGGTCAAGATGGGCGATGACGCTGAGGCCGTGGAAAAGACGGATATGACGGCCAAACTCCAGGCTGAGCGAGATGCTCTGAAGAACAATTGGGGCCCAGGCTATGAAGCCAACATGGTCGTCGCCAGAGCCGCCTTCGAGACAGTCCTGAAGGAAAGTGGGATGAAGCCGGAAGAGTTCGGCGTCGCCATGTCCGCCCTGGAGAACCAAGTCGGCTACAAAGGGCTGATGGAAGTCTTCCGCACTATCGGGATGCGAACTGGCGAGGACCGGCTGGTCTCGAATTTCACTGGCTCGGGTTCCAATGGTCTTATGACCCGCGAAGGCGCGGCGGCTCGGATCGCGGAACTCAAGTCCGACAGCGCGTGGGTCGAACGCTACCTGAATGGCGACAATGCCGCCGGTCGGGAGATGGGCCAACTCAACGCAATTCTGGCATCGGAGTAAGTCATGGCTAAGAAATGGATACAAAAGGCCATCAAGCACCCCGGCGCGATGACGGCTGCGGCAAAAAAGGAAGGCGTCTCCAACTCCAAGTACGAACAGGAGCACAAGGGTGATAGCGGCACTTCCGGCCGCCGTGCCCGGCTCGCGATCACTCTGAAAAAGATGCACTGATCGCTCTTGACAATCATTCTGGCATAGGCTAGATTGGTGTTTGCTCCGGCCGCTCGCGCAACCGGGGCCGCTGGGCGGGTGGCGTGCGCGACCATCCGCCCGCCCAGCACCCCTTTCGTCCACACCTCGGAAACGGGCGGACAATGATTGGGTTTTCGGCCCCCGTGAGGACACGGCCACAATGGCAGTGAACATCAACCTCCGAGGATATCATGTCCGACAACCTGATTAAACTGTGGACGACCCAGTTCTCCACGAACCTGGAACTCAAGCTGCAACAACGCGGCTCGAAGCTCCGTGGCAAGGTCATTGAAGGCGCTCACGTCGGTAAGCTGGCGTCGCCGATCAACCAAATCTCCGCCGTCCAATCTCGCGCGCCGGCCGGGCGTTTCGCCCCCATGGCCCGCGTCGATGCGGACTTCACTCGCCGGTGGGTCTTCCCGACCGACCGCGAACTTCCCCAACTGGTCGATACGTTCGACGAACTCCGCACCATCGTGGACCCCAAGTCCCGGTACGTGGAGAACGCCGCGAACGCCTTCGGCCGCGACTACGATGACGCCATTATCGGCGCGGTCTTCGGCACCAGCCAGACCGGCACCGACGGTGGTTCGCTCGTCCCCGAAACGTGGTCTTCGATCTCTGCCAGCTATCTGGTCGCCGAGAACTTCAAGGCGTCCGCGAGCGTGGGCATGACCGTCGCCAAGATCATCGAGGGCAAGCGCATCCTCGAACACTATCACAATGACCTGGAGATGGACGAACTGACCCTGGTCATCGGCTCGAAGCAGCACTCGGACCTCCTGAACCAAGTCGAAGTCGTTTCGACCGAGTTCAACGAACGCCCGGTCCTGACCAATGGCCGTGTGACCCGCTTCATGGGCGCGAACATCGTCGTGTCCGAACGTCTCCAGTTCAACGGCGCGAACAACCGTCAGTGCATCATGTACGTGAAGTCTGGCGTCTACCTCGGCCTGTGGCAGGACACCTACAATCGCGTGTCGCAGCGGAACGACCTGTCCGGCGAGCCCTGGCAGTTGTACTCCAAGCACACCTTCGGCGCTACCCGCACCCAGCCTGGGAAGGTGGTCGAAATCGACTGCCTCGACACCACGGGCGCGGACATCACGCCGTAACCTGAACCTGAAGGAGAACAGCTATGGCTGGCGAACAACTTAAGTCCTCGTCTATTACCGGGCTCGACGCCGCTATCGTGTCGCCCCCGCAGCAAGGGATGGGTTCCCCGAGCGAAAGTCGGCGCGTGTCCGACTACGCTCTGGCCACGACCGTCGGACTGGCTTCGACCAGTTCGACCTATCGACTGATCCGAGTACCGACCATTGCCGTCCTCAAGACGCTCACCCTGGTCGCGGATGAACTCGATAGCGCGACCTCTCTTCTGGTCGATGTCGGGGCTTACTACTCCGACAGCCCGAACAACGACGGGACCAGTCCGGCGAACAGCGGCGCTCTAATCAGCGCCAACTGCTTCGCCGCTGCGGTCGCGGTCGGCCACGGGGCTGCGGCCCAAGGCGTTCGCGTGAACGTCCTGACGGCCTTCACCGCCAACGAATTGAACATGACCCTGTTCAATGCGCTCGGCATCGAGATCACCCCCGAAGGTTCGTCCGACAATGGTGACCCCGGCGGCTATATCGATGTCGTGGTTGCTGTCCACACGGCGGCGGGCACTGCGGTAAGCGGCAACATCTATATCGAAGCCGAGTACTGCATCTAACCCAAGTCCCCCGGCTTCGGCCGGGGGCATCCTTTTAGGAGCGACTTGTGACCACGAACTACGCAACCCTCAAGGCCAATGTCGCCACCCTGGTCGCCGACGGCGCGTCGCCTACCCAGGCCCACGTCAACACTCTGGCCGCGACCCTGACCTCTTTCGAGACCGATGTGGGAACGATGTTCTCCACACTTCTCGTCCACCTTCAGAACGCCCAGGCCGCTTCGGGAGGCGTGCAAGAGAACCTTGCCGTCGATCTCCTGGCCGTCCAAGCCCTGATTACCTAAGGAGCCACACATGGCCAACGCTTCCTTCTCTCTGTCTCACGGCGTCGAAAGCGACACTGCCGCATCCTCGGATGTGACTGAGGGCACCAGCGCGCCGGGTGCGGGCGATATCGAAGTTCGCATCAACGCGAGCAACCTGAACCAGAAGCAGGTTTACGTCGCCCTTATGCAAATCTGGCGCTTCCTCGCGGACCCCGGCTTCTCGACCTCCGTCCCGCCGGCCAACTAAGGAGCGCCCCCAATGCGCGCACATGAAAGCGTGGTTCTGGCGTCCAACGTGACGGGCGCAGAGACCTCGGCCTACTTCGGCATCATGGGTGGCACCTATGCCATCATGTCCGTTGGCACACTGGGGTCGGCCCCTGTCATCAATATGCTAGGTCCCGACAACGCGACTGCGATCCCGGCCGGCACCCCTCTGACGACCGCGCCCGTGATCGTCCAACTTCCGCCGGGCCAAGTTGAACTGGTCCTTGCCTCGGGTGCTTCCGGCGCTTATGTGACGCTAGTCCGCATCCCGGCGGAGTAAAGGAGACGACACATGGCGTCCTTCCCCACGGTAGGCACCTACTCGTCACCCCTGGACATTGCGAACCGGGCCTGCCAGCACATGGGGGTCCGCCGCCTTATCACCTTCTCGGACGATACGGTCCAGGCCAGCGAGCTTAACTTCAACTACAATCCCCTCCGCCAGAATGAACTTCGGCGCGATGTGTGGCGCTTCTCGATCCGCAAGTGCATGTTGCGGCCGATCAGCACGACCAGTGGCAAGATCACCCCGGCCGCCTGGACGAATGTCCACACCTACCTTCAGGGTTCGGTCGTCTCCTATAACGGCGTCCTCTACCAAGCCCGAACAGGCGTGCCCGCCGCGCAAGAACCCGACACGAGCCCGGTGTACTGGGAGCAGTTCTTCCACTCGGTTCATGCCACGGCGTGGGTGGCCGGCGGCGCAACGAACAACCCGCAACCGTGGGCCCCCAGCGGAGACTACGCAGCCGGGACCATTGTGATTGGCTCTGACAACAACAACTACATGAGCAATTTCAACGGCAATACGGGTCACAATCCCGTGACTGACGGCGGCGTCAATTGGACCTTTCTCGGCCCGGCCGCGCTCGGCAGCGGCTACCAAGCTGGAGAACTAGTCTATGATACGGCGCTCAACGTCTACATCAGCCTCACCAACGGCAACACCGACAACCCGAGCAGCGCGCCAGCGGCATTCGTCTCCACTCAGAATTACGACATTGGCGATACGATCACTGCCTCCAGCGTCGTCTACCAGTCCACGACGGACTTCAACGCTGGCGGCGCTGGTGCGCCGGGCACCGGGTGGGAAACCATCCCGGCAACGCAGCCCGACCAGATCACGGGCACGACCGGCACGGCATGGCTGAAACTCGGCAATGCTGGGCTCTCAGCGTGGATCATCAACTATCCCCTGGGCACTGGCCCGAGTGAGCAGACCACGACGCTGAATGTCTACCCACTCCCGAATGGCTTCCTCCGCGAAGCACCGCAGGAGCCGAAGGGTGGCAGCACCAGCTACCTGGGCGCGCCGTCGGGGGACGCCTACCGCGACTGGACCTATGGCGACGATTTCTTCACCACGCGCACCGTCGAGCCGACGACCTTTCGGTTCGCCGCCGACATCACGGTCGTCTCCAACATGGACCCCATGTTCTGCGAGACCCTCGCTGCGCGACAGGCCATAGAGAGCGTCGAACGCGTGACCCAGTCGAGCGAGAAACTCCAGGCCATCGAGCAGACCTACAAGAAATTCCGTGACGATGCGGTGACGGTCAACGGGATCGAGACCGGATCGACGGAACCAGCCTTGGATGACTACATCACGTGTAGGCTCTAATGCCCGACGCATCCTTCCTCCAGTCGAACTTCACCGGCGGTGAGTGGTCCCCATTCGCGCAAGGGCGCGCGGATGAACAGTCCTACCGCACGGCCATGAATGTCTGCCTCAATGCAGTTCCCACGGAAGAGGGGGCTTGGACCCGGCGCAGCGGAAGCCAGTTCGCGGCCACCACGCGGAACGGCGTGCGGGCGGTGCTGAAGGCGTTCGACTTCACGCAGACCCTTCCCTACGATCTGGAGTTCACCCCCGACCACATGCGGCTGTTCGCCGGACCCAGTCTTGTGGTTGAGAACGAGCACACCGTGGCCTCGATCTCCAGCGCCAACCCGGCCAGCGTGAACACGCCCGTGGCCCACGGCTATAGCACCGGCGACCAAGTTCAGTTCGTGGTGACGTTCCTGCCCGGTTTCAATCCGGGTGGGGCGGCGTACCTCTACAATCGCCAGTTCGCGATCACGGTGACTGACGCCAACGACTTCACCCTATCGGACCCAATCACGGGGGACACCATTGATGGTAGCCTAATCAACGTCACTGGGGCTACGGTCACTGTGGCGCGGATTGTTGACTTTGCGACCGTGTACACGGCCTCAATGATCGCCGATAATGCGATCCGCGTAGTCCAGAGTGAGACAGTCGCCCTGGTCTTGAACCAATCTGTCCGACCCTATGCCCTGACGAACACCGGGCTTGACGCGACGGCTGGCTTCGAGACCTTCGACTGGGCCTCTGCGTGGCCGACGACACCACCGCCCCAAGGCTCGAATGCCAGCCTCTTTCAGGATGGTCCATATCTGGACCCGCCGACTGACGGGAGCTTCCTTACGCCTTCCGCCCTGAGCGGGACCATCAATCTGACAGCATCCAGCATCGCCAGCATCAATAACGGCACCGGGTTCCAGTCCACTGACGTGGCTCGGTTCATTCGGCTCTACAGCGAGCCGCCGACCTGGAGTTCCAGCACGACGTATTCCACCGGGTCGCGGGTCAAATACAATGGCGGGTACTATCAAGCCACCGCGACCAGCACGAACATCGAACCTGACGCCGACCCCGGCACCCACTGGTTCATCAGCACGACTGCGGCTGTCTACACCTGGGGCATTATCCAATCGGTGATCTCGACCAGTGAGGTCAGCGTGACTCTGGCAGAGGCTGACCCCAATGTCCTCCTGGCTGGCGGCCCGCTGCTCTACAGCCTGCCAATCCTGACGTGGCAACTCGGTGTCTACTCTGACACGACCGGCTGGCCCACCGGCGGCACCTATCACGAAGGCAGGTTCCTGCTGTTCGGCGCGATCCAGAACCGCATTGACGCGTCCATGTCGAACCAGCCATTCCTGTTTAGCCCGTCGATGATCGACAACACGGTCGCGGACAATAACGCTATCGCGGCGGTGCTCGAAGCCACCGACGTGAATACGATCTATTGGGCGATTGCGGGCTCGGGTGGTGTAGTACTCGGGACCCTCGCCGGAGAATGGTTGCTCCAGGCGTCGGCCCTCGGGGACCCATTGACACCCACGAGCATCCAGGCTCACCGGGTGACTAGGTATGGCGACGCCAACGTAGAACCGCGTCAGACCGGCTTGTCCATAGTCTTCGTCGAGCGGTATCAGCGAAAGGTCTACGAATATCTCGCCGATAGCTGGTCTGGCAAGAACATCGGAACCAACATTGCTATTAAAGCGAAGCATCTTACTGAAGCGGGTCTTCAGGAGATTGTCTACCAGCGGGAGCCGAACCCAATCATTTGGGGGCGGGACCCCAATGGTCAGTTGGTGGGCTGTACTTATAAGCGGGAAAGCCCCTTCTCTAGTCAGCCGGCGAGCTTCATGGGCTGGCATCGTCACGCGTTGGGCTCGGGCCGGACCATAACGTCCATTCAGGAGGGTCCCAGCCCGGACGGCACTACCGATAGCGTGAGCATGGTTACGCTCAGCGCGGACACTGGCATATATTTTGTGGAGTTCTTCGCCCCATTCTTCGACGAGACTGGCTCGCTGCTGACGGCGCAGTTCGTTGACACGGCTGTATGTCCCACGGCGGCGTACATAAACGGTGGGGATGTCATCTTCTACGGTCTGTACTATCTGGCCGGCGAGACAATCAGTGTGTGGCTGGGCGGCGTGGACTGCGGCGACTACGTCGTCGCGGCCAACGGGTCGATCACCATGCCCCTCGGGGCTGGCGGCGGTGTCTTGACTGCGGGGTATCTTCAAAGCCTCACCGGGGGTTCGTATGGGAACATCAACCTTAATATCGAAGTCACGCCCCCCGGTCAAGGATTTTCTGCGCCCTTCGGCTCGCTGACCGACTACACGACCAGTTCGAGTTCGCCGTCTTCCTATCCGCAGATTGCCCAGAGTGTGGTGTTCGATTGGGACGCCCAAGTCTTCTACACCATGCAGGGGCAGCAGTCGGGCGATCCGGGCACTAATAGCCGGTCTCTGTTCGTCTTCGACATAGGCACCTTCGCCCAGTTGGAAGGTCCGCTCGACCCCGGCGTGCTCGGTTACTCCAATTCGACGTGCCTGGGCTACGATGGCCACATCTATTTCTGCAATGGAACCAGCACCCAATTCAACCGCTTCAACACGACCACGAACACTGTGGACCTGACCTACTTCAAGTCTGACATCGGCACCATCGGGCCGCCGCCGGTGGTCATCGACCTTGGCGGGATTTCCTACGTCTGGGGCATTAGTTCCAACAGCGGGACGGGGGGAGGGTCAAGTTCTCAATGGTGGATCGTTGAGATGGCCGATGTAGAACAGAATGAAGTGACCAATGGGTTCTTCGACGAAGAGTTCACGTCGCTAAGCCCTAGCAATGCCATACTTTGCCGAGGCCCGGAAGGCTCGGCATTCGCCCTATGCTGGGATGAAGCCGAGACCACCATCGGCCTCTACCGGGCCGTGGTCGAGGGGCCCCTGTTCGCTGGAGTTGGTCGCGTGGGCAGCGTGCCAGTATCAGAACTCGACGCCTCCTGGTCGGGGGCGCAACCTTCGTGTATCGTCTATGACGAGACCGACGGCAACATCGTCGGGCTGTTCGTCCAGAGCGGAGGCAGTCAATGCGTCATCGCTAAAGTCGATGCTTGGACTGGGGCTGTCCTGTGGTCGATCCCGGTCAATGGGGGCAACGACTTCCACACCGCGCGCATCCGCTTCGGCCTGCTCAACTACATCGGGGCTGATACGATCTATCAGATCGATACCCTGGCTGGCACCGCCACGTCCACCAGTGAGACAGTGCTCGGCGGCCAACCCTTTTCGACCGATGATCTCTATGGTCAAATCGTGGCGAACATCAATGACATCGGCACCCAGTCCTGGGCGTCTCCCGGCCCGGCGGCCAATAGCGGCCCCGGAACGACGACCCCGGCCCTGGTCTACAATGCGCCGGCACTCCTGGGGTTCACGTTCACCAGCCAAGGGCAAATCCTTCGTGCCATCGTGCCGCAGGAAGCCGGAGCCGCTAACGGGCCGGCCATGGCCAAGACCCGGCGCACCCACCAAGTCGGCATCCTGATGTCGCTGACGCAGGGGATCAGTGTCGGTACTACCTTCGACAATCTTCGCGCCGCCAATCTGGTGTCAAATGGCGGCGACGGCACCATTCCGCTCACCCTACAGCAGTTGTTTTCTGGCATCTATTGGGATACAATCGACGACACGTACAGCTTCAACGGCATGGTGTGCTGGCAGATCAGTCGCCCGTACCCGGCCAGCATCTTGTCCGTGAACCAGTTCCTCCACACTCAGGACAGGTAGTATGGCCGCCAGCAATCCATTGAGCAGTTCGTCCAGCCTTGGTTCCTTCGCCAATGGTGTGGGTGACCTCTTCAGCGCATTCGGCGACTTCGCCGAGGGTGCGTCCTACGGAACCGCCGCGACCCTGGCCAAACAGAATGCCCAGATCACGGCGGAGAGTACCCGCATTCAGGAGAGCCAAGCTGGCCGGGCGATTACCCAGACCATCGGAGCGCAGAAGGCCGACGTGGCCGGCAACGGCCTCGCCGAGAGCGGATCGGCCCTGGCCCTCTTGCAATCTTCGGCGGCACAGGGTACTCTGCAAAAGCAGATCATTCAGACGCAAGGGCTCGTGACTGAAGGCGGCTTCGAGCAAGAGAGCGCAGCGTACAGCGGAATGCAGCAAGCGGCCAATGCGGCCGGTGCAGCGGGCATCGTTAACGGACTTGGCAATATCGCCGGTTCGATCTTCGGGATTTAGTCATGCCCAAGATAGCAGAGTTTGAAGCGGGCTCGGGGAGAATACAGCCGTCAGAGACGGGGATCGAAGCGAACGTGCAAGCCGGTCGTCGGATCGGCCTGTACTTCCACCAGATCGGTGAAGATACTTCCCAGGACATCCGTGACAACGGTCAGATGTACCAGGACCAAGTCTTCCGCCAACAGGTGACACACGCCGAGGCGGTCAAGGCTCAAGGCTGGGCGTCGCTCACGACCGACTGGAATACGACGGCCAAAGCGGCTGATCCGAATGATCCCACGACCGCTGACAAGTGGCGGCAAGATAAGCTTGAGCCGTGGTTGAAGCAGTGGGCGGCCGGCTTCACGACTGAGAAGGGCCAAATCTATGCGGCTGAGCAGTCGGCCGAGATTAGGCAGCACTTCACTGAGATGACCCTCGGGGATCAGGGCCGGCTGGCGGGGATCGCCGCGAAGCAGAATGTGAATGACGCCTCCAATGGCTTCGGGGCTGCGGCTCGCGCTGACGGCACCGTGCGCGGCATCCAGACCATCATGGGCTCGTTTGAGCAGGGCCAAGGCGCAGTCGTTGACAGCCATTCCAATCTAACGGCCGAGGATGCGGCCAACGTCAAGGCCAGCATCCATAGTCAGGGCAAGTCCTACATCGCCATGCAGGGCTTGGAGGGTATGATCGAGAGCGGCCCGAACGGGATCGCCGCCGCGCGCAAAGCCATTGCGGACGGGACCTTCAGCGACGTGCTCGGCCATGACGAAGTTCAGCACCTCACTGACCTCGCTGACCACACCGAAGAACGCAATGCGACCATGCAGCGTCAGCAAGACGAGGTCAACCGGCAGTCTCAGGAAGACGCCGGCCGTGCCGCTTATGCCAATATCTCCCACCAGATCGACGAACTTGGGCGCTCTGGAAAGCCAATCCCCCCGGCCCTGGTCAAGGCGGCCGACCAATGGAGGCAGACCTATGCGGGACTTCTCCCTACGGAAAGCACTAATCTCGACACGGGAATGGACCGCAACATCGAAGACCGCAATAGTTTCAAATATCAGCAAGATAATCCTGCCGTTTCGGATAATCTGTTCCGTCGTATCGGTGCTGGCCCTCACACTCCCGGCTATCCTACTGTCACCGAACTCGACAAAGCATACTTCACGGACAAGACCATAAGCACCGATACTTGGGAACGAGCCCGGAAGTCTGTCTCTGACGCCCCGCACGACCCCGTCTACGAAGGTGCGCTGAAGCAACTCGACCAGTGGTTCAGCGAAGGCGTCCGGCCCCAGATCACTCGGTCGCCCCAGGCCGCACTCGGAGCGGATGGCGAAGATATGCCGACGACGGCTGGCCCCGGCCAGACTGACCCCAATGGCTTCGCGGCGGCGGCCGAAGCCCGGCGCGCGATGCACCAAGTGTTCGACCACTACGTGGCCAGCGGCACGAACCCCAATGACGCCGTCAAGGCTATGATGGACCCACACAATCCCACCAGCTTCGCCAACGCCGTGGCTTACTATCAGCAGGCCGCCCACTCCGGCCAACCCTACGCCTACTTCAACCAGCACCCGGTCATGGGTGCCAGGGGCAGCAATGCCTGGGCCGGCGGCACTGACATTCAGCCACAAGTCGATCAAGCCGCCGCCCGCCTAATGCCAGGGAGCCATTAATGGCCGATCCAGTACCGGGTCAAGTCGCCCAGCCGCAAGGCCCTGAGGGCGCGCAGAAGCTTCAGGACATGCTCAAGAGCGGCATCGCTCCCGCCGTAGTCCAGGCTGCGAAGGAACAAGCGACGCAGGCGCTCCTGAAACAGAAGTGGAGCAGCGACAAGATCGACGCCTACTGGGGCGACGGGGCTCACTCGCCCGCGCCGCAGGCCCCCCGGCAGGCCCCAACTGCTGATGCGGGTCTGACGACCTCGATCCTGCAACACGCTGGCAGCGACTTCATGGGCCCAGTTACGGGCGCATGGCAGGGCCTTGAAGAACAGCAGCGGTCCAACTGGCAGCACTCATTCAACCCGACGATGGTGGATCAAATGACATCGGGTATGATGGTCAACGGCAGCACAGTCCGCGACGCGCAGACGTTGTGGGATGGTATCAATGTGGTCCTCTCGCCTTTGGTCGGGGCGATCAACACCATCGGAGCGCCGGCTGGCCGGAAGCTGGGCGACCTTGGCGTGCCCGCTCCGCGTCTCACGGTGGACCTGAAGTCGCCGACCTCCAATATCCTGGACCCGACGCAGTGGGCCTTCAGTGCTGAAACCGTTCACGGTGAGCAAGCCGGATCGATCCTGGGCAACATCATCACGGGTGAAGCCTCGCTGGCCGTCATGGGCAAGCCGGGCATCGCTGCGGCTAGGGCAGCGCGCGCCGGGGCCATGACCGCTTTCCGCGCCGGGGAAATTCCCGACCCATCCGTCTACCCGAACGCCGTGACCCGCAGTCCAGTCTCGCCCCAGGTCAAGGGGCAATTCCCGCAGGTTGCGGACTATCAGACGGCGGCGGCCCAGCTTGTGTCGAACCCTGAGGCAAGCCTTCACGTCCAGAAGAACATGCAGGACATCTGGGTTCATACCGGCATGACGCCCGGTGAGCAATTGTCTTTGGCCAGGGCGCACCCTGAGTTCAAGCAACAGCTTCTCCTTCAGGACGTGGAGGGTGACAGCGTCGCCCCTGCTCTCTCCCAGTACAATGCCCCGAGCGCCGTCGAGCACGCGCCCCAGGCCCAGCCGCCGGCCGCCCCGTCGCCTACGAAGCGGAACCTGATGAATGGTGGTGCTCAAGGTGTGTACACGCAGCCCGCCACCAGCGTAATCCGCTCGGCCGGCAATATCCCCGAGCCCGGAAAGTTCGACCCCGTGGCCCAGCCGCACTACGTCGCGAATGTCGATGAGGCTCTAGGCGTATTCGAGCGTCTGGAGACCGGCAACCTCCCGCACCCGGACACGGCGATCAGCCCGATGGGGGCGGTCGGCCGCTTTCAAATCATGCCCGCCACGGCTCGGGCCTATGGCTTCGACCCGGCCAAGCTAACCGACCGAGCCTATAGCACCCAAGTCGCACGAACTATCGTGAGCGACCTCTACAGGAAATACAACGGCAACATGGACGCCATGTCCATTGCCTACAATGCTGGTCCGAAGCAAGCTGACAGGTTCCTCGCCAGCGGGCCGGGGGTGCGCCTGGAGGCCACTCAGGACCCTTCGGTGCGGGGCGGTATCAGATACGATCATGTGGCCGCCACACGTGACGAGAGCTTCCTGCCGGCCGAGACCCAGAAGTATCTTGCCAACGGCCGGATGAAGGCGCGCGGCGACGCCCCCGAGGAAGCCCCACCCACGGCCAAGATGGACGCCGCCGGCAAGGCCAAGCTCACTGCACTACGCGCCAATCCGCAAGGGACCTTCGACGGCATCTTCGGCGCGCGGACCACGATCACGTCGGCCGAACGCTCGGCGGCGTCACAGGCGGAACTCGTGCGGGAAGGCAAGACTACCGCCGCCCCGAACGCGACTGAACACAGTGAAGCGAACTTCCGCGCCGGCTATGGCGCGTGGGACGTGAAGGTGGCGGGCATGACGAACCAAGAGGTCGTCGCCAAACTGCGAGCCAGTGGGTTGCCGTTCGACCAAATCCTAGAGGAAGGCGACCACGTCCACGTGGGCTTTGGACCCAAGACCAGGGGCGAAGTTGCCACCATGAGGAACAATAAGGTCGTCGGCCCGGTCGAGGGTGATCTCAGTCGGCCCGACGGCAAGGCTGTGCCGTCCTTCGATCCGAACTCGACCCCGGTTAGCCTGGACGCTGACATCTCCAAGGAACGTGAAGCCCTCGCTGAGAGCGGTGGTGGCGATCTGTCGGCGGCGAATACGTGGAAGCGGGCCACTGATGCGGACCTGTCGCTGGAAATCCGCAGCAACCTGGGCGAAGCGCAGCCCCCCGGCCCCCGCACCTGGGCACACTTCGCCACGGAGGTCTTCTCCGAACTGATCCCGGCCAAGCGGGTCGACGACCGGATGGTCCAAGCCGGCCTCTACGACCGGAAGGACTTCGGCAACGAGGACGCGTTCCGTCAGGTCTACGGGTCCGCCAGTCGGGCCGCGACATTCGTGCGTGACGGGATCATCGACGGCCCCGACAAGAAAGACATCATCCCCGGCTCCCACGGCCTGCTCGACGCGGGGAAGTTGATGCTCTCCAAGGGTGGCAATGTCAACGACTTCAAGGCGTACCTGCTGGCCGCGAGAACAGACGAGAAGGCGACCCAGAACCTCCGCATCGCCAAGGCCCAGGCACGCGTGAAAGAGGCTACGGCCGGCGGCCGGCAGACCGACAAGGTGGCGAAGACCGACGCCGCATTCCAAAAGGCGCAGGACCGCTACAATGCCAAGCTCAAGGAAGCCGGTGACACGGGCGATAAGACAGTGCTGGCCAAGGCCAAGAAAGAGGCCAGCAAGGCGCTGAAAGCGGCGAAGGACAAGCGCGATCTGGAGATCAAGCAGCACCAGCACGAGTTCGACCAAGTCATCGTCCAGAATGAACGGGACTTGGAGAAGGCGCGCGAGAACCCTGGCATCGACACCGGGGTCAATCCTCACGCTTCGCATGAGATTGTTCAACGGGACAGTTGGCGCGAGAAGTATGAGGAAGCCGCGCGCATGTGGACCGAGACGAACAACGGCGCACTCGACTATGCGGTCAAGGCCGGCCGGTATAGCGCCGAGCAAGTCGCTTCGATGAAAGCCATGAACACTATCTATGTGTCGATGCGCCGGCTTATGGGCGATGACGATGCTTTCGATAAGCCATACAGCCAGGGTGGGTTCACTATCGGCTCCCCGCTGAAGCGGATGGAAGGCAGTGACAGGCAGATCGCCGACCCGTTGCTCTCGACCCAGGACAATCTGCGCGCCGTCATCAAGAGCGCCGACGCCAATTGGGCCAGGAAGCAGATGGTCGAGATGGCGCAACGGAACCCCGAGTGGGCCGTGCGCGAAGGGCTGCACAAGGTCATCTCCAAGACGGACCCGAATGACGATATCGTCGAGGCGGAACTCAAGCGGTACGGCTTCAAGGAGCCTGAGAAAGACCCGCTGACTGGCAAGCTGGACCCGGCCGAAGTCGCCACCTGGGATCACGCGAAGAAAGCTTTCGAGGCCATCATCGTCGAACGCGAAGACGCGGGCCTGACGGGCAAACAGTTCGCCTACTATAACAAGGGCAAGCGGGAGGTCTGGCAGATCAATGACCCGGACATGGCCCAATTGATGCGGGGTGGTGCGGCCAATGGGCCGGCCGACGCCATCACGCGGACGATGCAGACCTTCGCGGCGCTCAACCGGGCGGGCATCACGATCACCCCGGACTTCGCCGGCCGCTCGGCCATGAGCCACCAAGTGATCCAGTTCATCAATGACCAGTCGCATCCCCCGCCGTTTCTCACGCTTATCAAAGGCATGACCCACGTGCTGAAGAACGACGACATCTACAAGGACATGCAGGCCAAGGGCGGCCTTGGCGCGGCCCTGGTAGACATGGATCGCGACCAATGGACCGACCTCCCCAAGCTGATGGAACAGACCGGGCTGGGGCCGAAGCTTCTGAACCACGTCACCCATCCTCTCCAACTGGCCCAACTGGTCCAGGAAAGGCTGGACGCGGCGAACCGTACTGGCATCTATGAGCACTACAAGGCCAAGGGCTACGCGCCCACTAAGGCTGCATCCGGCGCGCGCACCGCCGGCATAGACTACGCCGAGCGCGCCGCGTCCAACATCGTCAACTGGTACGCCGGGGTGACGCCGTTCTTCCGCCCGAAGCTGCTCTACATGAAGAACTTCATGGACGCGTGGCACGACCGGCCGTGGGAGACGGCCCGCTACACGGCGATGACCGTCGGCATCCCGACTGCGCTGATGTGGGCGGCCAGTTACATCCAGGATCAGACGACCTTGAAGAACCATCCTGACCGGCAGTACAGCGAGATCGAGCGCTGGCAGAAGGACTACGCCATGATTACGCCCGAGATCGCTGGTGTGCGGTTCCACCTCCGTTTCCCTGAAGGTCCGGGCGCGGTCTTCGGCGGCGCTCTGACCCGCATTCTAGACGCGATGGCGGCCCATAATCCGAAGCCCATGTTCGATTGGGCCAGCATGATTACGCAGCAACTCCCGCTGCAACTGCCAGCGATCCTTCAGCCAGGGTTGGAAGTCTACACGAACACGACCCTTGGCACTGGCCGCCCCATCGTGCCATCGTCGCTCCAAGCGGACAGTGCTCACTATCAGGTGACGCAGAACACATCGCCCGAGGCCAAGGCGCTGTCGAACTTGATCGAGCCCACCCACATTCTGCCGAAGCAATTCCTGTCGCCCATCGGCATCGACCACATGATACGCGGCTACACTGGCACGCTCGGGGCCACGATCATGAAGGTGCTCGGCGCTCCATTCGAGGGGTTCAAGGGTGCCCCGTGGCAGATCAGTGACCTCCCGTTCGCTAGGGTGATCGCCATGACCCAGACCAGGGCTGACGCCCAGTCTGTCGAGGACTTCTACAAGGAGAAGCGGACCTTCGACGCCGCGACGGCGGACCTCGCCGTGGCCCGGCGCGATCTCAAGATCGGCGACCGCAGCGACATCGCCTACGCCCAGAAGGAGTACGTGTACACGCGTCAGCAAGGGCTGCTGAACCAAGTGGCCCATACGCTGGCGATCCAGCGGCAGATATTGCAGAAGATCAACGACGACACAAAGCTGTCAGACAGCGAGAAGCTTCAGCACAGTGAGAGCGTGTGGAACCACATGGTTATGCTGTCGCGGTCGGCTACCCATATGATGGACAACTTCCAATCCAAGCACCCGCCGCAAGATGTCGAGCCGTAACCCCAATATCATACCCCCAGGTCGAGGCCAGGGACGGAATATCCCAAAGGGGTATATCATCGGGCGCACGTCCAGCGGGCGCGGGCCAGAGGAACTCCTTGACCTCCGCGCGCTCCAGTCCATAGGGATCGCCGGCTCACGGGCGACCACGTCAAACATCGTGGGGCCGACTAGTCTGGTCGTATCACAGACCGGGTCGGCCCTGTCGAACTCCAGTTCGCCGACGGACTTGGCTGTCACACTGCCGGTGGCCCCTACCGAAGGGGGCCTACTGGTCGCGGTGCTCTATGGTGTGGACTTCAGCGCGGGACCCCCGGTCACTGGCGCGGGGTGGAACCTGTCAACGGCCCACTCTTTCACGAACACATTCGGCCAAACGACCTATCTCTACGTCTACTATAAGTATGCCGGCGCGGGCGAAAGCACGACCCAGACGCCGAATACCCAGACGTATCCGTATGGGTGCGTCGCCATGTGGGAAGTCGAGGGCGCGACTGGCACTTGGGCCAGTGACCACGTGGCCGACACCCCCAGCAATGACGCCACCGGCGGCCTAGCGGCCACTATGGATATCAGCACGGTCACAACCACACGCTCGGCGGAACTCCTGCTGGGCGTGGGCTTCGGCGCGGTGTCGGGCTCGACCCAGCCGGCCCCCTACAGCATGTCGGCTAACGGTCAGGCCGTCGATCAAGCCGCCGCGAACCCCAATTCGTCGGCTGATCTTATCTCCTTCCACCAATCATTCCCAACAGAGGGCACCGCGACGCCCGGTTATGTCGTCACCTTCGGCGGCCAGAATGCCGACGGGTACTATTGTCTGGTCGAGCTTAGCCTGTCATCTTCATCTGGGTCCACAGGCCCCACTGGTCCGACCGGACCTCAAGGCCCTGTTGGCCCCTCCGGCTCGCCCGGCCAGGACGGTCTAGACGGGTCTGATGGACCTCCAGGACCCATGGGTGCCGCCGGAGCCACGGGGGCCTCTGGCGCGGCTGGGGCAGCCGGCGCGCAGGGTCCTGCTGGAGTTCCTGGGCAGGACGGCTTCGATGGCGACCAAGGTCCGCCTGGACCTAGGGGTGCTACTGGGGCTGCGGGGGCTGAGGGGAGCAGAGGCATTGGCATCCCCGGCAACGATGGAATGGACGGCGATGATGCGAGCTTCCCGTATGGCCTCTTCATGCCGCTGTCCGGCGGCACCATGCAGGGGCCGCTCGTAACAAGCATTGGCAGTTCGACCGCTGGTGCAATCCAGATCGGTTCCGGCGGCCCGATCATATATAACGACAGTGGTGATATCGCTTTTAGCAGCGGCGGCGTGACAGCCGACGTGTTTACTGCCAGTCAGATGTTCATGGAGGACGACGCCGCGATGAAATTTATCGCCGTCCGCACTGACGCCACGCTGGCCGCAAATTCAGCCATTTTCGCCTTTCAAGCTGAAGCAAATAACTCAGCGGGCTCTTCTATTACCTGGGCTTCGTTCCAGTTTGAAGCGGTTGACACTACCGCAGGGTCCGAGACGGGGGCGCTGTATCTTAGGACTGAGCACGGGGGCGCTCTGGTAATTGATTTTACCGTCTATAACGGAAACTTCTGCGCCGGCAGCGAAACCGGGCAACAGGTTATAAGTTCAGCCGGCGGCATAGTGGGCATCCAAGCTTCTCCGTACACACAGACTGCTCCCACGACGGGTTTCTCTATCACTATTGGGAACGCAATCAATTTTCTGATCTTGACGCCGGCCGGTACTCTAGCGACCGGCACTGTGAAAATGCCAGCATCTCCCCAGGATGGGCAGGAAGTTACTGTCTCTTCAACCCAAATCATCAGCGCTCTGACCGTCTCGGCCAACGCGGGGCAGACCATAGACGGTGGCATCACGGCTGGCACTTTCGCGGCCAACAGTTTCGCGAAATGGAAGTATGTCCTAGCGACAACGACTTGGTATCGCGTGGGCTAGACGAATGCGTGTTCACGTGCTATATTCCCTCTGACTGCTGAAAGGACGACCTCATGGCCACCCCCAACAAACGTATCGGCTTCGGTCCCGTGGCCTTGACCACCACCACGACCACCAACATTCTGAACCCGCCCACCCTCACTGGGGGCACTGGCCTGCATGGCACGAACGCCAGCACCTATATCGTCCTCTCCCACATCCGCGTTGTCAACAAGACCGCGTCAGCCGCGAACTTCGCCCTGTGGCTCGGTGCCACTGGCGCGAACGCCGCCGGCACTGAAGCCGTGGCAGGTGGGACAGCCTCAGCCGGGGCGCTCACTGCCGGTACTGGGACCACTGTCGCGGCCAACAGCGTGTTCGACTGGTACGGCACGCTCCGTCTTGACGTGGCTGACTTCCTGGTCGGCGGTGCCGGTGCGGCCACTGCGCTGACCATCGAAGGCGAAGGCGAGATTGGGGTTCTGTAATGAGCCTCAGCAGCCTTGAGCCAGCCGTAATCGTAGGCCATGCTGTATCACTGGCCACCATTCTGGGGGCCGCGAGCGGGGTGCTGACGCCGTTGGCTACGCTATTCGCCGTCGTCTTTTACGCGATCCAGATTTACGAGAGCCGGACGATCCAGGCGCTGCTGCATGGCAAAGCCGCCGTTCAGCAAGCTGAGACGGCTGCGGCCTTACTGAAGGTCAATGACGCGCGGCGGAACGTCCAGAAGGCGGCCGAACAGGTCGTCGCCGTGGCTCTCGCCCACACCGCCGACCAAGCCTAAGCTGGGTCGTACCGCGTCAGGTTCTCAGACTTGATGATGTCGATAAGGACTTGGCCGTAGGTCGGGTGGCCAGGGCCAAGCCCCGTGGCGTAGACGCCGGTCAGCGCATTGCAAGCACCCTCGATATCACCCCGAGCCACCGCCGCCATGAAGGGCGCGTAGGCTGGGTGGGTGGCGAGCAACTGTGCGTGGGCCATGAACGCCCAGTACGGGGTGGGATAGTTGGCGAATGGCTGCATCACCGCCATGTAGTGGCCGTTCCGTTCTTCGTGTGTGGGACACATGGTAAAGGGCTGGCCGGGCACGGCCTTGATCCCGAAGTAGTTGTAATTGCCAGTGACCTTCTGGCCCCACTCGCTCTCGTCACCGAATTGGGCGAGGCTGATTGAGGCGGGCACTTTCCACGCGCCGAAGCTGCTCTGAGCACCAGCGATGATGTTGGGGGCGAGGGTAATCATGGCAGTCTCCTGAATTGGGTGCCGGCCTCTCAACCGGCGCGGGGGCTAATGCGCTTCGTGCCCCTGAGCGATAGCTCGTTAGCGGGCTTGGAACCCGTTGGCGATGTCTTCACCGACCTGGGCCGCGCCTTCGGCGGCGTTCTCGGCGAGCGGCAGACCGGCTTCGACGCCGGCCACGACTGGGGCGGCCGACGGATCGACGGCTGACACGATGGGGCCGACTGCGCCGGCGAGGCTGTTGACGGCCGAGCCGTCATGCTGGAGCAGGGTAATGAGAGACTGGAGGAAGCTCGCTACCTTCTGGGCGAGCGATTGGGTGGGGGCAGAGGTGGTCATTGGTACAGTTCCTTTCCTAGGGGGGAGTGGCAGCTTACGCGGTCTCTCGCTCCTTGTCAATCTCTCGTTGGAGTAGGGCCAGGGCGCGCCACGCCACCTTAGCTGAGTGACGCAGGCCGTCGGTGTCGAGCGTGCCACGATCCTTCAGGTGGCGAAGGATGCAGTCCGCTTCATCGGTGGACTTCTCCTTAGCCCAGTGAAGTTCCTCGCCGGGGTTGTGCTGTTCGTTGCCGATGAAGCTGACGTGGGCGACTTCCATCAAGGCGTCCGGGAAGTAGTCGAGGCACCCTCTGGCCAGGGGGCGCTCCTTCCGCTTCTGAGCTTCGATGGGATCACGAGGTAGCAGACCACGGTTTCGCAGGACCGTGATTGTGCGATCCACTACCTCGGGCGGCGCAGGATGGAACGGCCCATGCCCGACCCAATTGGTAAGCCGCGCTTGTTCTTCGACCGTGTAAGTGGTTGGAACTAGCTGCGAGGGTGGGTGCGTAGTCTCTTCGCGGGCCGGCGGAGGACCGAATGGCCCATGATCGACCCAATTGGTTTTGGCGTGCTCCACTTCTGTGGCGGTGATGCGCGCGTCATCGTCGCGTGCCAGGACGCAAGCGGTGCAGTTACATTGCTTTAGGCCGGTCATTGGAAGGCTCCTTTCTTCAGTTGGTCATAGCCGTCGGGACCTGCCTCGCGGATCGCGGTGTAGGGAACCCATGTGCTGTCACCAGTCCAGAAGCCCCACTCGCGCAGCACTGGGCCGGTCGAGAACAGGCTGATGGAGTACGGCTGCTCCGGCAGAAGATGCAGGCGGTGCGCCTCTTCCTCGGTGCGGTGGACCGTGTCGCCCTTGAGTACGACGCGTTGCTTGATCTCCCCGTGCGGGGGGTATTCCTGATAGACCTCGTGATATCCACCCGACAGGATCACCGACTGGTTCTTCCACGGGTGGTCATGCAGCGGCCGGTCGGGATCGTCCTGGACCTGGAGATGCAGGTAGACGTTGCCGCCCACCTTCCGGCGCGGGATCAGGTGCCAGCGATAGATGTAGGGCTCGCCGCCGGGGGCCAGCACTTCGTCGGGCTCTCGGACAGTCCCGAGGATCGAGGCCAGCGTGCGCCAGTCTTCCTCGGATACAAGCTCCGCTATGTCGGGAATGTGGTACTTCATTCGCTGTCCTCCAGCATTTCGGGGACGATGGTCACACTCGCGACTTGACCATAGTCTTCATGGTAGGTGATAGCGGTGGCCGCCCTCTCGGCGAACCAGCCGCCTCGGGCCGCGTAGGCGTCGCGTGCGGCCAGGGTGGGGTGCTGCGTCACGATCATCCCGCCGTGCTCCTTGGAGTACAGGTGGTGCTGGTGGCCGGAGTGGGCGTAGCGCTTGGTCGTCTGGCCCCACATCTCACCGTACTGAGCGGCGAAGACCAGGGGGAACTCGTCTGGCTTTTTCAGGTGGCCGTGGTGGAAGGCCAGCATGGTCTTGCCATGCTGATAGGCGTAGTACGGAAGCTCGCTGTCGATGACGTGTACACGTGGCTCGTTCTCGTAGAGCGCCTCGAACATCAAGCGCAGCCACACCGATGACGCCATGTCGTGGTTGCCTTCGGCCATCACCACGATGACCTCGTTGTGCTTTTGCAGGGCCAGATCGACCACACGGCGAAGCAGGGTGATCGCGGTGCGAACCATCTTGGCAAACCGCACATCCTGGTCCAGGATGTTATGGCTGGTCGGCGTCATCGGCAACATGCTGTCGCTGTGCAGGAAGTCACCAAGCTGGTTCACGATGCAGTAGTGGGCCGGCGGGGCGCTGGCGATCATCTTCTCGAAGCAGCCGAAGATCGTCTTCTCAGCGATCTTCAGGTCCCACGGCTCGCCGCTCTCCTTGCCCCAGGCCAGCATCCCGACGTGACAGTCGGTCAGCGTGTAGAGGTTCAGGAGCTTGCGGCTGGTGAACTCGGGTGTCGGCAGCGGAGACGCGCGCGGAATATCCTCCGCAAGGGCTGCGGCGATTAGCTCCATCATTCGCCGCGCATCGTCCGGGTGCTGGCGTTCCCAGGTCTGTACGACCTCGCCCTTGCCGTCACGGTGGACCGTCACCTTGCCCAGGTGATAGCCGGGGGCCGTGCCGCCCGTCCAGTTACCGGGGGCGTAGCCGAGCTTGGCGGCATGTCGCTCCAGCCGGCGGAAGCTGTCGCGGCTCTTATCGTGAGCGCGGCCCAGCTTACGGTCGGCAGCATTGAAGCTGTCGCACTCCTTCAGAGCATCGAGTGTGATTTTCTGGGTCGGCGTGGCGTAATCGTAGAGTTTCGGATCGATGTTCATGTTATAGTATTCCTTTTGATAGTCTAGCGAACTCGGCGAGTGACATCACGACGAGTGTATCTGTTCGATCAGCTTTGATGAAGAGGTATTTGGGGGCGGGAGTATCAGGTTTGGCGGCGGCCAGCCACCCGAATAGGTCCATCCATGCCCGCTTCCGGGTTTTGCACTCCACCGGCTCAACATTGCCGCATACTGAAACGCGCAGATCAGAGCCATAGTCACCCCCGACACTACCTGAAAGTGGAACACGCACTGCCGGAACCCCCATGGATTGTAGCTGGTGAACACAATCTCGTTCAAAATCGGTCACCTTTCTGGCGGCTCCTATTGGGCATTGAAATTCTCCAGATATTCTATCGCCGACTGAAGGATTGCCTTGTTTTCCTTAGCATTGCTCAGAAGGTGATTGCACCCGCGACAGAGTAGCGCACGGATTTCGCCAGTGGTGTGGTTGTGGTCTAGGTGAGCTTTCGCTACCGAGCCTAATTCGTCATGGCATATGGCGCACTCACCACCTTGCCACTCAAACATGTCTACCTTGTCCTCCCAAGTGCAGCCATACTCGCGCTCATAGCGTTTATGGAGAACCCGGTCTTTATTGGCGTGATACCAAGCTTTGGAACGGGCCGTACAGGCAGCCTGATTTTGGGCACGATACTCGTCGTCATGAGCTTTTCTATCAAACACAGGTCACTTCCTATAGCGGTCGCCGACCCAGCACTCGGCTGCAACCGGCACGCCAATATACCGCGCCCAGTCCGGGATGTCCACCATTATCTGCTCCAGCGCCTTAGCGTCGCCGTGGCCAGGGACCTCGCAGATCGCTTCGTCGTGGACGGTGAGCACCAGCGGCATACCGTTCGCCTCGCATTTCTTCATCGCCACGACCAGGAGGTCACGGGCAATGGCTTGGCAGACGTTCTCACACAGGAGGCCCCCGAAGGCGTGGACCGTCACCCAGCCGCCGGACTTCCGAGCCAGGAACTTCCACGCGTCTTGGAAGACCGGGTTGCCCTCGTTGTCATTCCATGGGCACCGCTTAGAGAAGATGGTCGGCTTGTAGTAATAGAGCAGCCGGCCGGACGGGAGCCGGGCCGTGAGCCAGTCGTCCATCATCTCGTAGACGATCCCGTAGGCTTCACAGGGGCCGCCCGTGCGGACGGCGCGGAGGGCTGCGCGCTCCAGGCCCCGCCACAACTTGATAACCTCGGGAGCCCACACCTTGCGGTACGTGTCCACGACCTTGCGGCAGAACTCTTCCGACTGATCGGGGGCGTACTTCATCATGAACTTGAGCCAGCCCATGGCGAAGCCCAGGCCCAGGACGCTGTTCTTCCCAATCTGCCGCTCGCTCTTGTCATCCTTCGTGATGGTCCGTCCGTATATCTGGCTGGCCATGTCGCAGTAAGGGTCGAAGCCGGCGGTTTGGAACAGCTTGATCTTGTCGAACTGCCCGGCGATTGACAGACAGATGCGAGCCTCGATCTGGGCGAAGTCTCCCACGACGAACTCCGCTCCGGGCGCGGAGATCAGAGTATGCCGCAGAGATGACACGACCGTCTCAACGGGCGGCCCGTACAACATCTCGATCTCGTCAAGGTCGCCGCGCCGCAGCACGTCTAGCCGGCCTTCGATGTCCGTCTTGATGATGCTGTCGGTCCCTCGGGGGAAGTTCTGGGGTTGGATGATGCGCCCGCCCCAGCGGCCGGGGCCAGCGGCGTGGTACTGTAGAACCCCGTGGGCGCGACCGTCAGCGCAAACGCACGCCTCCATGGAGTGGAGTTTCTTGATGGAGGCGGAGCCGACAAGCTGTCGGATTTGGAGGGCTCGCCGTACTCCACTAGGAAGCGTTGCTGACGAAGCATTCGGTCCAGCATCGTCATCGGCAAGGCTGTCGTCTTCATCGTCAATGGAACCTCCTAATAGCTTGCTCACCGTCTCCTTGGCAAGGTCATCGATCTCCACCCCCTGGTCTCGGACCCAGGCACCAAGCTTCTGGATTTGGGTGAACTGTAGGCCGCTGGTGATCTCGGTGAACTCCTTGGCCAGGGGGTATGTCGCCCGGTCCACGACTGACCGCATCGACCGCACCAGCGGCATGTCAAGGCGCACGCCCCGGTCATTGATCCGCTGGTCCATCTCCCACACGGCACGTTCGTCGTCTGGCAGGTAGCCGATGCGCCGGTGTAGGGCCGACTGGGTGCCTATGTCCTGGTCGCAGTAGGCCACTACCCGCTGGCGGATGGCCGGCGTGACCGGCGGCAGCATCCCTGTCTTTTTGTTTACGCGGCTCAAGGAGACGGTAAGGCGAGAGCCCTCCATGTCCTTCTGCTGGGGGAGCCCCAGGACACGGGCGACCATCTCCAGCTTCATCGGCAGCACCAACTCCGCGCAGCGGGCCATGGTGTCATGCCACTTCTCGATGGGGATGTCGGGCCAGCCATACAGTCGAGCCATGATGCACCGCCAGACGGCGCGCTCGAACCGGGCACTGTGGGCCACGAACATGTAGCCGTGGGCGATGGCGTAGGCTATGTCCTCGGGGACGGCCATACCGTCGTCGGGGACCCAGTGGCCTTGCTTGCCCCCGGCCAATTCCCAGGACAGACAGAGCACTTCGGTCGAGGCGTCTTCGGCATAGCGGTCAGCCCCGGCGGCCTTGAGGTCGCACATGCTGGCCGTCTCGAAGTCAACCTCTATCCACATGTGGTGCTCCAGAAATAGGTGCGCCCGCCAGCGGAAGACCAAACGCTGGCGGGCGCGGGTGGGGCCAAGGGCGCGCTGGAGGAACTCAGCATGGCCCATACAGCCCCGCAGGTAAGGGGTTTGGGTGTTCGGCAGATCACTCCGCCGGCACGCGCCGCCTTACAAGGGGATTGACTGGTTCCCGCCGCCGACACCGCCGGACGTTGGGTCGAAGTCAGTCTTCAGACCGATGTGACCTTTGAAGGTCTCGGTCGCCGAACCACCGCCGGCCACCCGCTCGCCGGTGGCGTAGCTGAACACCACCTTGGGGTAGACGTTGATGCCCGGCTTGCCGTTGAACTCGGCGTAGGTGTTGAACTCGAACTTGCCCAGGGCATTGGAGCCCGGATAGATGAAGCGCTTGATCGACGCCACGTCGTCCTGTTCGATGTCAACGGGGTTGCCGTTGATGATCGCGCCCAGTTGGACGGGGAAGTTCGTCCGCGTCACCAGGACCAGCTTGCCGCGAGAGAACTCACGGTTGCCCTTCTCGGCAGCGTCGGCGAGCTTGTCACCGGACTGGAGCGGGAAGTGAAGGCGGTCGAAGGGGACGCCTTGGAAGGCTTCGTTGGCGATCTGGGCGAGCAGGGCCTTGAGCGCCGGAACATCGGCGTGGTCGGGGGCGAACTCGAAGTTGACGCTGTACTTCTCAGCGCCCTTGTTCTTGACCGCCTTCGGCTTGTCGAGGTTGACGTAGGTGATCGGAGTGGGCTCCGTCATCTGGAAAGTGTACTTCTGTTTATCAGCCATGGCTGTATCTCCTAACTAGCTATGCTAGAACGAACCCGGCAGTTGCCGGAACAGACAGGAGCTTAGCTCTCCTGGATCACGCTGTCAAGTGATTTCGGCTGGCCGCCGATGAACGCGTCGATCCGGGATTGCATGGCCGCCTGTATCTCCTTGGCTTTCTCGTCCAGGAGCGCGTTCACGTTCGCCTC
>Ga0302305_1000162_pt1 | contig 45828 bp, 41 predicted proteins | sample III_Palsa_E2_3_FD_198764 | JGI IMG/M metagenome (GOLD analysis project Ga0302305, IMG submission 198764) | Peat permafrost microbial communities from Stordalen Mire near Abisko, Sweden - III_Palsa_E2_3 | ecosystem: Environmental > Terrestrial > Soil > Palsa > Peat permafrost | place: Sweden... | reverse complement strand
CTGCGGTAGAGGGTCTCGTGGGACACGCGCATGCTCTCGTTGCTGGGATACCGTCTCTTCAACCACCCGGTAATCTGTTGCGGCGACCAGTTCAGGATCAGTTTACTGGCGACAATCATCTGCAGCTTCCTGTGCCTGGCAAGCAGGCAGGCCTTGGGCCGCTGGGCCAACTTCCAGGCCTGCTGATCGGCGCCACTGGCTCGATACACTGGACGCCCGCCGTGACGTGCGACCTCCCGGCTTACCGTCGACGCAGCTCGCTCAAGTCCTCTGGCTATCTCCCGGATCGACGAACCGGACGCTATCCCTCGTGAGATCTCTTCGCGTTCAGCCAACGAGAGCGTTCGCTGCGAACGACGACGGACTGCCGGAGCGATCCCGCCGTGCTGCGATAACAGGAACTGGATCGAGCCATGATCCTTGCCAAAGGCCCGTCCAATCTCATGCAACGACTCGCCCACCTTCCAACGCTGCCATATGTCGGCCTTCTGCTCCGCAGAAAGCCCATACCGTCTTCCTTGTCTCATCAACACCACCTCCAAATCAGATAGTGTTGCATCGACCCGTTGAGACCGCCCGGGTTTGCGGAAATCATGTTCAGCAGTGATCTGATCGGCATGCGACGTGGCATGATGATGCTGTTCTCAGCCTGTGCTTGCAGTGCTGCCGTGCCTCGCGGAGAAACGTCGGCAAGGTTAGAGACAACGATAGAGAGACTGAGTCGTTTCCTGATCCGATCGTGGGATGACATCTTTTCTGTTAGTAAGCGTCGCGTTCAACGAGCGTACCTGTGCGTGCCCGCGGTTGGCGGGTATTCCAAGCCACTTCCGAGCAACGCTGTTCAGTTAGAACGTTTATTGGGTTCACGACAAGCTCATGACAAGCCCATGACAAGCCGGTGACAAACGACGTTCTGCGGCTTCCTATACTCAACTTAGGTTTGGCAATGTCAAGTGGCAGACAGATACTCACATCATCGCTTCCCTTGGTAAACGTGCAATCTCGACCTTCGTCGAAAGCTTCCATTTGATATCTGATTGAGGGTCTGAATCTTTGACGCCCATTCCATCGACCTCAAGTGGACTGTGAATCTGCTCAATACTTTAATTCACCGAAGAAGTTGACCTTAGATGAAGCTGGCCCCCCTTACAACTCGAGATAACGCATACCGCATCCCGTCTGAGGTTACTGCGGTGCTCGCTGGACTTCACCTTAGTGACCCAGACACATCGCTCTTGAAGGCACTCAGCGAGAGCAAGTGGCGCAGGCTTCTCGAGTTTTGCCATACAGCACACCTAACCCTATCGCTGGCGCAACTTTCCACCAACGGATTCCCCGACTGGGTCGTCGACCGTCTCAGGGCCAATCTGGTTGACAATGCTCTTCGCTTCGAGAACATCAAAGCGATCTATAGAGAAGCGTCGACGGCTCTCAACGACGCAAAGGTTGAACACCTCGTCATCAAAGGTTTCACCCAGGCACCAGATTACGTGGCAGACCCGTGCCTGCGTGCGCAATCCGACATTGACTTGTTTTGTCTCCCGGAGGGGAACGGCAATGCGCGCGCGGCCCTGGTGGCCATCGGCTACAAGTCATACGAAGCAGATATGGCCATCGCCGATCATACGGCCTCTCTCGTGCGGCTTGGCCACTGGAAGTGGAAAGGCAATCCTTTCGACCCCGAAATGCCGTTGGGGATCGAACTTCACTTCTGTCTCTGGAACGAGCGCGTCTCGCTGATTCGCATTCCAGAGGTGGAACTCTTTTGGGAGCGGCGCACGACGCGGGTCGTCGACGGGCTATCGTTTTCATGTCTCTCTCCTGTTGATCATCTCGGCTATCTAGCGCTCCACATTCTCCGTAACATCTTTCTCAACGACTGGATTGTCCACCATGTTCTTGAACTGGCGAACTTCCTTGACGCTCACGCGGAAGACGATGCTTTCTGGCAAAGCTGGTGCGAGATTCACGGTCCATCGTTGCGATCCGTTGAGGCAATCGCTTTCTACTACGCCCGAGCATGGTTTGGCTGCCGCCTCCATCGCCAAGCCGCGCAAGAGATCGCTAACCTCCCCGTCACACAACAGAGCTGGTTGCAGCGCTTCTCTGGCTCTTCTTTGGAGGTCATGTTTCGTCAGAACAAAGATTCAGTTTGGCTGCACCTCAGTTTCGTCTCGTCGCGTCGGGATCGGCGGAAGATACTAGCGCGCTGTCTGATTCCACCGCGGATTGCGTCCGTTGGATCATCCAGCGTTAACGTGCGGAACAAGCGCCTAGTCACATCGAATGACAGCAATCCTTTACGGCGATACGTCAGGTATCTGATCTCCCGTTCCGCCGCACACGGGCGCGCAAGTTTCACAACACTGACCAAAGGCCTGGGATGGCGTATTTCGCAGCATCGACTCGTCATACCCCCAGCAAAATAACGCACGCACGTTCGCATGAACCTCGAAGCTGGCACACGCAGCTCTCAAGTTCTGAAGATCCAGAGCGGTCGCGATTCACGGGCAACTTCTCCACGCGTACGCCCCTCGCATCGCTTGTAGTAAAGAGTGACAAAGTCCGGACAAGGCAGTGACAAACGGGCTTCAAACCGTCTCTACACTTTTGGTGGATAACAAAAATTTTCCAGACAAAAGGTAGACGTGACGCTTTCAAATTATCTTGCTGCATTCTTAATTGCTCTTCTGTTGCCGATAGGTGTTGCCTTCGGTCAGACACCCGGAACGGGCGCCGTTGCAGGTCTTGTGCACGACCCGGCAGGTCGACTGGTGCAGAATGCCGAGATCTTGGTTGTGAACGAAGCAACCCATTCGTCCCGAATGGTGACGACAACAAGCGAGGGATTTTACCGTGTGCAGGTTCTGCAGCCAGGGTATTACTCGGTCACCGTGACATCCGCAGGCTTTGCTCCTCATATATCGCAAGGGATTGAGGTGACGGTGAGCGAGACGACGTCGCTCAATGTTTCGCTGACCATTTCAACCGCGAGCACGACCGTGAAAGTCGTGAACGATGCCGAGGTGGCTGAACTGGAGAGTTCGACACTCGGCGGCCTGGTGAACGAAACCGCTATCCAGGGACTACCTCTTTCGAATCGAAATTTCACGCAAATTCTCGGGTTGTCACCAGGCGTGGTGGTCGATCTGCCGAACGCGACGCTCATGGGCACCGGATCGCAGAACGTTGCATCGGATGGAGCGACTCCGACGGCGAACAATTTTCAATTCAATGGTGTTGACGCCAATAATCTTGTCGAGAACTCGTTTGCGATTGCTAACACCTCTGAGATTGGCGTAGCCATTCCTTCTCCCGATGTGATCGAGGAGTTTCGGGTGCAGACCGCGAACTTCGACGCCGCGTATGGGCGCGGAACCGGCGCGAATGTCGATATGGTGAGCAAGAGCGGCTCCAATCGATTCCATGGGAGCGTCTGGGAGTTTGCACGCAACAACATCTTCAATGCGAATGACTTCTTTTTGAAGCAGGCCGGACAGCCGAAATCTGAGCTGAAACACAACCAATTTGGAGGAACGGTTGGTGGTCCGATCGTACGTGACAAAACGTTCTTCTTTGTGGGCTACGAGGGTCTAACCGAAGTGAATGGCTTGAGTCCAGGGTCGAAGGTCACGGCCGTCTATCCGCTGCTCACATCGGACAGGTCGGCGGCGGCGCTGGGTGCTTTGTTTTGTCCGGCAGGGCATTTAAATAGCGAAGGGCAGCCTGCGTCAGGGTACCTCACACTGGCTGGCGGCGCGCAGGTTGCATGCGACGGCTCGAATATCAACCCCGTAGCGCTTGCGGTGCTGAATGCCAAGCTTGCCAATGGGCAGTTGGCAGTACCGAATCCGCAGATAGCCTTGCCGAACACGGGTCCCGATGCTTCGGATCAACTGCCGATGGGGCAGTCGACATTCTCGATTCCGGGACGCTTTCGCGAGGACCAGTTTTCGATCAATGGGGACCAGATCCTCAGCCAGAAGAATACGCTGGCTGGACGCTTTTTCTATTCGCGTGCAACTCAGTCGCAGGCGTTTGAACCGAATGCGGCGGACGTGCCGGGGTGGAGCGGGCAGCAGCTGGCGCGGAACACAATGTTTGTGCTGGCGGACACACAGGTCTTCAACTCAAACTTATTGAATGCCGCGCGATTTGGTTACATGCGCTTCGATGGAAGTTCGAGCATTGTGAATCCGCTTACGGCGGAGGCCATCGGGATCGATACGCCGACGGGCGAGGTGGGGCCGGATTCCAGCGCTCCGGGAATCTGGGCGGGCGGCCTGATGATTGGCGACGCGGGCACGCCCTCGCAGTGGCAAGTTACAAATTCCTTCATCTACCAGGACACGGTTTCATGGACGCATGGGCGGCACAATGCGCGGTTTGGCTTGGAGTTCAAGCGGCACGAGGTTGATGAGAACCAGCCGGTGGAGACGGACGGTCTACTGCAGATTGCGACCTTCAGCGATTTTCTAGTTGGGCAGAGCGCGGCACAAAATGGTAGCCCTTCAGGTCTGAGCAATGTGACGAGTGCTACGGCCGGTGGAGGCATCTTCCGCAGGAATGAACGCTATACAGATTTTGGCGGCTTCGCGCAGGACGATATCAAGCTTACGCGGCGGCTAACGATTAATGCCGGCTTGCGCTACGAGATCTTCGGCGCAGCACTGGAAACGAACGGACGGCTGGCGAACTTCAACGCGAACATCGCCTCGACGGGACCTGTTTCGGAGACGGGCACGTTCAGCGGATTCACGATGCCATCGAACTTCACGGGAACGGTGCCTGAGGGTGTGGAGAAGACATCGTTCCCAGGACTTTACAAGACACCGCTTGAAGACGTCTCGCCTCGATTCGGATTTGTGTGGCAGGTGATGGATAAGCCGGTCGTGGTGGTTCGTGGGGGAGTCGGCATCTACTATGACGAGCACTCAGGCAATCTTGCGGAACAGACTCTCACACAGCCGCCATTTGCGTCGCTGCAGATTCTTTCGGGTAGCCAGAGCGCCCCGGCTACGCTGCAGAATCCGTTTGTTCCTCACGTGCTGCCGAATTCCAGCTATCCCGTGTTCACGCCGCGCACACCGACGTCCATTCCATTTATCGAAGGCACGAATCCAAACACGCTCGACGGCAAGACCACCGAGTACAACCTGAACGTGCAGTATGCGTTGGGGCGGAGTTACGTGCTTCAAGTGGGATATGTCGGGACGAATTCAAATCATCGATCGGGGCAGATAGAGTTCGATCAGGCATTCCTAGCCAGCCCTGAGAACCCGGTGAACGGCGAGACGACGAACTCGATTGCGAACGCGGCACTTCGGATGCCGATTCAAGGCGTAAGCGAAGGCTCGCTGTTTACGGACTCGGTCTTCGTGGCGAACTATAACGCATTGCAGGTAAGTGTTACGCGGCACATGCAACACGGGTTTCAGTTCCAGGGAAGCTACACGTGGTCGAAGAACCTGGACGAGGTCAACGGTGAAACTGGAACAGACGTCTTCGAACTCCAGTTGCCAACGGATAATCAACGTGATCTGCGGACATCCTATGGTCTGGCTGGGGACGACCGCGACCAACGCGTGGTGTTTAACTTTACGTGGCAGACGCCGAAGGTCAACCATGGCCCGAAGCCGATTCGTTATCTGCTCGATGATTGGGTGTTTTCGGGGATTGGCGTGTTCCAGACTGGAATTCCTCTAAGCATCATCGATGGCAATGCGGGGTCAGTGTATGCATTGCTCGGGGGAGAGGTGCGGGCTGAGCGAACGGGCAGCAATCCGTCGACGCACGGGTCGTTGTTCTCTCGTGTGCAGAACACGTATCTCGACGCCTCTGCATTCACGCGAGCTCCCGAGGCGCCCAACGGGACGAGTCTTGCGGACCAAGACTTCGGCAACAGCGGTGTAGGGATTGTGAGAGGACCGGGGCAACACAATGTAGACCTGGCGATTGAACGCCTGTTTCCGATTAAAGGCGGAAGCGCGTTCCTGTTTCGAGCGGAGGCTTTCAATCTAACGAACACGCCGCAATTCGGCAATCCGAGCAACAGCCTGGGCTATACCGACGCCACGCAGGTGAACCCGGTTGCGAGCTCTACCTTCGGCAAGATTACCTCGACTGTGACCAATCCGCGCATTATCCAATTCGCGGCAAAGTTTCAGTTCTAACGCGGATGGCGATGATGACAATTCAAGAGATCGAAGCGGCGTGCGACGCAATGCAGCCCCTGGATTTTTCCAGGCACGAGATTGATGCGCCGGCGCTTTCCTTGCAGAAGATTTTCTATCCGCTTGGTTTTCCCGCTGAGGTGCGTACGAACTGCGCGAGGGTGTTGGAGATCATGGAAGAGCTTTGGGGAAAGTTCGAGAGACAGCACGACACGGAGCCTATTCTTGCGGACGTTCATGTGGTTGAGGGCAGTTCTAAGGAGTGTCCTCCGGCACCGGTATACCGCTTCATGGCACCCTTTCTCCTCGGGGTTGCGGATGGCGACAACTATTGCATCAGCGATCTGCAGCGATCCAAGTCGCAGATCACGATCTCGCACGCGGCGCTCCGGAACAAGCTTTACGCAGGGTATTTTCTCCTCGGGTCCCCGGTGACCCACGTTGCAACGCGGTTTACGACGCCGGTACATGCTGGATGCGTTGCGTTAGACGGAAAGGGAGTGTTGCTGTGCGGTGATTCGGGCGCGGGCAAGTCCACGCTGTCGTATGCATGCGCTCGAGCGGGATGGACCTATGTTGCGGATGATGGGAGCTTCGTGATCAACGATTGCGAAAGCCGCACGGTGACAGGCGATTGCCATCATGTGCGTTTTCGTCCGACGACGGCGGAGTTGTTTCCTGAGTTAGAGGGATTGGAGGTTACGCCTCGGGCTGCGGGTAAGCCTTCTATCGAATTACCGACATCACCAATGCCGCATCTGTCGTGTGCGCAGAATGCACACGTGGATTACATCGTGTTTGTCAACAGGCATTCGGGAGGTGCGCAGGAGCTTAGGCCCTACCGAAAGGACGTGTCACGATATGCCATGCAGCAGACGTTTTATGGGCTGCCGGAGATGCGTAAGAAGAACAACGAGACAATTGAACGCTTGCTCGAAGCCGAAGTCTTTGAGCTTCGCTATACCGAGCTCGATTGGGGCATTGACCGCTTGCAACGGTTGGTGCGAGAGGGAAAATAGTGGAGGCGCCGCCATCACAGCCAGGGACCGAGAAAGGAACACCCTTCTGGAAGACTCCCACTGCTTGGCTACGGGAGAAGAAGCTAAGCCGAGGTTTCTGGATATTTTTCACCGCCGCCTTCTTCTTCGATTTCGGGTTTGCGATCTATGTCTTCCTCTTCAATCTTTACTTGCTGGACCTTCACTTCAACGAACGGCTGATGGGGCTGATCGGTGGGTCCATGACGCTCGGCTCAGTCGTCGGCACGCTTCCCGCAGGCCTGCTCGTGCGTAAGTACGGAATCCGTCCCCTCATGATCATTTGCTTTATCGGCTCGACGGTGCTGTGCGCCCTACGCGTATTAATCCTGCAAGAGAGCACGCAACTTGTCCTGGCTTTTCTAAGCGGATTAGCCATGTGTTTATGGGGTGTATGTTTCCTGCCAGCGCTCGCCCGCCTTACAACAGAAGAGAACCGCGCATCGGCCTTCAGCCTGATCTTTTCCGTGAGCATTGGCACCGCCACGCTCGGTGGCATCGTGTGCGGATACCTGCAGCAGTGGCTCCAGCTGGCCGGACTTATGCTGCAGCCCGTCGAGGTGAAACGAATCATCCTGCTTTGCTCCTGCGGCATCGCGGCGATGGGGCTGGCAGCGGTGGTGCGCCTTGAAATGCCTTCAATCCCGCGACGCGATCAAACGCAGCGGAACAATCCACGAGGGCGTTGGATGCCGGATTCTTTCCTGCTGCGCTACCTGCCGGCGATGGCCCTATGGACAGCTATCATCGCGGCATTCACACCGTTTGCCAATGTCTACCTTTCGAAGAATTTGCACGTCCCGATGTCGCACATCGGCCTGATTTTCTCCGTCGCCCAAGTGGTGCAATTCTGTGTAGGACTGCTGACGCCGATATTATTTCGCCGCCTGGGCATGGTTCCTGGGATTGTCGTAACGCAGATCGCTACGGCGGTCAGCCTAGTATGCCTGGCTGCCGCGCACAATTCGCAGGTAGCGGTTGCCCTGTATCTCTGCTTTTCAGCCTTGCAGTGGATGAGCGCGCCAGGACTGTACAACATGCTGATGACCGTGGTGCCGGACGAAGAGCGCAGCACGGCCGCCTCAGCGGCATTGTTCTGTAACGCTGTAGTTGCGTCGGGAGCTACGGCGGGGGCGGGTATTTTATTTGCTCGATTTGGATATCCGTACGTGCTAACGGGCATTGCGGCGATGGCCTTCGTAGTGGCAGTGGTGTTCTGGTTGTTGGTGGGCTCAGCGAACCCCGATATTCCTCTTCGTGAAGAGCCGAGCCAGCTCGCTGAGGACGGCAGAGGTCGAACCGAAACTCCCTTACGCTTCCTCTGATCACGTGTGAGCGTGCTTGCAGCAACGCGAGCTAGTTATGGATTCAGGAAGCGCAGCAACTCAGCTTTCTCCCGCATGCTCAGTGAAGCCCTCACGCTCATGTGGCGAAGAACCGTTTCAGAGATGTTCGGAGAGAATCCTTCCGGAGCGTTGTGGCAGCGCGAACAGTTTTGCCGAAAAATACGAGAGCCTGCGTCTTCCTGCTTTTGCGCCACGTGCGCGCCGGGGCGACTATTGTTAGTCTGTTTGGGTGTTGGCTGAGTTTGGGTTGCAATCTGACCGAGCGCGACCGATGAGCTAAACAATGCGATAGAGAAAAGAATTCGTTTCGGATTCATGATCATTTCCCTTTCCGGACAGGAGTGAGAAAGCGGTAAACAATTCCGGTCTGCCAGATGTTGAAGTTGCCGGTAGAGGCGAACTCTCGTGAGTAGCTCGCAAGAATCCGGGTGTTGTGGGGGAGGTTATAGTCCAGGCCGAAATCAGCAATCTGTGTGTTGGCGGGAGGAAGACTATCACTCGCTGCACCATCCCGTCGAAATGTCTGCTGCATTCGAAAGACGGGTTCGAGACGGCCAACAATGCTGTCGAAGCCGCCAAACGCCTGGGTGCGGTACGCAGTCTCAATCCAATATCCCTCTGCATGACGTCCGCTTGCGAACTCGGAGCGAAGTTGAAATCCCGAGTATGCGGGCTCCCACCACACATCCGCTCCGTAGAAATTTTCCTGCACCCCTTGTAGCGACCTGTTATACGAGAAGCCGACCTCGAGACCCTGTTTCGGCATGAATAGGTTGAGTCGACCCCCGGTCGATCGCCTGGATTGAAAATATGAGTTGTTCACCAGGCTTGAAAAATAGGCGTTGTAGCTTAGCGAGTACTTGTTGCGCGACACGGCTGAGCCACTCAGCATTCCCCCCGTGCCCGTGCCCGTACTTTCCGTGCCGAGGTTCGCGATCAGGGGTCCGCGCTGAAAATTCCCAATCCAGATGGGCGAGAGGCGATCATTGTAGGTATTGAACGGGATGAGATAGCTACCCGCCACAACGGTGATGTGCGACGTAAGGGTCACGTCGCCCTGAAGATACGTAAGACCAATAAAGTGAGAATGGTTATAGCCTGGCGCCCCGTCGCCATTCGGCGCAAAGGTTTCAAGCAGCACCGCGCGCGATTCGATCAGTACGCGCGGCCCTAGTGGAGCCGCGAGAAGAGGTTCGATGATCGGGAGGTAGGTTGTTTGCCCGGCGCTGGTATCCGTGAAGAAGCCGATGCCACCCGAAATAAGGGGCGTATTTTGGGCGTCCATGGAGCGACCGAACGCGATCACGAGCAAAGTCAGGACAAGGGTCGTTGACCATCTTCCAGAGGGCAAGAGGCGGAATGGTAGGCGCAATCCTCGCATAGCCACGACAGTAACTATTCGGCGTCTCCAGTGTGTCTCCGGCACGTCTGGACAGTGTCAATTGATTGTCATCAGTAAAGGGCAATGTCGTTGATGGATTCGGCAGACAACAGGGTAACGCAGGAGCAAGAGCAACAAAGTGGTGACAATCTGCTAACTCGCGCATGACAAGGGAATGGTACCCACTGCGTAGCGTAGATAGGAGAAGCGACGGAATTCTCAACCGCCGTGATGACGGGCGAAGTTGGTTTCCGTTGCTTCTGCCATGCAGCACGCTTCTAGGAGATGTCATGAAAACACGCGTTATAAGGCGGGGAATGCTGGTAGCAATCATGGTCGCGGGCATCTTCCCCGGATGTGCGCCAAAAGCGCAATCTTCCCCTCGAAGAATCGAAGTGACCGCAAGGCGCTTTGAATTCGCGCCAGCAGAAATCACCCTGAAGAAAGGGCAGCCAGTGGTGCTGGAGTTGAAGAGCACGGACGCCGCGCACGGGCTGCGCTTCCGCGAACTCAATGTAAATGTCAAGGTCGGTGCCGGCGGTACTACCGAAGTTCAGTTCACACCAGACAAGACAGGAGACTTTATAGGCCACTGCTCTGTATTCTGTGGCTCCGGTCACGGCACCATGGCACTCACCCTGCACGTGGTGGATTAGCGATGCGCCGTCTCCCGCTACTTGCTACCGCAATCATTTCGCTAGGAATGACCGCTTGCAAAGCTGATTCTCCAGGAAAGCTCGAGACCAGAACGATGACTTTCGCGAAACATACTGTCTTCATCCGCAACAAGAGTCAGGCGAATCCTTTGCCTTCGAATGCCACTACATGGGCTGATGGAAAAGAGGCTTTCTCTCACTACTGTGTTGCTTGCCACGGGCTGGATGGCCAGAACACAGGTGTCCCCTTCGCGGATCACATCTCACCGCCGATCCCGTTGCTGACCTCGAAGGATGTTCAGGGTTATTCCGACGGGCAACTCAAATGGATCCTGGACAACGGCATCAGTCCGTCCGGGATGCCGGGCTCCAAAGGAACACTGAGCGACGACGAACTCTGGTCAATCATCGTATACCTACGCCACTTGCCCCCGGCAGGCAGTCAGGGAACTCCTGAGATGTACAACCCTTAGCCGGGCAACAGTCCGAACCGAACCGCCTGCAAGGTGGGTTAAACGATGGCCGAAGAACTCGACCGACATGCGGGGAATGCCAGTCAGCTTTGTCTTTTTCACGCCCTGTTCCAAATGTCATCCGATTGTCATTTCTCGTAAAATGGCTTTCAGATACCGAGAGGTTCGGCCAGAATATAAAAGAGGTCTGAAACATGGTCGACGATATGGAAGTGATGCAGGAACCAAGCGAACTCGATATCGAGCCTTCAGCAACCCTCGGAACGATCCTCATCATTGAAGACGATCCCCGCATGCAAAAGGTGCTTCGCAGAATCTTTATCGAGGAGCATTACGCAGTGGTCGTCGCCGGCGACGGTCAAACAGGCCTTGAATTATTCCGCACCGAGCATCCGCTCGCCGTCGTATTAGATCTCATCCTTCCTAAAATCTCAGGGCGCGAGCTTTGTCAGACCTTTAAGAGTTTGACCAGCGACACACCGATCATTGTCCTTAGCGCGATCAGCGAGGTCGTGGATAAAGTTCTTCTCCTAGAGCTCGGTGCCGACGATTACGTAACCAAGCCATTCAGCCCGCGAGAACTCACGGCTCGAGTCCAGGCGGCCATTCGGAGGCGGCGGAAGCCCGTCAACGCGACAGTGTTTCGTTTCGCCGATTGCGAGATCGACTTCAAGAGTATGAGCACGCGCAGAAATGGGGTTCCAGTGATTCTGACTGCGCACGAATATAAGTTGCTAAAGTTCTTCACCGATAATCTCGATCGGGTACTCACTCGAGAACTCTTGCTCAACGAAGTTTGGGGGTACAACTCCTATCCAACCACGCGCACCGTGGACAATCAGATACTCAAGCTGCGGCAAAAACTTGAGTCCGATCCAGCAAATCCCAAGCATTTGCTGACGATATACGGTGCAGGATATAAATTTGTCTCATAATCGTAGCGTCGGTCATTGGCAGAAGGATGAGGACCCCATGGAGGTTGCCGGTACCACCCGGAGCCAGGGTATTCGAACGCATGTCCTGCTCGTTCTGGCCATGGCGCTGGTCATTGCCATTGTTACCTGCGTCTGTTTGATGCTCATCCGACATCGCCTCCGCGCGCAAGTAACGGACGATCTGTCTCAGGACCTCAGCCATTCCGTGATCACATTCCAGGATCTTCAGGCCGAAAGAGTGGCTGGACTGGAGCGTGAGAATTCGCTTCTCGCAGAGCTCCCAACTCTCAAGGCGCTCATGACCAGCGGCGACGAACTGACGATTCAAGACGGAGTCACTGAATTCTGGCAACTCAGTGGAAACGATCTCTTTGCACTTGCGTATCCGAATGGGCGCGTGGTCGCCGTTTACACAAAGGGAGCGTCCGTAGACGAAACACTCCGCAGAGGTCTGAGCACTCTTCTGACCTTTCACGAAAAGCGATACCTTATTGACGGCAAAGGCCTCTATGTTTGTTCGCTGCGGCCGCTCTACTTCGGCAATGACGAGACAGGCACCTTGTTGGGCTACGTCATCAGCGGCATTTCCATTGAGCGCACCGTGCGCCAGATAAGCCATCCCACCGGCGTAGATGCGGCTTTTCTCAGCAGCGGCCAAGTGGTGGCCAGTACGCTGGATCCTTCCGTTCAGTCGAAACTGATCAAGCAGCCGCGTTTGGTTTCAGGCTCTCCGCAGGCGCCATCAACAGTAGAGTTTGGAAGCACGCGGTTTCTTGCTGCAACCGAGGACCTCTCGTTTGCTGCAACGTCCCCGCTTAAACTGGTTGTTCTCAAGTCTTTCGAGCCGGCGGAGCGCTCCATCAATCGAATCGACCGTATGGTGCTCAGCGCAGGCTTCCTCGCGCTTCTCTCAGGTACCGTCCTCATGATCGCTCTTTCGCGTCTCCTCACCCGCCCACTCGAAGATCTTTCCAGGAGCGTCACTGCATTTGGCAGCGGCACGCCATATCGTATACCGCCATACGGCACCCAGGAAGTACGGCACCTAAGCACCGCGTTCGCCGGAATGATCGACGAAATCAAGCAGAAGAATCGGGCGCTGCTGGAGTCCGAACGGCTCGCCACCATCGGACGAATGGCGAGTTCGGTGTCGCACGACCTCCGCCACTATTTGGCAGCGATCTACGCCAACTCAGAGTTTCTCGCATCCGGCCGTCTGTCCGAAGCAGAGCGATCGGAGGTGTTTGCGGATGTCCGCGCCGCGGTCCACGGCACGACGGACATGATTGAGTCGCTGCTGATCTTCAGTCGTACCGGTGCCAGCGTACGAAGGTTGCCGGAGCTGTTGGCGAACGTGTTGGAGCAGGCAGCAGCTCTGGTCCGAACTCATCCTGACGCCGAAGGCGTATCGCTCATGACGCGTCTTGGTGACCCCGCGCAAACCGCGGCGGTGGTCGACGGAAAGCAGATAGAACGCGCCGTCTGCAACCTTCTGCTGAACGCTTGCCAGGCCGCCCGCAGCAGCGGAAAGCAGGCAAGTGTCGTCATGACCCTGAAGGTGCAGCACGGTCAAATGGTTGTCAGTGTCATCGATAATGGCGATGGTATCCCACACAACATTCGCGACAGTCTATTCGAACCCTTTGTTAGTGAAGGAAAGCAGAAGGGAACCGGACTAGGCCTCACGTTGGCTCACTGCATCGCTATGGAACATGGAGGCGAAGTCGTATTATTGAGCAGTCTTCCCGGTGAAACGATCTTTCAAATGAGGATTGCGCGTGAGTTACAACTGACAAATGTACAGGCCGCGTTGGCAGCAGACCCTCACGACAAGGTTGACCAGCATGAAAACCTGCGAGCCTGAAATAAAACAGCGCCTCCCAGTCTCTATTCGCTTGGCACGGTTGCGGTTGCCGCTGCTGGTCGTCCTCTTCAGTTGCGCCGGACCGTGCGTATTGGCCCAATCGACCACGCCAGCAAATCAAGACAACGTTGCGCAACAGATCCAGCAACTCACAGAGGCGATGGCTAAGGCCCAGAGCCAAATCGAACAGTCGCAGCGTCAACTCGACGAGATGCGCCAGCAACTGACTGCACTGCAGCGTCAGATGGCCACTGTGCAAACAACGCCGACGCCTCCAACTCAATCCAGCCCGTCTCCGGCGCCATCCCCTTCAGCCCAGGCATCAACCCCAGTTCCGTCAGCGGTAGCCGAGGATGTCCGCGAGCGGCAAGACATGCAGCAATCTCAAATCGCGACCCTCGACCAATCTAAGGTGGAAAGCAACTCGAAATATCCGGTCAAACTCACCGGATTATTGCTGTTCAACGCCTACGTCAATACACGACAGGTGGATATACCCGCCACCCCCACCGTGGCACTTCCCGGTACAGGGAGCACGGGAGCGTCCGTGCAACAGACGATCCTCGGTTTCGATGCACGCGGCCCGCATCTTTTCGGTGCGCGTAGCTATGCTGATTTGAGAGCTGATTTCTACGGCAACACATCATCCGGCGCCTCTTCAGCCATCTACACCGGCTACTACAACACCAGCGCCGCGATCTTGCGCCTACGAACCCTTCATGCGGGTCTGCAATGGCAGCATACAGACGCTTACGTTTCGCTTGACCGGCCGATCTTCAGCCCCGACGCACCGACCTCCCTGGCGGCTGTTGCGGAGCCGGCCCTCGGATGGTCCGGAAATTTATGGACATGGAATCCTCAAGTCGGGGTAACCCAGGACATTTCCCTTGCCAGCTCACAAAATCTCCGCTTACAAAGTGCACTGATCTATGTTGCCGATGCGCCGGTGTCGACCACATCTGCTGCTGCAGCGGCTTCAACCGTCATCCCCACTGCAACGGAACAGAGTCGCTGGCCCGGAGCGGAAGCTCGCGTCGCGTTGATCGGTTCAACCCTGGAGCAGGGAAATCATGCTGGCATCGGCGGTTACTTTGCCCCTCATCTCAGCCCGGCCGGTACGCGCTTCAACGCGTGGGCGGCAACGTTCGATACGAGGCTTCAGTTACCCGGACACCTCCAGTTCAGTGGAGCCTTCTATCGTGGAGCGGCGCTCGGTGGTCTCGGAGGCGGAGCCTATAAGGACTACGGCTTTGTCTCCGAGCCCGAGTCATCCCACTATTACTTCCGCCCGTACGACGATGTCGGTGGATGGGCCCAACTCAAAGAGAAGCTGAATCAGCGATTGGAATTCAATGCCGCCTTCGGCATCGACAACGTGTTCGCTCAACAACTCCGGCCATATTTCGTTCCCGGAGGAACAATGTATCAGAATCTGGCCAGAAATCGAACCTATACGGGAAACGTGATCTACAGTCCCGTTACGTATCTCCTCTTCTCTTTAGAGTTCCGCCATCTTGAAAGCGCTCCCGTAATCGGTGTGCCGGCCCAGAGCAACATCATTGGAGTAGCAGCGGGGTACAAGTTTTAATGGCCACGAGGCGCTTCATCGCGTACTTAATCTGCATCGCCTCCCTTGCTACGGGTACGCTGCGATCTCAAAACGCCACTCCGTCCGGGCCCCTAGCCGAAGTGCGTTTGCGCCTTAGCCTCTCGCAAGCGGGGAAGCCGCATACCGTTCCCGCGGTCGGATGGCTGGAGCCTCTCGCCGGAACACCTTCTACCCCGTTCGTTCCTCATGGATCTTACACGCTTCTCCAGAAAAACCGCATGTTTCGTCCACACTTGCAGGTGGTCCCGATCGGTGCGGTCATCCAGTTCCCCAACGCCGATCCCTTCTATCACAATGTCTTTTCGCTATTCGATGGCAAGCGATTTGACCTTGGACTCTATGAAGCGGGATCGAGCAAGTCGGTTACATTTTCACGAGAAGGTGTCTCCTATATCTTCTGCAACATTCACCCTGAAATGAGCGCGGTCGTGATCGCCCTCCCAACGTCTCTGTTCGCCATTGCCGATGCTCACGACTTCGTCGTGCTATCGAAGATCCCCCCTGGCGACTACAAGCTACATCTCTGGATTGAAGGCTTGCCTCCATCCGTCGTCGATGGCATGACTCGATTTGTTCATCTCTCGCCGGGAGTTGTCGATTTGGGTTCAATTGCGCTCCCAACGAAATCTAACAGAACGGCGGTCCACACAAATAAGTTCGGAAATGACTACGACCCGACTTCGAAATCTCCCTATGATCCCTGAAACGGATCGAAAATCAGAAGGTGATCAGATCCGACTCTGATTCGTAACATGGTGAGTCAGTTCCTTTTATCGAACCCTTAACCGAACCTTTCTCAAGCGTGAGATAGTCGGCGTACCGTCCGTGCCACGGGCGTTGTCTACGGTTCATCCTGCAAAGTCGGGTTTTCGGCAACTTCGACCCGGTAGTTTCCCGAAACGCCGTTTTGCAGAAAATTGTCCCTTCACGCCGCAGCGTCATGGGAGAGCAGTTGGTGTGCATAGAATTCGTCCTAAATCTCGTCACGAAGCGATAGCGATTTTTGCCGACATCGCCGTCGGACGTCTCGATCCATGGCTCGAGTTGTTGATATGTGGTTGCGGCTACTCGAAACAAGCACCCACTTAGTTGGAAATCTGGCCGACGAGATTCAGATCAATCGTTACGTCACTCGCAGCCTTCCAGATCAAAAAGCTCGGGTTCTTAAGGCCCCATTGCACATACGGAAGGACGAAATGCGCCTTCGCCGATGCTTTTGTTCCTTCCATATGGATCTGCAGCGGAATTGTTAGGTCATGGGGCGTTCCAAGCAAAGTGAACAATCCACTGACCTGAATGGTCGAGTCGCCTGTAGGAAGAATAGTTCCGGTAGACGTTTTAGGTGCGAAAGAGATAGTAGTGAACTGGTCTGCCTTGAGAATGTCTTTGTTCATCTTCTCGTCGCGGCTGTCGTTTCCTGTTCTGCCGCTGCCCGCTGCGACGATGATCATCCCGGAGATACGAGCCCCGCATCGGTCAAAATCGATTGATCCGGACTGCACATGGAAGACGCCGTTGACAACCTCGTGGGTCGTATTCAGCTTCATCTTAACCTCGCTCGCATCGGGGTTGACGGCAAAGGTCTGGTGTTGTGCGAGTGCGGCCGGAGCCAGGACGACAGCGATAGCGAGAACTACGAAGGATTTCATGCAATTCCCCTTGGGGATTTCGACCGGAAGCGTTGCTACCAGCACGGCTCTATTCAGTTTGCGAACGCCTGCGGAGCAAGAGTGGTTGGCTGGGTAACGCGTGTCAGCCTGGCCGTCACGCGCATCGCACCGGGCCAGACACTAAGGCAGAACGGCAGCACAGCGCGAGCGACAGCGTTGTTCAAGCCATTGGCCGCGGCCTCGGCAAGACGCATCTGAGGCAGCAATGCGGCGCGCAGCTTTGGCTGGAAGACGGGCGCCGACTCCGAGTCAAGATAGGCCGTTGCGGCGCGGAGGGCAGTATGCAGGGCGATGGATATTCCATCGCCGGTGAACGAGGGGATTACGGCTGCCTGATCGCCGATGCAGTAAAGACCATCCTCAGTAGCGCGGCGAAGGTAGCCGTATGGGATGTGAGTGATAGTGATCGGTTTGTCGAGCAGCGGCTCGGCACCGTCGAGCCGCATCGCGAGGTGGGGACAGTCCTGCTGCATTTTTGTAAGAAGAGCGTCCCAACGAAGACCCGCACGCGCGAAATACTTTCGTTGCACCACGCAGCAGAAATTCGTAACGCCGTTTTCCACCGGCTGGATACCACCGTAGCCTCCGGCGTAGAGCGTCAGCTCAGAGGCGTCCGCCAGCTCGGCGGTCTGGGCGGCAGACAGGAGGTAATACATTTTGAAGCCGACCCACTGGTGAGGGTCTTTAGGGCGACCGTGGCCGTGCAGATCGTGCTTGCCCGTGGCAAGGAAGGCGATTGGAGCTTCGTAGGTAGTGCCGTCGTCGAGCGTAGCCCGCCAAAGGTTACCGGCCGTGCGATTGAGTGACTGCACACTGCGACCACACTCCACACGGACTCCCGCGGCGATCGCAGTGGCGATGAGCGCTGTATCGAGCGCCTTGCGTGTGAGGGAGGCCGCGGGAAAAGGTAGCGGAGCCTCTGCGGCGCGTCTCGACGCGGCCAGTCGAACGTAATTTATGGGCACGGCCCCAAGCGATGCCACGTCGATACCCAGCGCATGCAGGTCCTCAAGAGCCTCACCACTTAGAAACTCTCCGCAGACCTTGTGGCGCGGCGTGCGCTCGCGTTCAATCAGCGTAACCCTCTTTCCCTTTCGAGCGAGCGCGATTGAAGCGGCACAACCCGCCACTCCACCACCTAGGATCAGGACTTCGTCGTGCAAAGCGTTACTCCTGTTTCTCGGGATGTTCAATCTATCCTTAGCGAGAGGGTCTACTTCTATCTAACCTGATAGACGTGCAAGAAAATGGTTTGAGGCGTCATTCTGTACGAAACGTCATCTTGCGGTCGAGAAAGAGCCAGTTCCTTCAGGGGTGTGCTGCGTCTCATAGAGTTGAACCTCGGGACGGGGCATTTGATGAAACGACGTAGGTTTTTGGTTACCGCTTTTGTGTTGATGACTTTGGGCACGACAGGACTGGCGGAGCCAATTCCAGTGAGGCATATCCAACACGCCATGCATCGGTTTATGGTGGCGCGCTCCGAGGCTGGTAGCATCCTTGCCCGTGGTGAGTTTTGGCAGGTGGTCCATGGCGATGAAGTAACGATGCGCCTAACGTATCACTTCGTTGATGGGTCGATTGATGATGAGACGACGACGTATCGGCAGGAGGGCACGTTCCGGCTGGTACGCAATCACCACGTTCAGAAAGGGCCGTTTTTTGCGAAACCAACCGACTTTGCTGTGGAAGCTGCCACCGGCACGGCGACCACTGGCACGACGGACAGGAATGGCAAGACACAAGTCCAGAACGAGCATATCGACCTGCCAGATGATCTTGCGAATGGGTTCATCGGCACCTTGCTTCTCAATGTGCCTCAAAATACGACGCCGTTTCGTGTGGGGATGCTGGTGCCAGTCGGTGGAGGCCGATTGATTCGGCTGCTAATTTCACGTGACGGCGAACAGCCGTTTCATACCGCGGACCAGACTCTCCGTGCGGCTGTTTTTCGCATCCATCCTGAGCTTGGCGGGATCGTAGGCTTGCTTGCGCGATTGATCGGCCTTCAACCAAAAGATGTGATGGTGTGGGTGTTGGAGGGTGACGACCCCGCCATAGTGAGGATCGTTGGACAACTGGGTGGATACGGGCCTGTAGTCAACTCAGAGTTGGAGGGGACCAGCTTCGGGAAAATAGGGCACTCTGCACGTGTTATGCGCGGCGTGTTGTGAGCTCGTGCCAGTTGAGGCCAAGGTCGACGAGAAGAATGGAAACCAGAGTGAAGGCGATGACTCCGACCGCTGACAGTACGTCGCCAAGATGGCTCCAGTAGGCGGGCACAAGGTTAAGCACACGGCTCGAGACGAAGGTAAACGTCACCGCGTAGGAACGCGCCATCCACTGGCGATGGACGGCGATTTGGCGATTACGCGCGGCGACCACGGCTGCAGTAGTGCAGATGATCCAGGCGGTCCCTTGCATAGCTGTCCCTGGCAGGCCGGGGCGCCCGGCGGCAAGGGTGATCCCGGTGAAGGCGCCAAGTATGACTGAGACAAAATACATGCGGCCGAGGACGCGATGAAGCCTCAGGTGGCGCTGCCGAAAACGCGACGAGAACTGTAGCGGGCCGGCCAACAGGGCAAAGGTTCCGCACAGCGTATGCGGGATGAGAAGTCCGCGGTCAGCGATAACCTGCAGGCGATAGGCATGGTACATCGGATAATCGGTGACAAGAAGGACCTCTGACGTGATGAAGACAAAGAGAGTAGTAAGACCAAGCGAAACCCAGAGAATCATCTTGAATCTGGAATTGGCGGGACTCGGCGCTGGCAGAGTGGAAGTTGACATTATTCTCCTCTCGCACGGTTAGACGTGGTGGGTAATTCATTAGGGCGACCGGCGCGATATCTATTCAGTAGATAGCACTTGCAAACTACAGGTGGGATGACGATTCGTTCACGGATGGCGTTGAACCGCTTTTATCCCCATGGCAACCCAAGCCCGATCCGCGGAACTTACCGACGATACACGCCGCATCATGGAATCCCCACCACAACAGCCTCTACGGACCGCTCCAGCGACTCCTGCGCACATGGCAGGGTGATCACCAGCCTCGCGCCGCCTTCAAGCCCGTTTGAAGCGAATATTGTGCCTCCGTGCGCTCGCGCCACCGCTTCTACAAACGCCAGACCGAGGCCATATCCACTGGAGTCTGGCCCCTTCACGCGCCGCCTAAACATGGCATCCTGTATCTCTGCGGCAAAGCCTGGCCCGTCATCCTCCACAGTGACCACCGCTGCCTCGTTCTCCGCCTGCAGGCCAATCGTCACTGTGCAGGAGGCTGGCAGATGCTTCAGCTCGTTGTCGAGCAGGTTGGCCACCGCACGGTGTACCAACGCCGCGTCCGCAAATACCTTCACCGGGCCACCGCTACGCAGCTGCATTCGCAGTCCGCGATCAGACATGCAGGGTTCGTACAGGTCCATCATCACGCGCAGTATCTCATCCAGATCGATCTCCGTGCGCGTCAAGCGGAGAGCATCGGCCCTGGCCTCGGCAACATCCAACGAGGTGTTCAAGAACTCAGTTAGCCGATCCAATTCCTCAATGGCAGACACGATCATCGGTTCCCCCTTGGCGCTTGCGCCGGCCTCAGAGAGCGACATCTCCAGCTTCCCGCGTATCGCCGTTAGTGGGCTTCTCAGGTCATGCGCCAGCGAATCGGTGATGGTGTGCAGCTGATGCACCGAGCTCTCAATTCGGTCAAGCATACGATTCAGCGTGCGGGACAGTTGTCCAATCTCGTCGTTATGCCCGGTGGTGGGAACGCGCCGGCTCAGATCGGACTCGCCGATTCTGGATGCCGCCTCCGTGATCTCTCGTACGTGACCCAACATGCGCCGTGTTGTAAAGAACACAATCCCAAATCCAAATAGAACGATCAGCAGACCAAGCCACAGGAAACGTGCTCGAAGATTACGCAGTACGCGCAACTCGTCGCGCTCAGACAGGCCCAGGTAGATGGAACTTCCATCGTTGATCGGCGATGCGACCACCCGAAACGGTATCGGAAAGCCCTTCACGTTTAGATGGAACGGGACATCAGGCACTACCTTTTGAGCCCGAATCGCCGCGAGGTTCGCCTCGCCGTCACCCGCACCTACCCACAATTTTGCCGGCCCTGTCGACCCCACCTGGAGAAAGAAGACCGAATCATTCTCCTTGCCTCGATTCCGCGATCGGTTCGGAACCTCTCGACTCGCCAGCTCCGCCACCTCGCCAACTACACGATGGTACAAACGATCCTTCGGCGTGCGCTCGGCCACATCGCCCAACGTTCCGACCTCGCCCGATAGCCATGCATCGCTGCGCCGCTGAATGTCACTCGCGACAAACTGGTGCAGTCCCGCGAACACCAGCAAAGTCCCTAGCGCAAACGCCAGCGTCGCCCACAGCGAGATACGCCAAGCCGCGCTGTGAAGCCGATTGTTATCGCTCTTTGAGGACATACCCGACACCTCGCAGCGTCTTGATGAGCGGCTCCCGCCCCTCCACATCGACCTTACCGCGAAGCCGGTAGATATGCACGTCCACCACGTTTGTGTCCGGCTGAATCCGCATGCCCCATACCTCGGCCAGCAGCATGGACCGCGTCACCACGCGCCCAGCATGCCGGCACAGATATTCCAGCAACACAAACTCCTGCGGGCTAAGATTCAACACCTCTCCGCCGCGTGATGCTCTGCGCCGCAATAGGTCCAGCTCCAGGTCTCCCACTTGCAGCGTCGTCGGACTCGAACTCGTTGCTGCGTTTCGCTTTAGCAGATTACGCAGCCGCGCCAGCAGCTCCGCTAAAGCAAATGGTTTCGTCAGGTAATCGTCGCCACCCTGTTCCAGTCCCGCCACGCGATCATCCACCGACCGCCGCGCCGACAGGATCATCACCGGGCTAATCACGCCCAGTCGCCGAAGACGCAGAATCAAATCGATGCCATCCTGGTCCGGCAGTCCGAGGTCAACAATGAGCGCGTCATAGACCTTGGCCGACGCGAACTTCTCCGCTGTCCCTCCGTCTCCTGCGACATCCACCTCATACCCCGCATCGGCCAGCGACGTCTTCAGAAAGTCCTGAATCTCGAGTTCATCTTCCACCAACAACAACCGCATGAACAGAGCATAAGCCTCTGACTGCATTGGGGGTAGGCGTCTATATCGCACATCGCACCGGATGAACAAATCGTCATCACAATCAGGCCGCCTTCGGTTCTATCAGCAGGGAGAAGGGCAGCTCTCAAGGAGATGTGCGGCCGCAAGCGGGAGGTTCCCCGGCAGACCAGGCAGCTCGTTCCGCATCGCGCATATCGCGAACATGTACAGCTACGACGACGGGGAAGGGTCGGAGACGACGTTGCGGAGCAATCCGGATGAGGTGTCGGAGGCGCTGAGGGCAAAGTTGCAAGTGCGACTGGCGAAGGCGGGCGTGGTGGTCGACGAAGCGCGACTCACGCACCTCGCATATGCGCCGGAGATTGCGCAGGTGATGCTGCGGCGGCAGCAGGCGGAGGCCGTGATCGCGGCGCGTCAGAAGATTGTGCAAGGAGCTGTCGGCATGGTCGAGATGGCGTTGACGGAGCTTTCGGCAAGAGGGTTCGTGAGCCTGGATGATGAGCGGAAGGCGTCGATGGTTAGTAATTTGATGGTGGTGCTGTGCAGCGAGCCTGAGGTGCATCCAGTGGTGAATACGGGAACTCTTTACAACTGATGAAGGAGCGCAAAGCATTTTTGATGCGGATTGATCCCGCGCTGTGGGCGGAGCTGGAGGTCTGAGCGCAGGACGAGCTACGTAGCGTGAACGGGCAGGTGGAGATGATTTTGAAGCAGGCGGTAATGAAGCGAAAGGGCTCCGCCGCGAAGTCTTTGATTTCTGAGGAGACGGCGTAGCGCTGTAACTGAATGCTTGCAAGTGGAGCCGTGCTTACTCCGTTGCCTAAAATCAGGAAGCGTCGGATCCTCTCCTGCCAAGCTTCGAGCGCATTTGACAGTTAGGTGTACTAGTTGTATTAGTACACGTGTGCTACCTTTCCGCCTCACCTTCCGACCTGGCGTCCCCATCTCTGACCAGGTGGTCTATGCCGCGACCCGCGCCATCGTGGCCGGACAACTTCAGCCGGGAGAAGCCTTTCCTTCTGTTCGCACACTCTCGCGCGATCTCAAGATCAATCCCAACACCGCCCACAAAGTCATCACGCAATTGCTAAACGACGGCCTGCTCGAATCCCGGCCAGGCATAGGGACCGTCGTCGCGCTGCTTCCCCACTCCACCGCAACGCAGCGCACCAACCTTCTCGGCCCTCAAATCGAAGAACTCGTCGTTGAAGCGAAACGCCTTTCCATCGACCTCGACGGCATCACCTCGGCGATCAGTCGCCACTGGAAGCGCCTCACCACTCCCCCCACAGGAGGCTCGAAATGACCGCCGCCACGCCCGCTATCGAAACCCGAGGACTCTCCAAAACCTTTGGCCACACCGAAGCCCTCGCGCCGCTAGATCTCGTCATCCCCCGCGGCTCCGTCTTCGCGCTTGTGGGTCACAATGGCGCTGGCAAGACCACACTCATCAAACTGTTGCTCAACATCCTCCAACCCACGCACGGCTCTGCCACAGTCCTCGGCGAATCCAGCGCCGCACTTACCGGAGAATCCTTCACCCACATCGGCTACGTGTCCGAGAATCAGGAGTTCCCCGAGTGGATGACGGTCCAGGCCATGATGAATTACCTTCGGCCCTTTTACCCCACTTGGAACATAGGCGATCTTCTCGCCGACCTTGATCTCCCCCCTGATCGCAAGGTCAAGCAACTCTCTCGCGGCATGCGCATGAAGGTCGCTCTCGCCAGCGTGCTCGCCTTCCGTCCGCCACTCATTGTCATGGACGAACCGTTCTCTGGCCTCGACCCACTTGTTCGCGACGAACTCATCAAGGCTCTTCTCGACCGCATGAACGACGAGTACGAAGCCAACCCTGACTCCGGCGCCACTATCCTCATCTCCTCGCACGATCTCGCCGAAGTCGAATCCTTCGCGACCCACGTTGCCTTCCTGCATCAAGGCAAGCTTCTCTTCGCGGAGTCGATGGCAACACTCATCGCTCGCTTCCGCGAAGTGACCGTCACCCTCGACCCCTCCGCCAGGAGCACATCCTTCACGCCGCCCACCACGTGGCTCCTTCCCGAGTCGACCGCATCCGTCTATTGCTTCATCCACTCCAATGCTGAAGCCGAAAATGTCGAGCAGCAGGTCGAATCCTTGCTCCCCCACGTCATCGCGATTCAGTCCGAACCCATGACGCTTCGCACCATTTTCCTTGCCCTCGCGAAATCCAGCCAAGCAAAAGATTGGAGTCGCGCGTGATTCAATCCCTGCACATCCTGCGCAAAGACCTCCGGCATCTTTGGCTGGACCTCCTTCTCTATGCAGCTCTGCTAATCGCCTCCAGTATCGTGACTCCAATGATCTGGAACGAAGCGAACATCTCCAATACCCCTCTCCAGCTCTTTGCCGCATTGCTCAAAGTTCTCATCCCCCTCATGTGGCTTATCCTCATCTCTCGCCTTATTCACGATGAGGCACTGGTGGGTGACACGCAATTCTGGATCACGCGCCCCTACCGCTGGACCTCCTTGCTGAGTGCAAAGCTGCTCTTCCTCTTGCTCTGCGTTATGCTCCCGTTCGCTGTCATGCAATGGGCGCTGGTTCTTCAGCTCAGCGCGAATCCGCTTCATACAATTTCTGGACAGTTGCTGGTTTTGCTCTCCACAACGCTCATCGTATGGCTACCGTTCACCGTAGCCGCTTCGGTCACGTCTGTGGTCCAACGGATGTTTCTGTGGCTGCTTGTCATTGTGATCGTCTGGGGAGCGGTCCTGACAGCACTCGGTAGTGCAGTAGGTCCACGCATGCCATTTCCGTTTGCTCCGGAGCTGATGGCGATCGTCATCGGCGCCCTCCTCATGGGAACGCTCATCTATCAATTCAGTAGTCGTGATACTCGCCGCTCGCGTATCGCATTTGTCGCCACCACCGTCTTGTTCGTTGTAATGTTCTGGAGTCTGGAGCAAGGAGAAATTCCTGGGTTGGTCAATTTCTCTGTCCAGCACCATTACCCTTTGTCAACAAACGGACCACTGAATCTCGTCTTCAATCCCAGCGCCGTCCCCTCCCAGGACGCGGGTACGGGAGAACACACCATCGGGAAGCTGGTCATTGCCCGCTTGCCCATCACACTGCAGGGCCCCGGTCCAATCACCCAGCTTGACCATCAAAATGTCTCGTTCACCATCGATGCCCCCGGTTACCACTACACATCCCCATGGCGTCCAGCAGATCTCCTGGATGACAACCTCATGCTGTTCCTTCCGCAAGGGGCCCTCCATGCCGCCCATGGATCCAATGTCCATATGCATATTTCAGAGGTCGCCCAACGGCTGATGCCCGGTACGCCGCAGATGGTTACAGTTGCCAGCGAGTTTAGAGTCCCGGGAAACGGTAGCTGCCGCCTACCATCGCGCCTCTCCGGAGACAACGTCAGCTGCCGCTACCCCTACGAGATCAAATTGCGAACGACCATCCAGGGACCAGTCGCGGATGATTCCTGCAGTAGCGGCTCCGCCCACCCCGGCATGGAAACACTCGGTACCCGTTTCAGCGGCAACGGTCTCGACCCCACCATCAACATTCCCCTTCGCCTTGGTGGGAAAATCTGTCCCGGGACTCAGCTCACCTTCACCGACTACCATCCCGCAGAGAATTTCCTCCTGGAGCTCGACATCCCGTCCATCTCGCTGGATCGATACCTCGTGCGCTAACCCTACTTGGGCACTGCTATCGAGCGTCGCAAACCCAATCATGCAAGGAGCCACCGTTCCCGACGGTCTGAAAATGGACGCTTCGGGACTTCGGGCTGCTAGTTTCCTATAACACCGTTTTCCGCGAACGACGTCCGAGTCAACGAGTGCATCGGCCTGATTGCATCAGTTTGATAAAGCCGAGTTCCCGGCATCGCGCACTTTCGCCTAACGAATTTCTCTTTTCATTTTTTTGTATCGACTCCAAGAATTGAGTGGGATGATCTATTCGGCCCGATACCTGAGGGCCTTTACAGCAACCGGTCCCTTACGTTCCCGCAACTGCTCCAGATAAAGACTGGTCGGTTCAACGTGCGTATTCACAGATTCAGTCACTCCGCGCGGCAAAGGTACCGTATCTTCGGCGGCCACGACTCTTAATTGCTCGAGCTAGGCTTCACAGGCTTTTGGCCGCCCTTTACATTGCGAACTTGTACGTCAGTCAACGGCATCTGGGGGCAACTCTTTCTACGCCCGGAGGCAACACTTTTTAGGCATGGGGGGTTGCACCAAATGTTGCTCCCAGGCTGCCTGCGCTGTCAAGCAACTCGGTGGGACGGCATGAGACGCCTAACGCTGAAAAATAAGGAGTTATGCTCCTCATGAGACTGGATGGAATGTGCTGGAATGGGGTGGTGGTGGCCAGAGACGCTACTGAATAGTCGTCTCAACGGACCATAACCCCATTGAAGAGGCGGGATTGTAGACCAAAGTTGCCCCCAGAGTTGCCCCCACCTAATGGCGCCAGTCACGGCCCATCGAAAAATCCTCGGTTGTATTGTCGGGACCATGTTTAATTCGTGCGCTCAGCGGTCCAGGGAGCTGTCTGGCCATGAAAGCCATACATGCCGGACATCCCGGTTGCCGTGATCTCTCCGCGGAAGGTCAGGACGTCGTTGGTATCGGTGCTGAACTCCACGTGGTTCCCGCTGACCCAGCCTTGCAGTTTGCCATGTTGATGGGGGCCGTGGAAGGTTCCGGAGATGATGTTGCCCATTTGAGAGAGCTGGACCTGTTTGAGCGAGCTTCCGGGTTGGTTTGTGTTGTAGGCGTAGATGGTCCAGTTGCCAGAGAGGTTGGGTGGCGGGGGTGGAGGCGCCGGGGGAGCGGGTGCGGGAGAGTTGGAAGGAGGTGGAGCAAGCGCGCCGTCCGGATGGCTATCCGCAACGGCGGCGGCAGCGCTGATCTCATCGTTGGCCTGTCGGAGGAGGTCTTTGGCTCTGCCGGCATGGCCTCCCAGCTGGTCGTCGTTGGCCCGCTGTGCGGAGCTGATGAAATTGAATGCCTCGATGATGGATTGCTGGGCCGAGGCGAGATTGCCGTGAGCTTGGGGATCAACGGTGGCGACCGGTGCCTGGGCCGCTGCCAGGGTCGCCATGATGGTTGTGCTCGCGAGCAGGGTCAAGAGCTTGATTGGAAATTTCATCTTCGTTCTACCTTGAAATGGATTATGAGATCTCCGAGGAGTTGCAGGCTCCGCCGTCAACAGTTGCTTGGAGGACTCGGTCTCGATCTGCATGCTTGAAGCGTACGGGAGCAGACAAGCCATTGAAATAGAGGTCGCTACACGGAACGGGAGTGTGGTGCCACACATATAAGCTTGGAATTGCGTCTCATCCCATGCACCGGGACCGTCGAAGGGTTCATGGCCAAGTGAAATTGGAGGGCGAGTTCCAGGATGTACAGGGGACCTGCGGAGTTCCGGTTACGCTTAGCCGCGATGGTTGGCGAGCAGAGAGTGTGGATGTCCTAACTCTGTTGGAGAAGGGCCTGCCTGCGGCGATGGAGATCGTGTGGGGACCGTCTTGAGCGAGAACACTTTGGCAATGACCAAATGGCGAATGTTCTACATCGGATTGGAATGAGTAAGGGATGAAGAGAGAAAAGCCTGCGACGCTAGAACGCGCTGCAGGCTGCAACTTTGGCGAAATTGTTTACTGTGGTGGCTGCTGATCCTGTGGCGGCTGCTGATCCTGATGCTCATTGGCGACATCCGCGGCCAGACGGAGCTCTTCGTTCGCCTCGCTGAGAAGCTCTTTTGCTCTCGCAGCGTGGCCGGCGAGCTGGCCGTCGTTGGCTCTCTGCGCATAGCCAATGTAGTTGAAGGCCTGGACAATGTTGTCCTGCGCGGCGGCAAGATTGCCATGGCGGTAGCGGTCGATGTTGACGTAGGGCTGCGGTACGCTCTGGGCGAGTGCCATGGCGCACAGTACCGATGCGCTGGCGAGGGTGGTGACGACGATATTGCGGCGTTTCAAGATAGTTCTCCTTTATTCAGATGGAAGGAGTAATGCGTTGGGTGTTGCGTTTTGTACTGCACCGGGTGGTTTGAACAGCTATTCCCAAATTGCCATGACGATCTCGCCCTTTTCGTTGAGCAGCAGGGTGATGCGATTCGGGTCAGAGTCAAGGGTGCCGAGCCCGTCGGACTCACGGATGACGCGCAGCTTGCTCGGCAATTCCTCTTCGCGAACGAGGGTGTCCTGCGATCGTCCGGCTGGCGCGGCCTGTCCTTTGGGGACGAAGAGCTTACCAACGCAGCCGGCGCAGTTCCTGGGTGGAGCAGCGGATTCCGCATAGCCGGGCATCGACTTCAAGACGACTCGGTTGGCCGCACCGTGCACTCGCACGCCGTTGAAGGGGTGGCCCGACTCGATCGTGAAGATCGCCTCGACCTCGGGATAGGTTGTTGACGGCGAATTCTCGGAGGGCGCTTCGGCGACCAGGGCGAGGTCAAGAATCCCGTCGGAAGGGGTGCCCTTGGTGAGGGGCACGAGTTCGACAGACTCCCAGCCTTCCGTAGTAACGAGGCCCCGCACACGGACCACATCCAATTGCGGGGCGTGCGCGCTGCGCAGGACTTCGACGCTGGTGACCCAGAAGACGGGAGCTGTATTCGGACCTTCATCCTGGGAAGGCGCAGCCGTCTGTTGTGGCGAGGGCGCTACTTCCTGCGCGCTGGGCGGGTTGACGGCGTGCGGGGACTTGGTTTGAGCATTGCCGATGCCAGTGAGCATCAGCGCGGCCTGGAGGAGTGCAGTTAGCTTCGTCTTATTTTGCATAGAGTTGTTGCTCCTTCGTGTTTGGAGATGTTTTGGGTTATGCGCACGCGGCGTGAGCGAGTCCGGGCTCTACCGCTGTCGAGATTGCGAAAAGCTGGGCTGGCTGGACCGCGTCGTTCGTCTTCGCCAGCATTGCTTCCATTCGGTCGTAGGCCGAGAGGATCAGGTTGGCCGGCGTAATCTGTACCAGGTTGCAAAATGAAGTCTGCGTGCTGGCAAAGCTTCCGTTCTCTGACAGCTTGTTGACCGGGGCGCCTCCGCCACAGAGCGAGAAATATCCGCACTCTTTCCGGCACGCTTCGACCCCGGCGCGGATGTCGGTGGCCATGGCTTCCATTGCCTTGCTCGCGAGCATTTGCTCGATGGTGTGCTCGTGAACGTTGCCCACAATGAAGTTGTTGTAGCGCTCGTTCTTGTAGCCGAGCAGTTCGGGGGAGAACGACGACACGTTGCCCTTGCAATCGATATTGAGCATGGCCAGCGGTTCGACCTGCTCGTTGCTCAACGGCGCTTCTTCAGGACGGAAGATGCGCGGAATCAGCCCGTCAATTTCACGGATGAAACTGATGCCCGGATTCTGGCGCGAAATCGTCCAGAAGCGGTGCAGGAAGCCGTTGAACTTGTCCCGCATGCTGTCCCGCGACAACATCATCAGCTCCGAGACATGGTCGTTCTCTGACTCTTCGACGTTGAAGCAGACGTCCTCGATTCCTTCCTCAACATAGAAGGCGTGGAGCTCCTCGGGACATTCCAGCGCTTCCTTGGAAAGCACTGAAATGACATGAAACGAGATGCCCTCCTCTTTGAGCAGGCGAGCGCCGCGAATCGCACGGTCGAAGGTTCCCTTGCCCGAGCGGGTCACGCGGTTCGCATCGTGCATGTGCCGAGGGCCGTCAATGCTGACCCCGACACCCACCTTCCAACGGCGGATCAGGTCGCACCACTCCTTCGTGACCAGGGTTCCGTTGGTCTGGAAGGAGTGGCGGATCTCTACCGAAGAAGGCCGAAGCTCTTCGATCGCCCGAAACACGGATTCGTAATACGAGACCGGAAGAACCAGCGGCTCTCCCGCGTGCCAGATGACAGTGATCTGACTTCCAGCATAGGGAGAGTCGAAGACCCTCTTAAAGCTGGCGACGACCGTCTCGATGTCCATGACCGATGTGTCGTCGCGAGTCGGCAGATAGCAGTATTTGCACTGAATGTTGCAAAACGGCGTGGGCTGCAAAACGATGGTTTGAATCCGCGGTTCCGAGGTTTGCATGATTCCTATGTCCTTTCGCGTGAGCAATTCAGCCAGGGCTACCAGTTGTGCCAGAAGTTGTGCCAGTTGTGCCAACCGCCGTTGCCCCAGTTGTGCCAACCGCCATTACCCCAGCCGCCGTTGTGCCAGCCATTTCCCCAGCCGCCATTGTGCCAGCCGCCATTTCCCCAGCCGCCGTTGCGCCAGCCGAACCCGCCGTTCAGCCAGTCGGCAAGCAAGAGATGGGCACCGGACGGGCTCTTGAAAACGGCGTCGTTGGCCGAGGAAACCTCGGCGCGGATTTCGCTGAGGCGGTCGGCGACCGACAGATTGTTGGAGGCGGTGTGGATGGTCGCTTCCGCCTGACTTTGCGTCGCGGCCAGTGCGGCGGAAATGCCGACTACGCCAGCGGGTAAGAGTAGTGCAAGAGCTTTCGAAATGCGCTTTTTCGCGCTCATAGTGTGTCTCCTTGTGGATTTAGGTTAGGTGGCCGCGATCCATAAGGAAATCCGTGACCCTACACGTCCTCGTGTGCGGCGCTACATACGAAAGCCGTGTGGTTCCGCATGGGTCGAGGGTGGAGTGGACATAACAGAACGGGTACAATTTCGACACCGCCCGCGCCCAACTCTGGATCATGTCGAGGAAATGTGCAGCATGACGCAGTGGCCACACGATCGTGATGCCAGCAAGGATGGAGGCGTTTCTGCTCGCGCGCTGTCGATCGCGTTCGTGGTGCTGTGCGTTTTCTCCCTCACTCGCGTCTCGGCGCAGTATCGCTCAACACAGTGGACGGCCGACTCCGGCCTCCCGCAAAACAGCGTTCGCGGGATCGTCCAAGCCGCAGACGGCTACCTCTGGGTTGCCACGCTGGATGGAATTGCAAAGTTCGACGGCATTCGATTTACGGTCTTCAACAAGAGCAACACGCCGGGAATCACCTCCAATCGTTTTGTGGCAATGGCCGAAGGAGACGGCGGCGATCTTTGGATGGCTAGCGAAGATGGCAACCTGATTCGATATCACGCTGGGCACTTCGAAGGGAAGGGAGAGAAAAACGGACTTCGCCCACATTCGGTTGGTGCCATGACCTACGATCATCGCGGTGGCGTCTGGGTGGACTCTGACGACCGGGTGTACCGTTGGTCACCTCAGTCAGGGCGCTTCGAAAGGGAAGCTTTCGACCGAGACGAAACGCGATTCATCCCTTTGTGGTGGGGCGGAACGGGGTTCTGGGCGATTCGGAACGGCAATCTCCTGTGTTTCTCGCGTGGCCACCTCACCAGCTACCTGCTACCGAAAACATTGACGCCTGCACGCATTCGAGGTGTCGCGGTAGGAGGGGACGATGTCGTCTGGATCGGGACTACGGATGGCCGTCTGGGCAAATTGGTCGACGGATCCCTGGTCATGGAAAACGGAACAGTTACGACCGACTGGCTGAGTTCGACGAGGAAGAACTGGAAGGAAACAATCGCACCTGACTTCAGGCGCACCGTCATCTTCCCGTCAGACGGGAGCGAAAAGGGAATTCCTTATAACGTCGTTTCTGGCGACGACGAAGATAACTTGTGGGTCGGTTCGGAGGACGATGGGTTATTCCGTGTGCAGCGCCAGTCGATCAAGTCGCTGTCTTCTGCGCAAGGCCTCGCAAGTGACGGGGTCTATCCAGTAATGGAGTCGAGTACAGGCGACATGTGGGTTGGCAGCTGGCCCGGGGGCCTGTCGCGTGTTCATAACGGCCGAGTGACGGGCTTCACAAGGGCGGATGGTGTCCCAGGGCTGGTCACAGCGCTTGCCGAAGATCGATCGGGAAACATCTGGGTGGGGTCGCATAGCGGGTTGCGGATCTTCTCCCACGGACGATTGATGGTTCCTCCCGGCATGCCCGAAGAGACACTTCCCGTCGTGCAGGTCATCCACCAGATGCAGGATGGCGCCATGATGCTTGGAACTCCGAAGGGGATCTACATACTCGCCGGATCGCACTCGCGCTGGATAACAACCCACGATGGTCTGGCTTGCGATGATGTTCGTGTGATCCTTGAAGACCGCAGCGGAGACACCTGGGTCGGCGGATATGGCGGCCTCACACGCATCCACAACGAAGTGATGACGCGCTGGACAGAGGCCGAGGGTTTGCCCAGCAATAACATCCGCGCCATCGTGCAAGACACGGCAGGCGACATCTGGGTTGGAACGTACGACGGCGGTATTGGCTGGCTCCACAATGGCAAGTGGGTAGTCTTCAATCAGAGTTCAGGTCTCTACGACAATGGCGCTTTTCAGATCCTTGAAGATGGCCAGGAGCGGTTCTGGATCAGCTCCAACCGGGGTATCTACCGCGTAAGCCGAAAGCAATTGATCGACGTGGCGGAAGGACGGGAAAAGAGGCTCGACTCCGTCGCCTACGGAAGAGCGGACGGCATGTTGAGCATGGAATGCAATGGCGGAGTCTGGCCTGCGGGAGCCAAAGACGCGCATGGATCCCTTTGGTTTCCAACCGAGAAGGGTGTCGCCATTGTCGATCCAACGTCCGTGTCCGTCGACAATTTGCCCCCAAGAGTCGTGATCGAATCAGCATCCGTTGAACATAAACGGCAGAACGCGATCGACGAGGTCGTGATGCGGCCTGGTCAGACGAACCTCGAAGTACAGTACACGGCGCTGAACTACTCGAGGTCGGAACAGATTTCATTCCGTTACAAACTTGATGGCTTCGACGACGACTGGCAGGAGGTGGGGAACAGGCGGACGGCGTACTACACCCATCTGCCCCCTGGCGACTACGTCTTCCGTGTGGCTGCAAAGAACAGCGATGGGATCGCAAGCCTGACGGATAGCACCTTGCGAGTGACCGTGGTTCCACCGTTCTATCGCCGCTGGTGGTTCTTCGCCTTAGTCGTTCTAACCGTATTGGGAATTTTATGGCTGTTTTGGAACCGCCGCGCGCAACAAGTGGCAAGAGAGCAAGCTTCACAGCAGGCATTCTCGCGTGAACTGATTGCTTCTCAGGAAAGCGAACGGAGGCGCATCGCTGCCGAACTACACGACAGCCTCGGCCAGCGCATGATCATCATCAACAACCTCGCACTCTTCTTGCTAAAGACGAAGGGTAAGTCCGTCAACGAGGAAGACAAGCAGCAAACGATCGAAGAGATTAGTTCGGAGGCCACGCAGGCGATCGAAGAAACTCGAGCGATTTCCTATGCGCTCAGGCCTTTCCAGCTCGACAGGCTGGGGCTGTCGAAGGCGATTCAAGCGATGTTGACAAAGGTAGCCCGCGCATCAGAGATTGATCTGAAGGCCGACATCGAAGACATTGACGACGCCTTCCCCGAAGAACTGCGCATAAACGTCTATCGCATCGTCCAGGAGGGCGTGAACAATATCGTGAAGCACTCTCATGCGACTCAGGGTACGGTGACAACGCGCCGAACAAAGTCGACTGTAGTGTTGACAATTGCCGATAACGGTCGGGGTTTGCCAAGCGAACCGCGCAACGCGAAGTCCGGTGCGGGAGGGTTTGGGTTAGCCGGCATCCGTGAGCGCGCCATGCTGATGAAGGGAACGCTACAGATTAAGAGCGAGAACGGGAATGGGACCCTGATCGTAATCCACTTCCCATTGGAAAGTGAGCCCGCACGATGAGCAACGTCATTGAGGTTTTGCTTGCAGATGACCACCCGGTTGTACGTCGAGGGCTAAAAGCGACGATTGAAGAAGACTCGGACCTACGCGTGATTGCGGAGGCTGCGGATGGAAACGATGCGTTGCGTCAGATCGTCGAATTGCGACCCGCGGTGGCAATTCTCGACATAGATATGCCAGGCCTGAACGGGCTGGGAGTGGCGCGCGAGTTATCGGCGCAGAAGATCGGGACACACGTCGTGTTCATGACGTTCCACGCCGACGAGGACCTGATGCGTGCCGCAATGGATGCCGGCGGCAAGGGATACCTGCTGAAGGGTAGCGAGACCGACGAAGTCGGAGCGGCCATACGCGCCGTGTGCGCAGGCCGGACCTACATCGGTTCCAAGATGGCAGCGATTCTGCTGAATCAGAAGGCCGAGTTGTCCGGGAGCGTTCAGCCGCTGGACATCACTGTACTGACTCCCTCGGAGAAGAAAATCCTTCGCCTTATTGCGGATGGCCTTTCCAGCAAGGAGATTGGTGACGCACTTTCGATCCACTATCGAACAGTGGAAAATCACCGTACCAACATGTGCCGAAAACTAAATATCGAAGGTGCGAATGCGCTCGCACGATTTGCGTTGCAGCATCGATCTGCGCTGCATGAGCGGCTGCTTTAGAGGGCGCCTGGCATCGAACCCTCAGCGCGGCAGCTATTCAGAGCCGCCGTTAGTACCGTGTCGAGTTCAGTGAGATTGTTTTTCAAAGCGTAGGCGCATGCTCCCGCCTCTCGAGCTGCGCTCCGAAGCCCGTCGTCGTTGTAGTCCGTCAAAATCACGATTCGCGCCGCGGGATGATGGCTCAAAATTTGCCTTGTGGCTGCAAGACCGTCCAGGCGTGGCATCCTTACGTCCATCAGCACAGCGTCGGGGCTATGCTCTGCGTATGCGACCAAAGCATCGGCTCCGTCTTCACATTCGAAGATGGTGTCGGCAATGTCGCTGATCGCGCGCCGGATCAGCCTTCGAATGGTCGCGTTGTCTTCCACAATTAGGATCGTCATCAGTTGCTTTTCTATCTCACACCTGATTCAGATCATAGGGGTTACTTGCTTTCCTAAGCATCCGTGTCGCTACATGGCGACTGCGTGTACCACTGCACAGCATACCTATGTGGTTACGCACGGTCGAGCGTTGAGTGTGACGACATGGTGATGCACTCCGGTAGTGCGCCGCGTTCGGTTGGTGATGCGTGTGGGAATACACGGACCGCTTGTGTAGTGGTCGTTATTGGTTTCGGGGTCTTAGCTCTCTAGAGTTGAACTCGTGATGAAATTGCCGAAAGCAATACTTGCTTTGTGCTGTTAGGAAGCGCTCCGTTCGTTCGCGCGGACGATGCTCGGTTCGATCTGCCTGGGCCGAGGATCGATGTGTATGTCACTCGCGGTACAGAAACCTTACCGATTGCGCAGGTGCCTGAGTTACAGCCAAATGACACACTGCGAGTGAGAACAGACCTGCCCGCGACGCAGTCAAACCATCTGTTGCTGATCGTGGCCTTCCTGCGCGGCACAACCAACGAACCGCCGGACCACTGGTTCACTAAAATCGAAACTTGGAAGACGACTGCCCCGGAAGGAACGCTGATCGTGGTTCCTGCCGGCGCCCAGCGCGCCATGCTATTTGTTGCACCCGAGACCGGTGGTGATTTCAATACCCTTCGTTCCGCGGTGAAGGGGAATCCCGGTCTCTTTATTCGCGCGAATATCGGGCTCAACAATGCTTCGCTCGACGAAGACCGGATTCTACCCCCTGAACAGGGCGCGAAAGCGGATGTCAGCGATTGGAGGGGAGCTTCGAAGACTTGCTCGGACGAGCAAAGATTCAGGACTTCTGGTTCCACGATCTGCCTCATACATTCGCATCTTGGTACACGATGATGGGCGGCGATCTCTACGAGCTCGCGAAGATTCTCGGTCACTCCAACTATCAAGATGACCGAGCGTTACGCGAAATTGGGACGCGAACACGTCACCAAAACCAGCACCACTGCGAAAGTGATCTGGGAGTTGTTGAGAAAGAAACCGGTTCAGGAAGAGGGCTACCAACCACATGTCGCGTGAGCGATGGTCGTGTATCGGTCGTGCGGCTAAAACTTGAGCTCTTTAATTCCCACTAAGTCTTTTAGAATGTGGTGGCCAGAGACGGGATCGAACCGCCGACGCCGGCCTTTTCAGGGCCGCGCTCTACCACTGAGCTATCTGGCCTTGGCATGCTTTTGCGCAAACGCAACCCGCAGGCAGCCAAGATCGCCCGCCGGGCTCGTGCGTCTCAACTTCGCCTGCCTGTGAGGAGGGAATTACGGCTTCATCGGTCGATGGCGCCTTCGAGAACGTCGACCCACAGTATAGCAATCCCCCTGCCCAAGCTCCAAACCCACGCCCCAAACTCCTTCGCTCCGACCATCCTCCCTGCGGTATCCTTGGACAACTCAAAGCACTTGAAAGGCACGGGATCATGGTCCGCGCTCGCATCGCTTTCACCCTCGCTCTCACCGCGCTGGCTTATAGCTCCGTCGCCCAAAATAAATCCGCAGCCAACACCGCTGCCTCCGGCGAAGCACGCGCCACTCGCGCCCTTGCCGCTGCCAAAGCTATGGGCCCCGGCGAGCTCTACGCCTTCCTTAAACCTTTCCCCAAAGGCGCCGACCTCCATATGCATCTCTCCGGCGCCGTCTACGCCGAAACATTCCTCGCCGAAGCCGTCAAGGAAAACCTCTGCGTCGATCCCGAAGCCCTCAAGCTTGCTCCGCCACCCTGCAACAAGCCGCTTCTCCCCGCCGCCATCACCCTCACCGACCAGCCTCTCTACGACAAGCTCATCGACGCGTTCTCGATGCGCAGCTACGTCCCGTCCAGCGGCTGGAGCGGCCACGACCAGTTTTTCTCCACCTTCTCTCGCTGGGACGCCCTAAAAAAGGCCGCCGTAGCCGAATGGCTTGACGAAGTCGCCACCCGCGCCGCCGCCCAGAACGAGCAGTACCTGGAAATCATGCAGACCCCAGCCTTCTCGCACTCTCGCGGACTCGCCAACCAACTCGGCTGGCCACCAGACGCAACCTCCAGCATCACCGCCGACCAACTCGCCGCCCTCCGCGACGAACTCTTCGCAGGCGGCCTCCGCGATGAAGCCGCCGTCGACACCAAAGAGCTAGCCGACGCGAAAGCCGCGCGCAGCGTCATCGAGCACTGCGACTCCCCCGACCACGAGTCCGCAGCTTGCGGCATCACCATCCACTTCCTCTACCAGATCCTCCGCGGCTTCCCGCCCCAACAAGTCTTCGCCCAAACCCTCCTCGGCTTCGAAGTAGCTTCATCGAACCCCGACGTAGTCGGCATTAATTTCGTCATGCCGGAAGACGGCCGCATCAGCATGCAGGACTATCACCTCCAGATGCAGATGCTCGACTACCTCCACAGCATCTACCCCACCGTCCGCATCTCCCTCCACGCCGGCGAACTCGCTCCTGGCCTCGTCACTCCCGTCGGCCTCACCTTCCACATCCGCGAAGCCATCGACCTCGGCCACGCCCAGCGCATCGGCCACGGCGTCGACGTCCTCTACGAAGATCACCCCGACGCTCTCCTCAAACAGATGGCCGACCAGCACGTCATGGTCGAAATCAACCTCACCTCCAACGACGGCATCCTCGGCATCAAGGGCAAGGATCATCCCCTCGCAGCTTACCGCGCCGCGCACGTCCCCTGGGCCCTCTCCACCGATGACGAAGGTGTCTCCCGCATCGACCTCACCCACGAGTACGCCCGCGGCGTAGACGAACAGAATCTCACCTATCTCGACCTCAAGCACTCCGCCCGCACCTCCCTCGAGCACGCGTTCCTCCAGGGCGATAGCCTCTACGCCGCCCCCGACGACTTCGCCCACCGCAACCCCGCCTGCACCGCCCCTCCCGCCGCCGAGCTCAGCTCCGACTGCAAAGCCTTCCTCATCGCCAACGAGAAAGCAGCCGCCCAGTACGAACTTGAATCCCGCTTCGCTGCCTTCGAAGCCTCCATCCCCTAACACCTCCTCCATCACCGCCCTCCGCCAACCCATGCGCTAGACTGAATCTCGCATCAGCATCAAAGCAAGAAGGGAAGTCCGATGAAACGTGTCCTCTCGGTAGTGTTTCAATTCATCCTCTACCTTGTCGTCTTCGGCGCGGGCTCGCTGCTCCCGGCCTTTGGCACCCTCCCCACCTGGAGCGTTTCCACCGGCCCCGGCCGCGTCTTTGTCTACGACGGCCTGCTTCTCATGCTTCTGGCTTATGTCGTAATCCTCCTCATCGCCGCCGCCCGCAGGCGCCTCCCCATCGCACTCCCGAACGCGACCATCGCCCTGGTCCTGGCCGTGATCATCGGCCTGCTCATGAAGTTCGGCCTTAAGAGCGTGTAAATCTGCAATTTCGACCGTCGTTGATGAACATTCGCTCATGTTTGAGGGACCAAAGTTTGGTCCAGTACCTCGGAGTACCGTGCCAAAATCGGTTCATTTCACACTTTCCCTATTTGAACCTTGGTAAACTAAGGCAGCAGGAAATTCTGTCGGCATGCTGATATGCGATCCGAAAAGCTGATCGGACTACGCTTTTTGCCGATGAATTTCCTGTTTGCTTTAGTAGCGTCCGGGCCGCGTACCTCGCTTGGCAAGAGGATTCCCTAAGATCATGAATCAACCATCTACCCCCAGCTCCCGCCCCCAGCAGTCTCCCTCCTTCGATATCTCTGCACGCAAGATCGCGTACTTTTCCATGGAAATCGCGCTCGCCAAGGCCCTGCCAACCTACTCGGGCGGACTCGGCATGCTGGCCGGCGACACCCTCCGCTCCGCCGCCGATACCGGCGTGCCCCTCGTCGCCATCTCCCTCGTGCACCGCCGCGGCTACTTTGAGCAGCATCTCGACTCCCACGGTCAGCAGACCGAGAGTGACGTCCTCTGGTCTCCCGAAACGACGCTCCCCTCCGCCAACCAGACCATCACCATCACCCTACAGAACCGCGAGATCACCCTCTGCGCCTGGCGCTTCGACGTCATCGGCCACACCGGCCACATCATCCCCGTCTTCCTGCTCGATGCCGACGTAGAAGGCAACGACCCCTGGGACCGCCGGCTCACCGACCACCTCTATGGTGGCGACACTTACTATCGTCTCTGTCAGGAAGCCATCCTCGGCCTCGGCGGCATCCATCTCCTGCACGCTCTCGGCATGCAGCCCGAAGTCTGCCACATGAACGAGGGCCACGCCGCCCTCCTCTCCATCGGCCTGCTCGAAGCCCGCGTCGCCCCGTCGCCCCTCAGCGCCACGACCGACGCGGACGCCGCAGCCGTCAAGCAGCAATGCATCTTCACCACCCACACGCCCGTCCCAGCCGGACACGACAAGTTCGGCCTCGACCAGATGCGCCAGATCCTCGGCGCCGACCGCTCCTCCACCATCGAACGCTTCGGCGCCCTGCATAACGAACTGCTCAACATGACCTACCTCGCCCTGCGCTTCTCGCGCTACGTCAATGGCGTCGCCATGCTGCACGGCAAGGTCTCGCAGCAGATGTTCCCGGAATACACGGTCCACTCCATCACCAACGGTGTCCACGCGGCCACCTGGCTCTCGCAACCCTTCCAGCAGTTGCTCGACAAGGAAGTCCCCGAGTGGCGCCACGATAACCAGTACTTCAAATCGGTCTACGGCATCGAGCCCGAAGTCATCGAAGCCACCCACCTGCCCAGCAAGGTGCGCCTCTTCCAGACAGTCAAGCAGCGCACCGGCATCGACCTCGACCCCAACGTCCTCACCCTCGGCTTCGCCCGCCGCGTCGCCACCTACAAACGCGCCAGCCTCATCCTGCACTCGCCCGAGCGCCTCATCGAGATCGCCAACCGCATCGGCGGCCTGCAGATCCTCATGGCTGGCAAGGCTCACCCCGCTGACAACGCCGGCAAAGGCCTCATCCGCGACATCTTCACCACCGCCGCCAAGCTCGAGTCCAGCAAGCTCCGCATCCTCTACCTCGAAAACTACGACTGGGATCTCGGCGAGCAGCTCACGAACGGTGTCGACGTCTGGCTCAACACGCCACTGCGTCCGTATGAGGCCTCCGGCACCAGCGGCATGAAGGCCGCGCTCAACGGCGTCCCCAGCCTCTCCGTCCTCGACGGCTGGTGGGTCGAGGGCTGCGCCGAAAACATCACGGGCTGGGCCATCGAGAACTCCGAAGACGAAGGCGTCGAAGCCGAGCGTGTCTACAACAAGCTCGAGAACTACGTCGCACCCGCCTTCGCCGACAAGGCGCGCTGGGCCTGCATCCGCCGCCACTGCATCGCCATCAACGGTACGTACTTCAACACGCATCGCATGCTCGGCCAGTACGTCTCGAACGCCTACTATCCTCCGTCGGCCTCGATCGCCGCCTCCGACCAGGTTGTCGTCGACGACGAGATCCACCAGCCCGTCCTCGCTTAGCCTTGCGGCATAACGCGCACAGCCCCAGGAGTCCCGCCTCATGCAAGCCGGCACTGTAGTCGAAAACTTCACCCTGCCCGATCAGGACGGCAACCCCGTCAGCCTCTCCGACTTCGCCGGCAAGCCCGTAGTCCTCTTCTTCTATCCCAAGGCCGACACCCCCGGCTGCACCATAGAAGCCTGCGGCTTTCGCGATCACTTCAAGAAGCTCCAGAAGGCCGGGGTCGTCGTCCTCGGCATCTCCCGCGACACCGTCAAGGCCCAGAAGAAGTTCGCCGAAAAATATGATCTCCCGTACCCCCTTTTAGCCGACGCTGACCAAACCATCTGCAATCGCTTCGGCGTCATCAAGCCCAAGACCATGTACGGCAAGCTGGTGTCCGGCATTGAGCGCACCACCTACGTCATCGGTCCCGACCAGCGCCTCATCCACGAGTTCAACAAGGTCAAGCCCGAAGGCCACGCCGAAGAAGTCCTCGCTCTCCTAAAGAAGTAAGCATGCCCACCCCGCTCACCCCGATGGAAGCGACGTTAGCTGCCACAGCCGCCTTAGCCGTCACCGCGGGCCTCACCCTCACCTACGCAGCCCTCAGCCCCGGCTCTCAACTCTTCGGCCACACCATCATCGCCGGCACCGACCCCACCCAAGTAGCCCTCACCTACGACGATGGCCCCAACGACGTCGCCACGGACGGGCTTCTCGACCTCCTGGCCCGCCACAACGCCCGCGCAACATTCTTCATGATCGGCCGTTTCGTCCGCCAGCGTCCCGAGATCGTTCGCCGCCTCCACGCTGCCGGTCATCTCATCGGCAACCACACCGACACGCATCCCTGGCTCAGCTTCCTATCCGCCCGCGCCATCCGCGAGGAGCTCCGCGCCTGCAACCAGGCCATCGAAGACACCATCGGCGCACCCATCCACTATCTCCGCCCACCCCACGGCGCCCGCCGCCCCATGGTCTTCCGCGCCGCCGCCGAACTCGGCCTCAAAATCGTCCAATGGAACGCAATGGGTTACGACTGGCAGCCCATCTCCCCCGACCGCATTGTAGCCAACGTAACCCGAGGCCTTGACCGCGGCCGCCGCAACCACACCGGCGCCAACATCCTTCTCCACGATGGCCACCAGCAGGGAATCGGCACTGACCGCTCCGCCACCATCCAGGCCACCGCCACTCTCCTCGAGCGCTTCGCCCGAGAAGGCACGCGCACCGTTACAGTCGATGCCTGGGGCTAATTTGTTAGGGATTATGGTGCGCCCGAGAAGATTCGAACTTCTGACCTACAGCTTCGGAGGCTGCCGCTCTATCCAGCTGAGCTACGGGCGCACATGACACATCAGCATCCGACCTTGCTCCGGGCCCCACAATCCCGGACCCGCCAAATTGGCGCTAATTTCCCTGGGATTGCGGTCCAACGGCGGTGGGACACGCATGGCCTAAGCATACCAGAGGGAATCCACCAAGACCCTTGTCCGATCCATCGGGAGCCACCTCTCTGCGTCGAGACGTTACCCGCGCCACGCAAATCTTCGCAGAACGACCGGCTTCCACATCGCGGCTCCAGTCCGCTCTCCGCAGAAAGTCCTTTCCATTTCTCCGCAAAAACCTGCGCTTTCTCCGTTCTTACCGAACTAAGTCCTTCATCATCAATAGATAGATTGGCAGTCTAATTGCTCCACTATGCCCGTCTACGGGAGAAACGATCTCCCAGGCTTTACGTTTCGTGCATCTCCCCGCAAGACCTGATGTCCTGCAGCATGCTCCCGGGTCAAGGTACGTGGATCTCTCATTCGCGCCTGGACGTTGAGTATTCCCTCCGCCTATTTGAGTGATCCTCCGTTTCTCATCTGGAGGAAGTTCACATGCACATCGCTTCATCTCGCAAAAATTACTGTCGTCTTCTAGCAGTTCTTGCCATCGTTGGCTTGGGATACTCGGGCACTGCGCTTGCAGATCCTATTCCCGTTGGCTGGACCTGCAGTGGCTCCTGCGGCACCCTTGGTGCTAACGGCGTCGTGCCCCTCTCACCTATCGGCACCAGCTCATACGAGTACGTCACCACCTACGGCTCATCCTCAACCGCTCCGCTTCCTTCCGGAGCTCTTGGCGGCGAGACCAACGGCTCGACCCTCGCCACCCCCATCTTCTCCGCGACGGCGGGTACCGCTCTCAACTTCTATTTCAACTACGTCACCTCGGACGGAGCCGGCTATGCTGACTACGCCTGGGCCGAGCTCTTCAGCTCAACCAATACTCCAGTCGCGCTGCTCTTCACCGCGCGTACGGAACCTTCCGGAAGTATCGTCCCTGGAACCGGATTGCCTGACCCCACAGCTACCCTGATCCCTTCCTCCGTCCCGATTATCTCCGGCGCTCCAACCTGGTCGCCTCTGGGTGACTCTTCAGGCACTTGCTGGTCCTCAGGATGCGGCTATACCGGCTGGGTGAATTCCAACTACACCATCGCCGCTGCAGGCAACTACTACCTTGAAGTAGGTGTCACCAACTGGGATGACGAGGCTTACGACACGGGCCTTGCTCTTGACGGCGTGACCGTCGGCGGCAATCCCATTGGCCCTTCTCCAACCCCCGAACCCTCCACGCTCATCCTGCTGGGTTCTGCTCTGGTCGGCGGCGCATCAGCAATCAAACGGAGATTGCTCCGCTAACACCACCAAGACTGCGATCGCCTGGCGAGTGGAGCCTCATGCTCCACTCGCTTCGGTGCGTCCTGCCCCGCGAGTAACTTTCGAGAAGAAGCACCTTCGGGTTGGACGATGCGCCAGTACGATAGCCGCAAGGAGCATTTACCACCATGACCATCAAATTGCGTAGTGCAGGTATCCTTCTCCTTCTCGCCGCCGCGTCTGCCGCCCCTCTCCGCGCCCAAAGCACACCGCTGAAAGTTCAGCCAGGACAGCGCGAAGTCCTTCTCCAAACCGAAAAATCCTGGAACGGCAAGCAATACATGCACTACCCCGCCGGGCAGGTTCAGCTCACCACGCTCAAAGTCACCCTCGCGCCGCACACCGCGCTCCCCTGGCACACCCACCCATTCCCCAACGTCGTCTACGTCCTCTCCGGCACCCTCACCCTGCACGACAAGGCAAGCGGCAAGACGCTCGTCGTTCATCAAGGCGAAGCCGTCGGCGAGTCAGTCGACGATGTCCATCGCGGCGAGGCTGGTGACCAGCCCGCCGTGCTCATCATCACCTACGCCGGCATCCCCGGCACTCCCACCTCCATCCCCGCCAAGGGCGAGAAAGCTGAGTACTAAATCCCACAGCGCAGCAACGCCCAACCGTGTCCCGAATCAACATCCCGGGAGTACGATTACAGCCATGAAGAATCCTTCCCGCTGTACCCCGCTCCTCCTCACCCTCGCCTTCGCCGCAACCCTCACCCCCGCCCTCCCCGCTGTAGCGCAGATGTCCAATATGGACATGCCTGCCAAGCAGTCCGACGCTCCCGCCAAGCCCGTCCTTAGCCCCGCCGAGCAGACCGACGTCACCCTCGGCGCCACCACCATCACCATCCACTACAACTCGCCCGCCATGCGCGGCCGCGTCATCATGGGTGGTCTCGTTCCCTACGGCCAGGTCTGGCGCACCGGAGCCAATCCCGCCACCAGCTTCGTCACCACCGGCAATCTCAAGATCGGCTCGCTCACCGTTCCCGCCGGCAGCTACACCCTCTACACCCTGCCCGCCACGCCCGGAACACCCTGGCTCCTCATCATCAACAAGCAGACCGGCCAGTGGGGCACCGTCTACAAGCAGGACATGGACCTCGGTCGCACGCCTCTGCACTACGAAAAACTCCCCATCCCGCAGGAGTCCATGACCATCACCTTTGAGCACACCGAGAAGCACTCCACCTACCTACACATCAAGTGGGACACCACCGACCAATCCGTCAAGATCGAAGCCGTAAAGTAATCAGCCTTCGCGCTGCATCCGCCTCGCTCTCGCAGGCGTAGTGCAAACGTCCGTCATCTCGACCGAAGCCAAACGGTTCCATCGTTTGGCGAAGCGGAGAGACCCCTGTATCTTCTCTGTCGGGGCGATGAACTTCACCTGTAGGGCAAATGCTTAAGTGCGCCCGCGCTTTGCATCGGCCTCGTCGTTGAGCTTACTCAGCGCCGAGGCCACCAGTTCCTTCGCCCCGCCAATCCCCGCCAGCACCGCCTGCAGATCCATCTTCGGCAGCGCAGGATTCCGTTCGCTCCGGCAGTACACCCCATGCTGTCCCACCAGGATCATCGCGTCCGTCAGCACATCGAGCGCCACCGACAGCCGCCCCCGCGCCTCGCCCCGCATAAATTCCTCGCGCTCCAACTCCTCGCCCCGCGCATAGAACACATCTCCATGCCGATAGAACGGCGAGCCCTTCCCAGCGTCATCCGCCACTACCACTCCTTCGCCGCGCTATCAGGCGTCAGCGGCGTTTTCGCCACCGGCCCCTTCCACCGCAACACCGGCTTACGCGCCGCCGTCGTCTCATCCAGCCGCTGAATCCGCGTAGTGTGCGGAGCCGTCTGCACCAACTCCGGATTCTCCTCAGCCTCGCGAGCAATTTGCTTCAGCGCATCGACTAGCAAATCCAGCTCCTCGCGACTCTCACTCTCCGTCGGCTCAATCATCATCGCGCCCGCAACCACCATCGGAAAGCTCACCGTGTACGCATGGAACCCATAATCAATCAGCCGCTTACCCATGTCGCCCGTCTTCACGCCGTTCTTCGCCTGCAGCTTATCGCTGAACACCACCTCGTGCAGCGACGGCGACTTGTACGGCAGCTCAAACGTCCCATCCAACTTCGCCCGCAGATAGTTCGCATTCAGCACGGCATCCTCAGTCGTCTGCCGCAACCCATCGGGTCCATTCGCCAGGATGTAAGCCAGCGCGCGAATAAACATCCCGAAATTTCCGTACCACGCACGTACCCTCCCAACACTCTGCGGTCGATTGAACTCCAGCCCCAGCGATCCATCAGCCTTCGTGATCACGACCGGCGCAGGCAAAAACGGCTCAAGAATCTTCTTGCAAGCCACCGGCCCCGACCCCGGACCACCACCACCATGCGGCGTAGAAAACGTCTTGTGCAGATTCAGGTGCATCACATCCACGCCGAAATCGCCCGGCCGCGTCTTCCCGCACAGCGCATTCATATTCGCGCCATCCATATACAGCAGCGCGCCCTTCGCATGCAGGATGTCCGCAATCTTATGAATGTCACTCTCAAACACACCGATGGTCGAAGGATTCGTCAACATCAACGCTGCAACATCCTCATCGACCATGCGCTCCAGCTCCGCCAGGTCCACCATCCCCAGCGCATTCGACTTCAGATTCGCAACTTGATAACCACAAATGGC